>Ga0302122_10002906_pt1 | contig 10511 bp, 7 predicted proteins | sample CB21_SCM_MG_FD_203115 | JGI IMG/M metagenome (GOLD analysis project Ga0302122, IMG submission 203115) | Marine microbial communities from Western Arctic Ocean, Canada - CB21_SCM | ecosystem: Environmental > Aquatic > Marine > Oceanic | place: Canada: Western Arctic Ocean | collected 2017-09-28
CCACCATCGCGGTAACCGCAGTTCCCAGACCCATCGTCAGGGCCATCACCAGGAAGAACATTGGAGCAACGAAGGTGGCCGCTGCGAGCGCGTCGGTACCGAGGGTGCCGATGAAGGCCGTGTCCGCAACCACGTACATGGTGTGCACGGTCATGCCTGCGATCATGGGCAGAGCCATGATCCAGAGAGCTCGCCGCGGGTTCCCCAGAAATTCGTCCAAGCGATCTGTGCGACCACCCTTTTCAGGGGTCGTCATGGTCGATTTAGACATGTGGGCACTCGCCGGCAGGCACATTGGGGCGGCCCGCTAGGCAGCCATGGTCAAAAGCTAACAGAGGCGAAAAGACCGTTGAGGGTATCTCTCTCTCTGGTCGCTACGACCCCGGGCTAAGCACGATCTTGTTCCAACCCGGCTTCCGAGCAGCGAAATGCCGATACGCATCGACGCCCTCGGAGAGCGGAAGACGGTGCGAAATGAGCGTCTTGATCAGGTCCTCTTTCCGCGCGGCCAATGCGAGCGAAGCCGGCATATAGTCTCGGGCAGGACAGCGGCCGGCAGCATAGCTGAGGTTCCTGTCGTAGAGCTCACCGGGAGAAAGAGCGAGATGCTGCTCCGTGTGGACGCCCAAGGCGGCGATTCGACCTCCAGGGCGAAGGAGCTCCGCAGCCGCTCGGGTCGCGGCGGCACTCCCGACCGCTTCGATCGCCGCATCGGCTCCTCGCCCCTGCGTGACGGCCTGCACGATTCCAAGCGGATCATCGGTCTGGAAGTTGACCCCAGTCGCACCAAACGTCGCCGCCGTTTCCAAGCGCGACGCGACGTTATCGACCGCAACTACCTCACGGGCGCCCCGATCGAACGCAGTGAGGATGGCAAGCAGGCCGACCGGACCACATCCCACGACGACAACCATGTCTCCATCGACCACGCCTGAGATATCCGCCCCGAATGAAGCGGTGGAGAGGATATCGCCAGAAAGAAGCGCGACGGCTTCGTCGAGGCCATCAGGCACAGGCACGAGCGTCCCATCAGCATGCGGCACTCTTACATACTCGGCCTGGGCCCCGTGGAGCCCGGACCCGCTCTCTACCCAGCCAAACAACTGACTGTGGTCGCATCGCGCCGTAAGTCCGCGGAGACAGTAAAAACACGAGCCACAACTGGTCGTGAAGGGGGCAACTACGCGATCCCCGACGGAGAACGACGTCACTGAAACGCCCACCTCGACGATCTCGCCCAGCAGCTCGTGTCCCATCACGGTGCCGACATCGAGCCCCACCTCGCGACCGAAGTAGGGATGCAGATCCGAGCCACAGACTCCTGCGACGGTCACACGAACGATGACATCGGTATCGTCGACCAACTCAGGATCAGGGACAACCTCATATGAAAGTGATTCGAGATCGTGGAAAGTGATGGCGTGCACGCAGACGCCCCCTTAAGAGTTCTAGAAAGGCAACTCGTCGTCGCTGTCATCACTCGAAGGCTCGGGCCACGGCTCGTCTCCACCCGCCGGCGCGCCTGAACCCTCACCACCGGCCTTCCGCTCGACCCGCCACGCCTTCACATCCGTATACCACTTACCGTTGAACTCGCGGCTCTGGATGTCGATGTGCGCGGTAAGTGTCTCGCCATCCTTCACCCCGAACTTGTCGATGTTGTCACCCCAGACCACGAGGCAGACAGGCTTTGGGTACTGACCCGGGATCTCGAGGACGAATTCCTGCTTTCGCCAAGTCCCGTTCTTACCCTCGCCTGACTTCTCTTCGAGGATTTCGATGACTTTTCCGGTGATTTCAAGACTCATCGGTTTTTTCTGGAGCTGAGATGGTGTGTTAGAACGCGGGCCGAATGGACCGTTTCATGGATTGCGCACCAAGGCTGTCGAATCAGTGGGGTTCGCGCTAGGTGCCCCCTTCGGAAATCTCTATATATTTAAGAACAGGTTATCAAACCCCGCGGCGCTATGGATCGCGCCTCACCTACAGCATGTACCCTCCGCACGCTCAGACCCATGCCCATCGCCACCCCCGCGCAGTTCGCCAAGATGCTCGATTCGGCCCAGGCCGGCGACTACGCCTACCCGGCCATCAACTGCACCTCCATTCTCACGCTCAACGCGGCGATGAAGGGGTTTTCCGACTCGAAATCCGACGGAATTATTCAGTTTTCGACGGGGGCGGGCCAGTTCGCCTCGGGATTGAACCACAAAGATGCGGCGTACGGCTGCATCTTGCTCGCCGAGGCCGCTCATCGGCTCGCCGAGCAGTACGATGTGCTGATCGCCCTGAACACCGACCACTGCCAGCCTGAGAAGGCCGCGGGGTTTCTGAAGCCGCTCATCGAGGCTACCGCGGAGCGGCGCGCCCGGGGTGAAACGAACCTGTTTCAGAACCACATGCTTGATGCGTCGATTCTGCCGCTCGACGAGAATATCTCAATTTCAAAGGAATATCTGACACTTTGCGCCGAGCAAGAGATCATTCTCGAAGTTGAGGCTGGTGTCGTCGGGGGCGAAGAAGATGGCTCTGCTGGCACGGAGGACATGCCCGAAGACAAGCTGTATACGACTCCGGATGACATGGTCGCGATCTTTGAGGCGCTCCACGAGCTGGGGCGCTTCACATTCGCGGCCACATTCGGGAACGTGCATGGGCACTACAAGCCCGGCGCCGTGAAGCTTCGACCCCATATCCTCAAGGATGGCCAGGCCGCGGTTACCAGGAAGCACGGCGCCGATGCTCAGATGGACCTGGTGTTCCACGGCGGCTCAGGCAGCCTCCTCGAAGAGATCCGGGAGACGATCGCTTACGGGGTAATCAAGATGAACGTCGATACCGATGCCCAGTACGCGTTCACCCGGCCCATCGTCGACCACATGCTGACGAACTATGAGGCGGTGCTGAAGGTCGATGGCGAGATCGGCAACAAGAAATTGTACGACCCGCGCTCGTATCTGAAGAAGAGTGAGCAGAGCATGTCAGAGCGCGTGGCTATCGCGTGTAATGACCTATTGAGCGATGGCAAGTCGCTGTTCGGACAGACCTAGAAGCGAGTCATCGCCAAGGTCGTCGAGGACACAAGTAAATACACAGAAAAGACATGAGAGAATCCCCTCATGCCCTTTCTGTATTAAGACAAGTCGCCGTACCCGGAGCCTGGCAGCCGGTATAGCCGCCCAGTCACCAGTGACTGAGTCTACCCTGCCTGCTCGAGTTCGTACTCCGTCGTGATCTCGATCGCGCTCTTCAGCGTCTTGTAGACCGGACACCGGTCCGCGTGCATCGCATGCACTCGCTCGACCGTCTCCCTATGCTCCTCATCGGCCTTCAGCTTGTATGTGACGTGGATGCGACGGATCACCAGGATACCATCGTCCTTTCCGACCTCTCCACGTACATATCCGCTGAGGTAGCCTTCTCCAGCACTGATCCCGCGCGCCTCCAGCGCGCCTCCGAAGGTTCCGGTCAGTCAGCCGCCGGTCGACGCCATGACATAGTCGAGCGTCGTAGTGATTTCACGGTCGGGATCGGCACCATAGTGCTCCTTGATCGCTCCGTGAACGCCGAACTCGACCGGGCCATCGTGGGCCGGGAGATAGGCGCGTCGGAAAGGGCCTGCGATCCGGTCGATCCGGATGTCGGCCGTGTACACGGTATCTAACATGGGACTCCTCATGAAATGGACGCCGATGGTAAGGCGATTCCACTCCAGCGGAAAGACGAATCAGCGAAAGACCTCAAGATTATTGCATTCCCCAAGTCTTCGGCTTATATTCGGTGTCCGCGTTCCAGCAGGGAGCGAGGGGCTCGAGTGGCCGCCTTCGGCGTGGCCCAGGCGTGATCACGGCACGTCCCGGGATCGGATGAGGACGTGATGCGCGGGCCGAGACACCACCACGATGACGATTCCCTACGTCGAGCTGCACTGCCATTCAGGATTCTCCTTCCTGGACGGCGCGTCCCACCCGGAAGAGCTCGTCATGCGGGCCGTCGAGCTGGGCTACCCGGCTCTCGCACTGACTGACCACAATGGCCTGTACGGCTCAATGGAGTTCGCCCAGGCCGCCCGACAGGCGAACCTGCAGCCGATCACCGGCGCCGAAGTCACATTGCGCGAATGCTTTACAGGTGTCGACGAGCCGGAGGGCGGGCATCATGTCACACTGCTCGCTGAAACCCCACAAGGCTACGCGAACCTCTGTCGCCTCCTGACCGAAACGCACATGCACTCGGAGCGGGGTGATGCCCGGCTCCCACTGGAGTCCCTCCTCCGCCTCCCGGAAGGGCTGATTCTCCTCACCGGATGCCTAAAAAGCCCTGTTGCCGCTGCACTCGACTCATCCGTAGCCGACGCGGAGGCGTTCACGGGCAGACTGATCTCAGCGTTCGGACCCGGAAACGTCTTCATGGAGTTGCAGGACAACGCAGTGAAAGGCGACAGAGCCCGAAACAAGGGCCTGGGGCGGCTCGCAGGGCGCATGGGCCTTGGTGTGGTCGCCACGGGGAACGTGCACTACCACCGCCCCGAGCGGCATCGCCTGCAGGACGTACTCGTTTCGATCCGTAGCCGGGCCACTTTAGACGGCGCACACGGCGCCAGAAGGGCCAACCGACTCTTTCACCTCCCCGACGCCTGGGAGATGCGCCATCGCTTCCAGAGCCGTCCTGAGGCAGTCACGAACACGCTCCTGATCGCCGAACGGTGCGCACAATTCGATCTGACTGAGGACCTAGGCTACGAATTTCCCGATTTCGCTGGGTCAGAGCGCGACGGGGGCATCGAATCGCTCGCTGCCATGTGCCTCGGCAAGATCAGCCAGCTCTACGAGCCGGGAAGCGAAGAGGAGCGCGATGCCGAAGAGCGGCTTCACACCGAATTGTGCCTCGTCGACCTGCATGGCCTCGCCGGGTTCTTCCTGGTCTACCGTGACATCATGAAGCTGGCCGGCGAAGTCGCTCGGGAAGTACGCGGAGAAGCGCCCCGGGCCAGTTCCGGGCTGCCGGCCGGACGCGGACGTGGATCATCCGTTTCCTCGATCATCTGCTATCTGATCGGCCTGTCCCATATCGACCCGGTCAAGAACAATCTCTTCCTCGGTCGCTTCCTGAACGAAGCACTGCGCAGCGTCCCGGACATTGATCTCGATTTCCCAAGGGACATAAGAGAAAAGTTGATTTTACGCGTGTATAACAAGTACGGACATGAACATACGGGACTCGTCTGTACTTTCCCAACGTACCGACTGAAGTCTGCAGTGCGTGAGATCGGCAAGGTCCTGGACCTTCCCCTCGGCGAGTTGGAGAAGCTTTCGAAGCTCGCCGAACACCGGTCCGCATCAGGGCTCGCGGACGAGATCGCTTCCCTGCCGGAGTTCAAGGACCGTGCCGATGGCCACCTCTGGAAATTGCTCGGAGAGCTGGCCGAAGACGTGTCTGGACTTCCACGCCACATTTCGCAGCACGTCGGCGGCATGATCATCTCGAGTCGCCCCTTGGTCGAAATCGTCCCACTCGAGCCGGCCGCCTGGGAGGGCCGCGTCCTATGTCAGTGGGACAAGGATTCGTGCGAGGACGCCGGCTTTATCAAAATCGACTTCCTAGCCCTCGGAATGCTGTCCCTGGTCGAGGAAAGCATCGATCTGATTGCCGAGCGGCACGGGGAAGCTCCCGATCTCTCCCGAATCGACTTCGAGGACGAGGTCATTTACGACCGGATCTGCTCCGGGGACACGGTGGGGCTCTTCCAGATCGAAAGTCGGGCTCAGATCCAGATGCTCCGGCGCACGCGACCCCGAAACCTGGACGATCTTTTCGTTCAGGTCGCGATCGTGCGCCCGGGGCCAATCGTCGGCGGCGCGGTGAACCCCTATGTGCGCCGTCGAGAGATGCTGCGCGAGAGCCCAGACTACGAGGTCCCCTACCCCCACCCGCTCCTCGAGGAGGCCCTAGGAGAAACGCTGGGGGTGATCATCTTCCAGGATCAGGTCCTAAAGGTCTGTCAGGCCCTCGCGAACTTCTCCGACGGCCAGGCGGAGTCCCTGCGGCGTGCCATGAGCCGGAAACGCTCCAGAGAGGCGCTGACGGCCCACTGGGATGACTTCCGAGAAGGAGCCATGGCCAACGGCGTCGACAAGACCACGGCCCGGGAGATCTTCACACAAGTCACCGCGTTCTCGGAATTCGGCTTCCCGAAATCACACGCCGCAGCCTTCGGCCTGCTGGCGTATCAATCGGCCTGGATGCGGCACTACTACCCAATTGAGTTCTATGTGGGGCTGTTCAACAACCAGCCCATGGGTTTCTACTCGCTCGATACTCTAGGCCGAGACGCCCGCAGGAACGGAATCAGAACCCTTCTGCCCGACGTAAACCACAGCGGCGTCGAATGCACGGCCGAGGGTGACGACCTGCGCGTGGGCCTGGGGTTCGTGCGAGGCTGGGGCTCAGAAGTCGCCGAGCGGGTCGTCAACGAACGTCTGAACAACGGCCCGTACCGGTCGATTGTCGAATTCCTGCGACGCACCCCTGCCGCACTCAAGCGTCCTGCCATCGAAAACCTGATCTGGGTCGGTGGATTCGGTGATTTTGGCCTTACCCGACGCGAATTGCTCTGGCAGGCCGGGCTCTGGCTCGGCCCGGAGACAGACGGCGACAGCAGCGGTGGCCGCGAAGACCATGCACAAACTGAACTGGCGCTCGACGACCCCTACGCAGGCATGGCGTTTCCGGACCTTGGGGAGCACGACCAGATGATTGCGGAATACCGCATGCTCCGATTCTCCGCGAACCTGCATCCGCTCGCACTGCTGCAGCACGCGCTGCCGGAGGGAACTGTCGGTTCAGACCGCCTTCCGCACCTCGAACAGGGCAGCACCGTGCGGGTCGCAGGCTTGGTCACGACACGACAGCGACCGGGAACAGCAAAAGGCTATGTCTTTGTCCTAATGGAAGATGAGCACGGTCCTATCAACGTAATTGTGAAGCCCGACATCTATAAGCGTGACCAATCGTCGGTACGCATGGAGCCGTTCCTCACTGTACGCGGGCGCCTTCAGAAAGACGGTGACACACTCAACGTGATTGCCTTCGAGGTCGAAGCACTGAGAGTGCCTGGGACACCGGTTCGGAGACGAGGTATGTCCAGGTCCTACCGGGACGGTCGCCGGCCAGAAACAGCTGCCGTGCGAGAACTCGCCTCGCCAGATGATGCAGACACCCAGTCAGAGTCGACCGAGGGCCTCATGGCTCCCCCCAACAGCACCTCACTCCACACGTCCCTGCCCGAGCCACTCGAAACGTGGGTGGATCCGGACGAGAAGCCTGTCACCAACCCATACCAGTACCTCACCGCCTTGCGACAGAGCCCGCCAGGCATCAAAAGTTTCGGCTGATGCTAGGCCTGCCGTTCTGAATCGACGGCTGGGCTTCACGCTTCTCGCCACGACGCCTCCCGATCGCACCGCACACTTCGCCATGCTGCAGAAGATCGCAGGTCACCAAAAAGGCGGATCAGACCTGAGGCCCGATCCGCCCATCACAGGTGCGGCAGCGCGGGGTCAGCGCCCCTGGGGCCAGATGTTGTTGCTCCGGTCCACGTCAGGGGCTGATCCAGCTGGATCAATTTCAATCCGGCTCACCGCTCCGGCTGTCGAGGCGATGTCGATTTCGTAGCTCGTGTTGCCTGCCAGCCAATGGCTGACGGGAATCTCATGCACGAAGTCCATGCCGTTTCGCGTCCGGATACGGACGGTGGCCGGGAAGACCGCAAGGCTGCGGTCCTCGATCGTCACAATCGCGCCACCTGTCGGCTTGGGCTGCACGGACCCAACCGCGTGGTCCAACGTCCAGGTGTTGTAATAGAACGACGTCCAGAACCAGTCCAGGTCCTCTTCCGCGAATCGCTCGAAGGTATTGAAGAAGTCCCACGGCGACGGATGCTTGTACGCCCACTCCGAGATAAAGGCCTGGTACGCGGCACGGAAGGTGTCTTCGCCGATCACCGAACGTAGCGCACCAAGCAGCGTTGCAGGCTTCGGATACGACGCGACACCGTAGCCCGGACCGGGTTCGTAAAAGTCACCATGCCGCATCATGCTTTGCTCGAGACCAGCGGCCGCAACCTGAAGGTATAGAATAGCTTCCACCCGATGGTGATTGACTCCGGGCCAAAGCGCCATCCGACTCTCCTGCTCAAGAAACGACGTCGAGCCTTCGTCGAGCCAGGCGTGTCGCTTCTCGTCCGTTCCCACGATCATCGGCACCCACATGTGGCCGATCTCGTGTGACGTGGTGTTGAAAACGTCCGTCGGCTCCCCACCTTCGTACGGGCCAATGACCGTCATCATCGGGAACTCCATGCCCCCGTCGATGATGTCGGCCCCTTCGACTGAAGTCATGTGAGACCACGGGTATGGAAATCCGGTGTACTCCGAGTGGTGCTCGATTGACTGCTTGCCGTACTCCCACTGCTGTGACCACAGAGGAGCCCGACTTTCTCTCCAGAAGGAGTTAATGAGGATGCGGCGGTCTGCCCCGGGATCCACGTCCGTGGCTTCAGTCAAGACAGTTTCCGCTCTCTCCTCGTCTCTCGAGTCGTCTTCGTCGTCTGACATTTCGAGATCAGATGGGTTCACCCAGGGTTCAGCCAGCGGCCCCACGAGGGCAGAGGTGGCATCCCACTGTTGGATGTTGGACGTCGTCCAGGCAAAGTCCCTGACGTTCTCCGCCGTGAAGTGATACGTCAGCAGCCCCTCGACGCCCTCGGTAGTCACGCTGGCAGCCTCACGCGCAGCCGAATCTGCAATCGTGACCAGTGTGTCTGCCTCCGCAGCGACAGCGAGAAGGTCCAGAGTCCTCTCGGAGTAGACTTCCTCGGGGTTCTGGAGATCTCCGGTCGCCATCACCGTCCAACCGGCGGGCACCGTCAATTCGACGTTGTAGTCCCCGAACTCATCGTAGAACTCTGCATTTCCGAGGTATGGCTGCGCGCTCCAGCCGCGGAGGTTGTCGAACATCCCGATTTTCGGGAACCAGTACCCGACGAAATAGACCTCATTGCCTGAGTGACCCATGCGGCCCGCACCCTTTTGGGGAAGCGTGACCTCCCAGTCGATATCGAGCTGCAGGGTGTCGCCTCGCTCGAGTCGGATCGACGGGCGTACCTGCATAAGCGTGCCGTCGACTTCCCAGCCCGGACCGGCTGCGAGGGGTCCCTCGCTCAGTTCTTCCCCGTCCGCGGCCAAGCGCGTAATCGTTACCCCACCGGTAATCTCTTGAGACGCGTATCGGGGTGACCCTTCCTTGTGGATGTTCTGGTGCAGGTGAACAAACACAGAGGCTAGGTTGGCCGGCGCATCATGAAAATAGAGGATCTGGGCGGTCCCCTGGAGCTTCGCCGTCTCCGGGTCCAGAGTCGCGCGGATGTCGTAGCCAACCCACTGCTGCCAGTAGCCAGAGCCCGGTGATCCGTCCTCGGTACGCCAGGCGCGCTCCATAGCGCGCTCGAACTCGCCGGGCGGCACGGTGGCAGACGGAACCGGCCTGGTTTCCCTTTCCTGGGCCGAAAGAGCCGATCCCGGGGCACCCACGACAAGCGATGCGAGAAGCACAGCCGCCACAACCCATCTATCTATTGCTGATTGCATCATCGATCCCCTCAGGGATTGCGTTTCGCGTAAAAGGCGACGCCTGCCCAGTCCGTCGCAGCCGGGAACATGTCGAAGTAGCGGTTCACCCGCTCTTCGCCCATGAATGGCGCCAATTCGGTGCGCACCTCGGTCTCGAACCGGGCCGCATCCTCCACTTCCTCGTCGATCCCGACCGCAATCGCAGCCCGCACACGAGCTTCTAGTGCGTCCAATCGTTCTGCGAGCTGCTGACGACGCGCCTCCACTTCTCCATGAATCCCGAAGTGGGTCGCACCGAAGCGTTCCGGCCCGATCTGCCCGATCTCTTCCAAAGTACGAGCCCAGTCCGGGAGATTTACCGCGGGCGGAGGCGTTGGTGGATGCTGCGGCCCGCCGCCGAGCACGATTCCCATGGAATCACCGGAAAAAAGCGTCCCATCCGACTCGTCAAGCCACGAGATATGATGTGATATGTGTCCGGGTGTGGATATGGGACGAAGCCCGCTCCACGGGCCAGCCCCCCCGGGCCGCCATGCCCTGATCCGATTCGCCTCCACTGGCTTCACATCACCCCACAGTGTGTCGTGTAGCTCCCCGAACGTCCGCCTCGTGCTCGATACGAGCCGATCCGGATCCACCATATGTGACGCCCCATCTTCATGAACGTGCACAACCGCATTGGGAAAATGATCCAAGAGGAACCCCGTGCTACCGGCGTGATCCAGGTGGATGTGGGTCAGCAGGACGTGTCGGAGCTCTCCACCCGTGATCCCATACTGCGAGAGCGACTCGAGGAGGCCCTCAAGCGTGGTCGTTGGGCCAGGATCGATAATCGTTGGCTCAATGCCATCCACGACGTAGCAGCAGATCGCACCCGGGAGA
>Ga0302122_10002913_pt1 | contig 10492 bp, 10 predicted proteins | sample CB21_SCM_MG_FD_203115 | JGI IMG/M metagenome (GOLD analysis project Ga0302122, IMG submission 203115) | Marine microbial communities from Western Arctic Ocean, Canada - CB21_SCM | ecosystem: Environmental > Aquatic > Marine > Oceanic | place: Canada: Western Arctic Ocean | collected 2017-09-28
TTTGGTTTTCTTTATTATATTTAAAAGAATTAAGTGAAAATCATAATTTTCATTTTGATGATATATTATTAATTGGAGTTCAAAATAAAAACACGTCATATTTAAATGAAATTAAACGTAATAATTTAAAAATAAATATTTTTTTATTTGATGATGGTGTTTACACAGGAACTCAATTAAATAGTCTTCTAAATTCATATATAAGTTTATGTGGAATTGAATTTATTCAAAAAATTTATATAACAGTTCCTTTTTTAATTAATAAAGAAAGATTTTTTAATCCTGTTTGGGTTACATGGCCAGATAAAAAATTTAATACTATAAAAGATGAAGTTATAAAATTTATAAAATTTAAAGAATTATATGTACAAATTTTTAAAAATTTAATGACAACTACAGAAGGTATAGCAAAAATTAAAACTAGTTTAAATAAATTAGATAACGATTATAAAATTAAAGGAAAATTAAAATATAATTTTTTAAAAGAAATTGATGGTGATGTAATTAAAGAAAAATATAGAGATATAATAGAATATTCAATAGGAAATGATAATTTTAATAAAAAAATGGATCATTGGTTTTCTCATAAGATACCAGATAAAATTTCATTAGTTCAACCATTTGCAGGTACATTATTTAAAAATGCTTTTGTTCCTCCATATAAAATAAATTGGCTAATTAATAATGAAGGTATTCTAGATAATAGAGATTTTATCCGTTTTTTATCCTATGATTATAATCCAAATGAATTAATTTTTAATTACAATAAAGAAAATAAAAATATTTTTTTAGAAAAACATTTTTCATACACTACAAATGATACAGGAAAATGTAATTTTAATTTGTAAATGGTATTTCCATTTAATTTTATTTCTTTCATCTTGTTTTTTAATATAAAGAATAAATCAATTTATTTTTAAAGATGAATAATAGTCTAATTAATAATAGTATTACAAATAGTTCAACTATTAAAAAAGATAGTAATGATAATAATAATATTCTACATTTTATATTTGAATTAATAAGAAATAATCAAGAAATATTTATCATGATAATAGTCATGAATTCGATATAAATAAATATCAATCTCGTAAAGATTGTAAATATAAAATAAATAATCGAAAACACTGGGAGAAAAAAAATTTATATCAATCTGAAGCTGAATTTATAGATTAATAAAACCATCTTAATATTAAAATCGTTTTATTTATTTTTCAAACTCAATATTATGATCTGATAATAGTTTTTCTAAATAATCTATTTTATCAAATAATATACTAAATTTCTTTTTATGTTCTTCATCTGGCATTGTACATTTTCCTTTATTACAACTAACACATAACCATTGAGCATTATTTTTGTATCCTACTTTTTTTGTATCAATTCTATCTAGACTTGCTCTTTTGTAAGAACAATTTATAACTGAACCTTGTTTACATGTTAATTCACATCGACAATGTTTACATTTATATTTTTGTTCTTCTAATAATTTTTTACATTCTTCTAAACTAATTTTATTTTCACCATTTTCATTTCCATGAGCATTTATAGATTGTCTATATGCTGCTCTAATCAAAACTGGCCAAGTATCATTTCTTTTTTTATCATATTCTTTTTTACAAGTTTTACAAACATTTGCACGTCCATTTTTATTTGAAGGACTAACGTAAAAATTATTTGCTGTTTTTTCTGTATTACATTTTATACATTTAATATTTTCATTTGTAGGTTGATTATTATTTTTCTTATTTTGATTATATTTTTTTCTTCTTGTTTCCTTGCATAATTTTGCCTTTTCAGAAAATTCACATATTTTATTATGATTTGAACAAAATTTTTTAACTATTTTAGTAGTTCTATTTGTCCAAGCTTTTCTAGGTGCTTTTTTCTTTACAATTATAGTTTTTGTAATTCTTTTAGCATGTCCTATTTTTTCCATTAATTAAAATAAATAAACAAATTGTTTTTAAATATTATTATATTTTTATAAATTAATTTTTTTTTTTATTATACTATTTTACTAATTAAGTCAGAAGGTTGTTCATCTAATAACCTCCTCTCAGTCTTAATACCAAATGTACTTAACCACCAGCCTTTCAACTGATGCCCGATCGTACCTTAAACAATCATTGATGTTAACTAAACATCTCATGTCCACACCTAAGCGATCTGTGACGCGGATTCATATACTTGTTATAACGCACTTAGAATCTCACAAGCGGATTGTCCATTGTTCATCTTTTTCTGTGATTACCAGAGAACAGGTGTTACCTGTGGTCCTTTCAAAAATTTCTTTAAGAAAGTGGTCGAAAAAGCTTTAGGAGTTTCCCGCTACAAGGCGTGTTGCTTTTCGTAATGAAAAACTAGCATAGGCATTTCCTCCTACACTGACCCTACATTGATAAGGTCGCTTCTTTTTGGCAAATGAAGCATTCCAATAATTTTCCATTTTATTGGTATGGACTATACCTTAAGCTATCATCGGTCTTGGACAGACCTCAAGCCCATACACTTTTAGTCTCTGAACGACTTACCATAACAAATTCCATAATGTCTTAGGTAGCCGATGCGGATTGAGCTATACTCTATTCGTTGTTACTATTCCCGGAGTCATTACCTCGGGTACTGTATGAAGTTTCCAAACATACAGGTAGTAGAATAAAGCGATCATGGAGCCGTTCCCGCAATTGATGCATGTCGCCTATAATTAGACTTGCCTATGGTTCTCATAGACAAACACCCAAAAAGTTGATGTTATAATCTGAAAGTGTCCTTCCATCTTCAAGTTGTTTTCCAGCAAATATGCTTTTAATTCACATGGTTTACCATCACATGTGCACGGACTATACCTTAAGCTATCATTGGTCTTGGGCAGACCTCAAGCCCACACACTTTAAGTCTCTGAACTACTTACCTTAGCATCAAATCCCATGACACGTTAGGTAGCAGATGCGGATTGAACTGTACATTATTCGTTGTTACTATGCCCGAAGTCATTACCTTGGGTACTATATGAAATTTCTAACAAATAGGGAGTAGAATAATGCCATTATGGAGTTGTTCCCGCAATTGATGCGTGTTGCCCTGTTAAAACAGGACTTGCCTATGCTTTGACATAGACACGGCCCATATTAGTTGCAAAAAGCCGTTGTTGATCAGGAGGAATGCCTTCCTTATCTTGAATCTTTTGTTTTACATTATCAATTGTATCGGATGGTTCTACATCCAGGGTAATTGTCTTACCCGTTAAGGTTTTCACGAAAATCTGCATATTATAAAAATAGATTAAATTACAAAGAATATATAATTCAACTTTTTTTCAAATGAAAAATCTGTAAAACAATTAAAGATTAACAATCATTTTCATAAAAAAGATGAATGAATTAAAATTTACTAAATTATATTCTGATAAATTAAAAAAAATTCTTAGATTAGAAGAATAAAATTTAAAAGTAAATGCTAAATATAATATTTCAACAAATGATAATGATGAATATAAAGATTGTTGTAATATAATGATTATGAAGAAAAAAACTGGTAAGACTTAATTAGTAATGTTGCTGAAAATTAATTTTATAATTTTATAAAATATTCATTAATTTAAAAAATATATCTAGATTAATTTATATGGATTATTATTCAAAATATTTAAAGTACAAAAAAAAGTATTTAACCTCAAAATATAAAATAAAAGGTGGTGGTAAAAATAATGATGATTGGAATTCAGAATACAAAGCTGAAAAATATGAAACATTAGTTAAAAAAATAGGTAACCCAACTAGTATTAGCAGGAAATTTCCAAATGGAGAAATAATTTACGTTGAATGGAAGGTAGATAGAAAAGAAAACAAGTATGGATTTTATGGTAATTTAGATATGATACAGTTGAGAAACGATGAAGCTATAAAAAGACATCCTGAACCAGCACCTGTTTTAGTTTTAGCTGGTAAATATATTAATGTTCCAGATCATTTGTTTGGACCAATAAAGTATGCTTCAGAAACTATCAATATTGAACAATTATTTGTTCCAACAAAATCAAATGAAAAGTTTGAAAAAACAGGAAAAAAAGACGTAGCATTAGTTACTGGAAGTTGTGCTAGTGTTACAATAAGTGCAATTACAATTCATTTTGTTGAAGATATGATAAGCAAATATAAAAATAGAAAAAATAATATAGAAGAATTAAATAAGATTTTTATGAATGAATACGATAAAAGAATATTAAATTACTTATGTGGTAAAGGTATTGTACCAAAAGTAGAATGGTTAAATCCAGAATACTTTGGTGAAGAAAGTATTTATAATGGTGAATTTGAACAATGTAAAAAATTAAAATAAAATTATGTAGCCTTGTTTTTTTTAAAATCATTAGCAACATTAAATAGATTAATTAAATTATCATTATGTCTTTTTCTTTTCTTATTAAATATAATTAATTTTTTATTATTTTCACCTTTAGAATTTTCATATAATGTAAATGTACTTTCATTTAAAAAACGGTAACCATTAACTTTATTATTTTTAACCTCTCCACAATATATACCTTTTTCAGTTATAGAAATTATATCACAACTCTTATTTTTTTTATTAAATTCACTAATTAAAGATATATTGTTACCTGGTGTAATTTTCAAAATATCAGTATACTCTTTACTATTTGTCTTACATTTTACAATGGATCCATCAGAATAAATAACATATTCATAACCATTAATTTTTTTTTCAAATATTACTATTTTTGACATATTTTGAATATATTAAGTTAAAAAATATATATTCAATTTTTTTCAAAATTATTTGATTTACCTTTTATATGATTATAAGCTATTGACAATGCAGATGATCATAAAAAAGATTACATGGTTTATCATCACAAAGTGCTTCTATACTCCAATTACTATCATTATCGTTAATATCTTCTTGTTCTGCAGCAAGCATGTTGTTGCTAACAATCGCTGCCTGTAGTTCTGAAGGCATTAACATTAAATCATATGTGGTACCCTTTCGCTCCGCTGTGTTTCCTAATGAAGGCATTGTAGTTGGTTCTGTGTTTATGGTGTCAGATGAGCTGGTCAACTCGCCAGGCGCACCTTTCTCATCGTCGAAGATCACTTCAAAACGAAACACTAGGTCACTTGCAAGCAAATCGCTGCGCTCACTGAGCTCAAGACCTGCACCACCTCCTATTGTTAAAATTTCACCGTCATTAATAACAGAATCTCCAACTTTAACACAGCCAATGAATGTCCCGTTGAGGGCATTTAAGTCGCAGACGTGCCACTGGTAATTGCCACTGGAAATATATTCACGCCAGATACAGAGATGAGATCGCGACAGTGTCATTGGGTAACGCACCGAGTCCATGGTGATGTCAGCAGTTCGACTTCTTCCAATGGTCGTGCGCTCTTCCGTCAAGAGAATCAAGGAGGGAACTCCAGCTGGTGGATTCTCGCCATCTTCTCCAAGCAGGACGAGTCGGGCGCACTGGTGTGTGACGGTCGTCATGAATTGCTTTGTTGGTTGTTGTTGTTTTTTTATTTTTGTGGAGGTTGACAGGGCTTCATCATCAAAATATAACTTATCACGCTTCATAGATTTATGGCGTGCATTTTGATGCCGATCAGATTTTCTTGTCATAGCTGCAGTATGGGCATTACATCGTGTTTTAATTGTAGCCTCTAATTTTAATTTATCATTTTCTGCTTTAATGTTAGCCTCTAATTTTAATTTATCATTTTCTACTTTAATGTTAGCTTCTAATTTTAATTTATCATTTTCTGCTTTTATTTCATTAGCCTCTAAATTTAATTTATCATTTTCTGCTTCAATTTCTTTAGCCTCTAATTTTAATTTATCATTTTCTGTTTTAATTTCTCTAGCTTCTAATTTTAATTTATCATTTTCTGCTTTAATTTCTTTAGCATAAGGTGATAATATTTTACCGTTCCAATATGTTTTAAACATATATACTAAATGATCTATTACATCATCGTATAAATTATACTTGGCTTGAGTAATATCAGAATGACAATATCCTTTACCATTATTATTCAATCTATTTCTACTTTGATGGTACTGTGTATAGGTAATACTATCATAATCTATTCCTACTAGATGATTTATTGTAAAACATGGTCTTTGAAATTCAATATGTTTTTGGTTTATTTCACGTTTATCATTTATTTCTACTATTTTAATTGCTAAATTTTGTAAGTCAGTATTTAATAATGCAGTATGATGATTTTTTCCATTTATAACATTTTCCCATAATTTCATAATATTCGGTTGCTTTTCAGCTTGTATTATTTTATTTGCATCTGTACTAATTAATATTTGTTGTGCGTCTAATTTTTTTTTTTCTTGTTGTAATTTTTCAAATTTAATATTATTTATAACTCCTAGTAATTTTCCACTTCTTTCTGAATAATTAAATTTATTAGATAATTTCATAATTAGGTCTATTTGTAAATCATTAAGAATGAGATTATGTTTAATCTCATTCTTAATGAATTTCCCCCCTGGCATTTGATCTATTAAAACAGTGCCAATATATTCATTAATATTCATTTTATTAGTAATTGTTTTAATATAATTAAAATAGCAAATGGGTGGTATAATTTTTATACCATACCCACTTCGAGGATGAGATAAAGTAGTACAATCACCAATAATTGCAATTATATATTCATCTTTATCTAAATTAGAAATCAAATCGGGAAATCTAGGTTTAAAATGAATAGAGTCAAATTGATTCATAAATTTTGTATAAAAATTTTGTTGATAATTAGGCGTAAAAAGATCTTTTTCTCCATTTAATTGTTTTACTAATTGATTTCTAATTTGATTATAAATATCTTTAGTTAAATGTTGTTTTTGTTTATTAATTTTATTTTCCAAAAATTCTTGTATAGTATCTTCTAAATTACTAAGTATTGGATTAAAATTTATTTGAAGATTCTTTGTTTCCATATTAATTATTAATAAAATACATAACAAAGAATAATTAAAATATTCAATATTTTATTTATCTATCCGATAGAGTCCTCTTTTTATATTTATACTAATCTCCTGTTGTTTTAACTCTTTCTTCTATTATTAAAGTTGCATTTAATTCATAAAAGAAATTATATATCCTCTTCTAAACATATATTTACTTCGTCTAAAAATAACATTTCAGAAGGGTTTAACTTTATATAATCATCACTACTATCAGATAGTTTCATATTTACTATTCCGCTTTCTTCCAAATTAAGTTCCAATGAAAAAGATGTCTCTATTGATAACGATTGTTCTTATTTTTCACATCTTTACTTTAGAGATGTCTAGTGTTAAATAGAAAAAATTGATTTTTTATTTAAATACTATTTAAATAAATTATATGTCGTTAAAAAGACAAACAAATAAAAGCGCATGTAATAATGCATCAAATAAAAATTTATTGGAAATAAAGCTAATAAATACAATTATAAAGAAATTTATTTATAATTATGATAATATATGGCAATATGAAATATTACCTTATTTAGAAATACGATTATTTAAAATAAATGAATTAAAATCAGTATCAAAAAGATTCAACGAATTAGTACCTGATTCTAAAAATACATCTAAATATATTAAAGTCCCGTCAGATAAATTTCCAACATTAGATACAGCATATCAGTATATTGATACTTTAATGTCTACCTATTGTTTAAAAAATAATATTAATCCGCCCGAAATTTGGTTAGATAATGGTGTTTTTAATAATAGTTATACTATTAGATTTCCAATTGTAATTAGAGGAATGGGAATGAATAGATCCATAATAACTCATGGATTAAAATTTGATATCTGTGAAAATAAGTATCCAGAACTTTCTAATTTAAAAATAATTATAGATAGTTTGTCAATTAACAACATACGGAAAAGTAATAAACATAATGTTTATTTTGATGGGATATCTGGAAAGAGTGACATATTTATTAATATTTTTTCATGTAAGATAGAGAAATGCAATGGTTCTGGTATTTCAAGTCACAAAATAAAATTGAATATTCGAAATTCGGTAATATGTAATAATAAAAACACTGGGGTTCATATTTTTAACGAAAGTATTTTACTTGTAAATGATCTTGAAATATTTCATTGTGAAGAAGGAATTGTTATTGGAAATATTAAATTAAAAAAAAACTCTTTATTGAATGATATTTATCTTCATCACAATGACAGTCATGGTTTAAGTACTGGTGGATGGGATCCAGATGCTGATGTAATTGTTACGGGTAATAAAACAGATATATCATATAATAATATGATTGCTAAACATAAATATGGATATGGAGTGCGTACTGATTATTCTGGTAAATTAATATTCAAAGGATTAGATAAAAATGTATCACATAACAACTATAATGATCAGAATATTATTTCGAGACATAGTAGTGAGATTATTTTTACTAGTTAATGGTAATACCATTATATTTTAATTTTTTTATAAAAGAATATAAGAGAGATCTTGAACAATTGAATTATACGATTTGTAATCGTATGGATAATGTGCAGATAGCTTGTTCATAAATGAGTTGGTCCAATCCTTAATGAAAGCTGGTTGAGTATTGATATACTCAACGAGCCTGTATTCTAGTCAACCGAACTACAGGCTTGTTATTATTTGTTTTTTGTCACTAAGAAATTAAAAAATAGCATTGATATGGCGCCATTATCGAACACTCTAATAAAAACTCAAGTCCGTTGTTTAATTTTTTTAACATGTACTATAGAATTTGTAACATTATTCATTAAATATTTATTTAATAGATAATATTATTTTATAATTTTTTTGTATTTTAGCAAGATACTATCATGCAAATCTATATGAAATACTATGAAGATATTAATGATAAACTTGAAAGACTATCAATTGAAAAATATAAATTTAAATTAATAGTTTTTCAAACTAATTTAATATTTTTTTTAAAAGGATGCTTAGTTATTTTTGGCATATCTTTATGACAAAAGTCATAATTTATTTTATCAATATTTTTAATATCATTTAATAAAGAATCTTTAACATATTTTCTATTTATTATACAGCCTGTAAAATTTTTAATTTTTTTACTATATGGTAATAATTCAATTCTACATGGTTGTAAATTAAATTCATTTATATTTGTAATTTTAATTAAAAATAATTCAGAATCTATATTAAATTTTAAAGTTAAATTGTTTCTTATTGGTTTCAAGACTATATGTCTTTTGTTTCTTTTTAAATGATTCTTAACACTACCATTTTCAAATCCATCAAGATCAAAATTTGTTCCACAAAAAAAACAATGAATTTTAGCGTTTTGATTAAATTCTAATTCTTCATCAATATATTCAATCCCATTATTTTCTATAATATGTGCTTTTGTTCCCCTAAACCCAGTATTAATTAATATATATTTATCTCCATGTTGAATATATAATCTTCTAATATATTGTTTTCTTCTCCATCTTTTTTTAGATCCTCTCATAGAAAGTCCATTAATAATTAATTTATTTTTATATTCAGGTTCATTATTATTAAATAATCTAAATGCTCCAATATAATCAAATTTATAATGATTTCCAAATATTGTAGTTATATGTGGATCGCCAATCGCTGTACCATTTAAAACTTGATCTGGTACAATAACAGAACTCAATCTTTCATCCCAGTGATCGTTATCGTATGTAGTATTTGGTGCAGTAGTTGATATAATAGAATTTCTTGAAAATCCTCCATAATAAAAATTTCGTAACAAACCAGTATTATTTAAACCAGATGTATATAAAATTTGTTTTTTAATTGAATATTGAAAATTAGTTAAATTTGATGAAGTATATGAACTATCAACTGATGATGATCCTAAAGTATCTATTATAGCACCATTAAATAATAAAAAAAATACAGTTGATGAAATAATATTATTAGAATCAATTTGATCAGCTAATAATAAGTAGTTTTCTCTTGTAGAAGTAGATGATAATCCAGGTATTAACTTTGCATTTAAAGAATCACCATCATTTGGAGGATTATTTGCTAGAGATATATTTGTAGAATCTGTTATTTTATTAATGACACCTGATTTAGGTGGTAATTCAAATAATTCATTTTGTGCAGAATTTGTGGCGATTGGAACATAAATCCAATTGGAACTATTATAAGTTACATTAGGTGCACTCGATGTAATTTTTCTACTAAAAGAACCAGAATCAACATTATTAATAGTTCCATTAGAATTACTTCCATCTGAATACAATATATTTTTTTTTAATGAGTAATTGAAATAATTTAAAATTTCACCTGATGAATTATAAGTTGAATTACCTAAAGTATCACGATATGTTATTGGATCAAGTGCATCATGATCATATAATAATCTTATTCTGGTTGTACATATTATATTTGTATTATAAATTTGATCAGGAAATAATAAATATTTTTCAATACCATTAGATGAATTTAAACCCGGAATTAATTTAC
>Ga0302122_10002914_pt1 | contig 10490 bp, 3 predicted proteins | sample CB21_SCM_MG_FD_203115 | JGI IMG/M metagenome (GOLD analysis project Ga0302122, IMG submission 203115) | Marine microbial communities from Western Arctic Ocean, Canada - CB21_SCM | ecosystem: Environmental > Aquatic > Marine > Oceanic | place: Canada: Western Arctic Ocean | collected 2017-09-28
TGGGGGATCAGGTCGTCTCTGGCGATGTCCTGCAGGTGGTCCACGGTACAAGAAGCCTTCACGAAGGCCCGCAGCCCCCGCGCGGCCGCATCCCTTAGAGTAGCGTCGTCGTCGCGCATGATGGAGCACAGCGCGTGGACCACGGGCGAGGTACTTATACGCGCGTCGTCCCGCGTGGAGCCAAATAAAGCGACCCAGGCGTCACTGGTCGCTAGATCAGCACAAGCCCCGGCACTGGAGTCGTAGTCCGGCGCGTCGTCGATTGAGGCTTCATCTCTTTTAAACAAGGCCGCGATCGTCGACGCCGCCGTCCGCACGCAAGTTTTTTGCAACGTCGCGTGCGTCGCGAGCGCCACGTACGCGCGGGCCACCGCCCGCAGCGCGGCGTGGCGGTCGGACGCCCCGAAGAAGGCCGTGGCCTCCCTACGCTTCCGGGGCGGGCCCAGCAGCGGCGCGAGCCGCCCCGCGTGCTGGTGCGCCCGACCGGACCGCGGCAGCAGGGTCTCCAAGCATTCCAATATAGCGTCCCTCGCCGAATCGATGTGCGTGTCCTGGGCGCTGCCCACCGTCTTCAAACGAGCGCACAGGCACCCGATGAGCTCGTCCGCGTCGTCCTCGCTCAAGACCCACTTGCCCTGGGCCGCTAATCTACCGACCTTGGCGAGGGCGTTGAGGCACAAGCACTGGAGCTGATTCCGCGTGCCCTTGGCTAATGTCGCGCCGAGGGCCGCCACGATCTTGGCGGCGTGCGGAGTAAGTAAGGTATTGTCGTCCTCCAGGAGTACCAGGTGGCACGTCTCCTCCAGCGCCAGCGGCGTCCGCTGGCAGCAGCCCGCCAAGGCCGCCACGCACGTAGAGTCCACGAACTTTCGTAGCGAAGGCGCGCGGCAGCACACCGCGACAACTTTCAATAATACAGGAGTGCCGTCGCTGCCGCCGTGACTTAGCGCGGTCAAGTGGTTCCTTAGAGGCGCCCAGACCCGTTGTATTAAATCAACTTCCAGTAGCACGGGCGAGGCGGCGAAGCGCTCCAGTAGATCCCTTAGGCACTGCAGCGCCGCGACGCGCCGTCTCTTCTGCTTCGCGGGCGAGTCCTCCTGGTCATCATCATTTTCATCAATCACTTCATCGTCCACGACGGGGTCGCCCAAGGCCGCCGCGACGCAGACACTTAAAATAACGGGAACTTTCTGTTCTATTTTAAAGCCGATCTTCGCCACGACCGCCCGCAACAATGTACACAAACCCAGCACGCGCGCCGGCGACGCCTGCGCCACGGCCCTTTTCGCGGCCTCCGCGTCGACTAGCGCCTCGACGTCGTCCGAAAACGCGCGGAACATCAGCCGCAAAAACTCGTCGAGTTCCTGCGCTTCCAAATTGGACAGGAACGAGAGAATAGTGGCCCGGCGCATGGCCGGCGACGCGCCCCGCCGCCCGCCCACGGCGCCGGACTTGGCCCGGAACCGCCCGTACAGCACCCGCGTGATGAGCGGCACCAGGGGCCCCCGATGCGCGTCGTCCACGGTCCACAGCGAGTGGTCCTCGTCCCGGTCGGCGCCTTCGGGTAACCGCGCGTCGCCCTCTCGCGCGACGCGGAACTTCACGAGCGTTTCCCGAAGCGTCGCGTCCTCCAGCAGCGCTCCCAATCGCTTCGCGTAGGGCTTTAGGTGCGCCAGGCGGTAGGTCCCCAGACACTTCAACGCTAGAGAAGCGACCTCGCCCTTCGGTCGCGATAACAGCGCTTCGTAGACGCTCCTTAATTCCAAACCGCGCGGCAGGCTTAACGGGGACGGCGCCGCGGCGAAGACCGCTAGGACCGTCTCTAACCGTTTAGAGGCCACGCCCGGTGATAAGGGTACGCGCACATCGCTTTCCGTCAGATGTTTGAGGACGTCGTGGCCGTCGGGGTCGTCTCTACAAATGGGAAAGACGTCCTGCCGCAAAAGTTTCTCCAGCAGGCGGACGCACGTCCGAGCGGCGTACTTCGTGCCACTCTTAAGGCCGCCGCACCCGTCCACGGCGGCCCACATGATACTATGGGCCCGCTCCGCCTCCAGAGGGGCGTCGTCGTCGCCAATTGCACCACTTAGTGAATCGGTCTCCTCCTTCCTTGCTAAAGCTTCGTTCAGGATGCACTGGGCGTCATCTAAATCGTAGACGCGCTCCGCGATGCGGTACGGGGGGGTCACTCGAGCTTCACAAACAGCCTCGAGCCTTGCTAGTAATAAAGGCCAGGTCTGTAGAGGGTGCTTGGTACACAACGCCGCCAAAGCCGACGTAGCACTCGCCCAGGCCGGGGCGAAGCGCAAGGATAACAGACCGACGCACACAGCCGCCAGGGCTGACGCGGCCTGTTCGTCGAGTCGGGGCGCGACGGCCGCCGCCGCCCCCAACAACCGGGTCAGGGGGCGCTCCGTCGACAGGGCCAGGGGCAAAAGGTCCACGGCCTCCGCCAGGCGGAGGACCCACCGCCGCTGCGAGGCGAAGAGCGGCAGCGAACTCGACGTCAAAGCGTCGTCGCCGATCTCCACGGCCGCACTTGTGGACGCGAGCACCCGCCGCGCCAGCCGCCGCGCGCGCTTCCGCGGGCTCGCCAAGAGCAGCACGAGGGCCGCCTCCAGCGCTTCCGGCAAAGGTGCGGGGCTCCGCTCGCACGCCGCCGCGGCCGCCTCCAGAAGGGACGCGCTCTCCATTTTAAGAGAGAGGGCCCGGACCGCGTGCGCGGCCGCGGCCGCCGCGTCGCGCGTGGCGACGGCCGCGACCGCCGCGCCGAAGACGACGCCGTCGCGTTCGTCCAACAAAGCCTCGACCGCGGTCCGGGGCACGCTGGCCAGGTTGGCGCACACGCCGAGGGCGGCCAACCGCAACGCGCGGTCGGGCGCCTGCAAAGCGTCCAGCACGAACGGCAGGTCGCAGGTTGATTGTGGAGCGGCGTCCAGGGCCCGCCAGGCGATCACGAGGGCCGAGGCCACGTTCGGCGCCGCCGCGGCCCGGGCGAGGATCGGCGCGTAGTCCAGGGACGCGACCTCGGACGCGTCCGCGAGCGAGCGCGACGCGCGCACGGCGTGCGCGTCGCTGGAGAAGGCCCGCGCGAGCCAGGCGGGCGCCCGCTCCGCGCACAGGCGGGTCAGGGGCCCTGCCGTCGTCTCCGCGGCGCCCATGACGCACGCGTCTAACAATAACAAAGATTCATTGGACACGGGTTCCGTGTCCAATACATTCCTCAGCGCCGTCACGCGCGAGAGAGCTAAAGTGTGGGGTAAGGCCGCGTCGTACGTGTGGTGCGACTCCCGCAGCCGCGGCGTGAGCAACCGCCCGCGCCGCCACCGCACGACGCACGCCAGGCAACTGAGGGCCCGCGCCTTGGGTATAGTATCGGGCAAACCGACCGCCAAGGCCCAGAGCGGCTCGATGTCCGCGCCCGGCCGCGTCGCGTCCATGAGCCGCTGCAGCACGGCGTAGAGCACGTCGAGCGGGGCGCTCGCCATACACGGTAAAAGCGCGGACTGGGCGCGCGTGTGCAGCCGGCCCCGAATACCCAACGCGAGCTCCGCGATGAAGTGCGCGAGGCCCGACGAGACGGGTTTCGTGGGTTGCGACGCCACGGCCTGCGGGACGGCGATCAAGGGCGGCGGCGATATGGCGTGGGCGGCGGCGAAGTGTTCGTGGGGCCTCGGACGGATGTCTTGTGTATGAGTGTATCCACATGGGAATGTTCGGCGAAGGAATTCGTAGTGTCTCGTCATCGGCCGTTTCGAAAAAATGAAGGGACGCCGCGACGAACGGCGCAGACGTGGCCGACGTGCGCTTCAACGCTCGCATCGTCGTGCGCCCGCCGGATTAAGCGGGCCAAAGCCCGCGCGCCGAGGAGCCGCGCGTCGTCCGTCGGCGCGCCCAGTAATTTAGCGTAGTGCTTCTTGCAGTTTCGCGGCCAGCCCGACGTAGAAAGCCCGTCCAGGAGATTAGACGCGCAGTACTTGAAGACGTAATCTAAGGCGTTGGCCGCGGCCGACGCCGTGTCCGGTTCTTTTGATTGCACACTTGCTACCAAACCTTCGACCAGGACGTCCAGCTTTTCTTTCGAGAGCGCGGGCCCCGCGTCCCGCGCTAAGACGCTGGCCAACGAAAAGACGGCCGGGATCTGGCACTCGGCTTCTAAGAACGCTTCGCCCAACAAACTCGCAATAGCGTCCACGTTCAACACGACCTCCGGCAGCGACTGGCACAAGGGCCAGAGCGGCTTCTGGTACCGCTCCTTGTACGCGGCGCGCTTCTCTAGCCCACCAAGCCGTTCCAACTCGCTCTTCAATAAACAGCCGTCCCGCGTCTTGGACTCGGCGCCCAGGGCTAGCGCATACCCCTCCTCGCCTTCCACGAGCGCGACCGTGTCGTGTTTGGACGTGGTGGACGAAGCGTCCCGCAGTTTCTTGAAGCGCTTCCGCGGCGCCTGGAAGCGGATGCGGCCGCCCACGGCCTCGGCCTTGGACGGGTCGGCGCTCCTCATCCTTGTTTTTGCTCTGCGGCTGTATCGCAGTCACGTGTCTGTTGCAGCTGCAGTGTTGTTATGTGTGCAAGCGCCGCGGCGGCGTACGCTTGCAGCGATGCGGTCGCTGTAGCTCGCTGCGATGCGTGTCGCTGGCTATGGCACGCGAGAGCACTGCTGCGTTTTGCTGTCGCCTGAAACGCACGGGTTTTGTGTGGATCAATGAACACTAGGTCGAGCACTCCGAGAGGCGCGGAGAAACCTCCGGTGCAGGTCGGAGCTTTGTTCGAGTTCCGCGGCGATGCTCTCTCTGGCACAGCGCATCAATTAATTGCACACGCCGACGACGAGCGAGGCCGTCTTACGCACCAGCTCTGCTGCAAGAGCCTCAGTCATATAAGGCCGCTCGCGCGCCAGCAGCCGAAGCAACATTATTGGGGTGGAGCGGGCAGCCCTGTGAGCGCAAGCGAACGAATACACGGACCGCAACAGACGGAAGCACTAGCAATGGCCCGCGGCGCCAAACAGCTAGAGGAGCCCCCTGGCGCGACCGCCGCGCTGCTGCGGCAGCGGTGCGAGGTCGACGCGGACGCCGCGTACGGGCTGAGCGTATTGACGGCGCGCGGCGGCGACGGCGTGGCGAGGGATAGAACAGAGGCGCTGCGGCTCTTGATCCGCTCGGCGGAGCTCGGGAAGACCGAGGCCCAGTGCCAGTACGCGCAATTGCTGGTGGAGGGCGCCGGCGGCGTTGACAGAGACGAGGCTGAGGCGTGCGAGTGGCTGCGGATCGCCGCACGCAACGACTGCGCGGAGGCGCAGTACCGGCTGGGGCTCTTCACGTTGCGAGGGCGCGGCACGCCGCAAAACGCCCGGCAGGCCCGCTCGTACATGGCGGAGGCGTCGAAGAGCGGCCACGGACCCGCGGCGCGGTGGCTCCGGGAGCAGAGTCCGCCGAAGAAGCGGGACGGGCCGTCGCCGCGCCAGGGACCACCACCGCCGAGTCTGCCGCCGGCGCCCCGCCCAGGCGCCTGGAAGGCCTGCGCGAGTCCGCCGCCGAGCCGCACGGGCCCGCCCTCGCCGGAACGCGTCGCGAACGACGGCGAGGCGTTACGAGGCGCCCTGAGCGAAGCGCGGGCCGTCGCCGCCGCCGCGCGCGTCGCTAGGGGCGCGGCCGAGGACGAGACGAAGCGCATGCGGAAGGAGCGCGACGCGGCGCGGCAGAAAATGGAGACGGCGACCGAGGCGTTGAAGCGGGTCGGCCGGCCGAAGAAGCCCGGGCGCGACGACGCCCAGCTGCGCCGCCTGACCGCGAAGCACGCCACGGAGCTGAGCAAGCTGGGCGCGGCGCACGCGGCCAGTAAACAGGCGCTCCTCGAGAAGGACACGAAGATGCAGTGCGCCGCGCGCGCGCACGCCGACATCGCGTCGCACCTCGAGGCGGAGAAGCGGGCCGCTATAAAAGCGTTCGACAGGGTGGCGTCCCAAGCCGACCGCCGGGAGAAGGAAATCGCGCGCCTGGGGTCCCTCACCTACGCGCAAGGCTTGGAGTCAGAACTGCGGGAACTGCGCCGGCAGCGCGACGCGGACCTCGGCGCGTTACAAGCCGCCTGGGACTCTAACAAGGCCGACCTAAATAATCAAGCTGATGAAATGCAGGCCTCGCTGGTGGCGGAAATAGCCCAGCGGGACTTGGAACTGGAAGCATGCAACACGCTCGTCGCGTCGTTAAAAGCGTCCGTGGAGCGGTTGGACGCCTCAAAGGCCGCGGACGCGGCGCGCGCCGCAAGTGAACAAGACCGTATAGTGCGCCGAGCCCGGTCGGACGTGGCCCGAACCGAAAAAGACTCGCGCGAGGCCAAGGAGAAAGCCCTCCGAGCCAAGGACGCGGCCCACGCTAAACAAGTGCAGCGCCTCGATGCGGCCCACGACCGGGCGCGGTCCGCGGACGCCACGCGCCACGCGACACTCGCGCGCGAGGCGGACCGCCGGGGCGCGGATTTTGCAGCCACGGCCGCCAAGCTGCGCGCGACGTCGGGCGCCATTGCTCTTCGGGACCAGTCCGCGAGTGATGCCAGGGACGGGAGGCGCGCGGCCGAGGCGCTGCTGCGGACGGAGGTCGGCGTCGCCATCGACGAGGCCCAGCGGACCGGCGCGCGCATGGACGCTTTATTGGCGCGGCGGCGGGACCGGGAGCGGCGGCGGAGTCGCGCCGACGCCGACGCGCATGAGCGCCTCGTGAGCGACTACCGCGCTCTCGCGGACGAGCAGGCCGTGGCGGTCGCCGACCTGGAGCGGGACCACCGGGACAGCGGGCAGAAGCTGCGGGACGCGCTCGCCGCGGAGACGCGGCGCCGCGAGGCGGCAGAGGCCTTGGTGGCGGACCACGGCGCGGATTTGGAACTGCGGGACGCGCGGGAAGCCGAGCTCGCGCGGGCGCGGGACGAGGTCGACCGGCTGGAGGGGGACCTCGCCGACGCGCGGCGGCCGGTCGAGGCGTCCGACGAGTTGCGACGGACGCGCGAGCTGCTGCGGACCGCCGGCGCGAATATGAACGCGCTCGAGGAGCGGCGGCGCGCCGAAGTGGCCGAGCTGCAGGCCGAGGTGGCGCGACTCGGTGCGTTGACGGCGGGCGAGCTTGAGGAGAGGCACTCGCCGCTCGCCGCGTTCATGGCCAAGTTGCCGAACCCCGTCAGGGTCCCGCCGGAGAATGATGAGCTCCTCGAAGAGCATGCTATTTAATAAATTAAATTTACACAGCATATTGCATCTCAGATGTCGCCCGCGACGGTCGCTTCGGCCACGGCGATCGCGCCGGCATCACCATCGTCATCACTCTCCCACCCGTAGTCACAGTGAAGCGGGTTCAGGGCGCCGCAACGCGAGATGAGAAAATCCATGTCAAATTCTTCCTCTTGATCAGGCCAGGGAGTGGGAACTATATACCCGGCGAAGCCCCGGACTATCAGCCGCCTGGCGTTTCCGACGACGCCGGCGTCGAGGTTCTTCAAGACATAATCCACTATAGCTGCGGCCGCGCTATCGTAGCTAGATTGCGCAACGCAGTTAGCTCCATCGTGGGTGCAATTGCAATCCCCACCGTACCCACCATACCCATCATGCAGTCCAGTCGCTCCCCCCTCCCATTCAGTCCCATGCTCGCCGTCATCGACGCGGGCCTGGACCTCGGCCCGCGCGGAATCAGCGAGTCGCTGGAGCAGTGCCCGGTCCTCCGCGTCCGACTGCGAGGCCGACGACCGCGCGTCACCGATGTGACGATGCATCCTCAAGATCTTGGCGCGTACGTTTCTTCTGAATTGGGCCAGGAGCCTATAACGGACAAACGGCGACTGTTGTTCGTAGTATTTCAGGTTGTAGTTCCGCGGGTCCACGTAGGCGTCGAGGCTTCGAGCACGCCACACCCTCGCGTCCGCGGATTCGCTCAGTAAAACGTACGTCCGCTCCAGGAGCGCAATTCGCTCGCGCCAATGGACGTCCGACCTCGCGGCGCGCCGACACGTTTGGGAACAGGCCGCGAAGCTTAGCAAGGTGGCGAGCTCCTCGTCGTTCTGCCACTCTCGTCGGCCCTCGCCGTCCAGCGGCGCGTGCCCCAGCGCATCGCGGACCCACGGGTCGAGGGGAAAATATGAGAGGACGTGGCTCACAACGTCGGCCGGCAGTGCGAGGAGCGAGTCGCGAGACGACGGCCGCATCCGGTGCAACAGCGGCGCTGTCGGCGGCTCCTCTGGCCAACCGGGTCGCTCGAACTGCGTCGTCTTTTTGCCGCCCAGGGCCGTGTGGACGTAACACCACGTATTCTTCCGCGGGGGTTTCGGCGCGTTGTCCCCAAACGCGCCGGCGCGGCCGGTGCCGCCGGGTCGCGCCAGGTCGCGCGCCTGGTCTATGTTCCAGCCGGCCTCCCGCAGCTCGCGCGGCAAGGGGCTCGGTCGCGGCTGCGCTTGATCGTCATCGTCCCGGTCGCGCCACGGCCGCCGCTGGCGGTCGCGCGACCGCGACCGCGATCGGCCCCGCTCGCCGTCCGTACCGCGTAATTGCTCCATGGTGTAGCGTGGTGTCGAGACGAGGTCCGGATCGTCGTCGAAAAAGCGAATCTCGCTTTTTGAGATTCGCCGAGCGGCCTCTACCAAGGACGCGGCGGCCGGTTGTAACTGGAGCTGGATGCCGAACTGGGCCTTCTGGATCTGGTCCGGCGTGCCCGCAACCGTCACCCGCCACATCGACATCTCTCGCGAGGGTTTGGCATCAATCCGCGCGCCGGACAACGACTGGATCCGATCAATCGTGGAGCCGTCTTTACCAAGGAGCGCACCCATGAGCGCGGTCGGCACGAGCACCCCCTCTGCGGCGCCGCCGTCGAGCGTTGGCCGCTTGTCCTGCGAGTGCATGTCGCCGTTCGGCGCCCGGTGGTGGTAGTACCAGGTACTTTCGAAAACGCATTGGCGCATCGACCAGCCTGCGTCGCGCAGCTCGCGCGACAATGGCGGCGGCGGCCCCGGCAGCAGCGGCGCGTTCGGTTCGTCGCGACGTTTGTCGTCAACCATTCGCCACACGTCCTCCGCTGAGTTGAGAAGCGTCCTAACACCGTGGTTCCGGTTTGATAGCGCAGATGCGACCACCGCTATGCACGCTATCGAGCCTGGGCCGCCGCCGATCTTAAACGCACGCCGCGAGTCGTCCACGCCCGCGAGGTCGAGTGCAGAGACGGTCCATTCGCTCTCGATGAGTCCACTCACCGGCGGGCGGTGCTGCGGTTCACCCGTGAGGTCAAGCGCTGCGATGGTTTTGCTGTCCTTGAGTGTCCGCGTATTTGCTTCCTGTTGTTCGCTATCCATGGTTCGTCGTCGTCTTACGCGTCGTCGTCTTACGAGGTCGCGGACCTCCGCCCCGACAGAGCGCCAACAGTGAGCAAGGAGTGGTGAGTCGCTGCTGCGCAGCAATGCTCCTGCTGGTGAGTGAGCCTGCTTCTCTACGTGTTGTGTTGTCCAGAGCAATCAAATGCTGAGAGCTTAAGAGCTGAGCGTCAGTCAAAACCATGGCGAATAAATCGAGAGCGAAAACCCGTCACATACTTCCCGCAGGCATCTGTGCCAAATGCATCTCCCGCACCCAGCACGGCGTGCTGGACCTCCTTGCGGACGGACTGATCACTCGACTCATCGAGAGCAGCATGATGGGCAGCATGGCAAAGAGACGCAGCCCAATGCGTCAGAAGACGTGCGCGCTGCCGACGGCTGCGATACCCATGCAGTGATGCGCCAAAAACAGCAGTGATGCGCATTTACAGCAGAGCAGAGCATGGCACGAGATGATGCGGCTCCTCGCGCTGCTAGCAGCCACGAGGGCACGCCTCTACACGCCGCGCCTCTTCCCACCGACCGTCGAAGCGCCGCTGCCGCCCGTTAACCAGGAGGCCTGCGACGCGCAAGAAAGGCGGGAGCGGCGCTGGGCGCGGAGTAGCCTAAACACCACGTGCGCGCCCCTGGGCGCGACCTGCACTAATGCCGCGGGCTGCTGTGTCACGGGGGCGCCCCCCATCGACCGCGCCCGGCGCTGGGTCGCCGCGCGACGGGAGGGCTACATCCTCGCGTCGCTCGCGACGTCCGACGCCGGCTGCGCCGCGGTGGCCACGGTGCGGAACCTGCTCGCGCACACGACGGACGTGTTACTCGTCGTACACCGCGGCTGCGGGGCGGAAGCCCTGGCCAACGAGGCTCGCATGGTACAGAACCCCGTTTGCGTGCCCACGCGACGCGCCTTCGGATCCCTGCTGCACGCCCATTTACGGAACGTGCTCTACGCCCACGCGGTCTTTGATACAAAACCGACGCACGTCCTGCTGACGGCGGCGAACCTGTACTGGCTCGCGCCGGGCGTGGAACGCTACATTCGGCTGACGGGGTCCTCTGTCTACGAAGCGGCGCGCGTGCTCGTGCCTGATCGCACTATAGACCCGGACTGGGCCGTGATAAAAGGGCGCCTCCCCTTTGGC
>Ga0302122_10002919_pt1 | contig 10479 bp, 7 predicted proteins | sample CB21_SCM_MG_FD_203115 | JGI IMG/M metagenome (GOLD analysis project Ga0302122, IMG submission 203115) | Marine microbial communities from Western Arctic Ocean, Canada - CB21_SCM | ecosystem: Environmental > Aquatic > Marine > Oceanic | place: Canada: Western Arctic Ocean | collected 2017-09-28
GGGTAGAGAGATAGCGACGAAACTGCGAGATGTCGAATATCACCGGATATTTGATGCGGCGGGTGCTTTCGCGCAATTGGTTACGCGCCCTAGCGAGGTGGACGAAGCGGTCGGCAGAGCAATAGCCTATGATGGGCCTTCTTTTATAGAGGTCAAGACCCGGGGGGTTGCGTCGCCAATTACCCAAGGACTAATTGAGATGCGAGTAAGAACTGCCATCGAGTAGTTTGCTGAACATCCACGAACAAGACCGCGTAACCCTTTTAATTGCTCCCAACCCCAACGATACCGCGCATCACAATATAGGAAGTCAAATTATGCCTGCTACAAAGCCAGCGTCCCAGTATTCCGATCAGTTCAACGCCGCATTACAGTGGATGTGGGGTGATGGTTATCTTGCCCCGGGGGGGCCGGAAGAGGTCGAAGAAATGCTGAGTGGCCTGTCTGTAAAAGATGCCGATGTTATTGATGTCGGATGCGGTCTTGGGGCAATCGCTGTGTTATTGGTCCACAAATACGGAGCCCGTAGCGTTGTGGGGGTCGATGTTGAGGCGCACCTTATTGAGCAATCTACTGACCGAGCGATCAAGGAAAACTTAGCGGATCGCGTACGGTTTGAATTGGTGGAGCCGGGTCCTTTGCCATTAGATGATGAATGCCTGGATGTTGTCTTCAGTAAAGATGCCATCGTACATATGACAGATAAGGTCGCATTCTATAAAGAGGCGATGCGGGTGTTAAGGCCAGGGGGACTGATGATCGGGAGTGATTGGCTCCGAGGAGATGAGAGTACACGAACGGCTGATGCGCAGAAGTGGCTCGATTTTATACACCTGGATTTCAAGATGCTGGATATTGAAAGTACTCGCGACGTTATTTTAAGTGTGGGCTTTGAAAAAGTTTCCCTAAAGGATCGAAATGAGTGGTATCGGCATGAGATAAATACGGAAATTAGCGCGCTTGAGGGGGAAAAATTCGATGGACTGATCGACTTAATCGGTGAGAAGGAAGCTACTTACCGTAAAGAGAGCAGTCGATTAAAAAAGAAGGCAATCGATGATGGCTTCCTAAGGCCGGCTCACTTTGTAGGATTCAAACCAAGAACGCCGCTCTAATGACATCATCTCCTTGCTATTTTCGTGGTGTAAATAGTGCCGGCGTTAGCATCGAACCGCTTACGGGGTCAATAGGTGCTGAGATTACAGGAATAGATTTAGGAAAACCCATCCCTGACGAAACCTTTGAAAAAATCAGCCATGCCCTCCTTAAGCACCTTGTAATTATATTTCGAGATCAAAATATTTCCCCGAACCAGCATAAAGATTTTGCATCGCGCTTCTTTAGGCTTGAACCTCATCCGTTTGTTGAGAGCGTGAACGGAGTCCCGGAAATTACAGAAATTGTCAAAGAACCATGGGAGGTAAAGAATTGGGGAGGGGACTGGCATGCTGATGTTACGTTTCTTCCTCAGCCATCAACAGGAGCGGCGCTATTGGCTAAAGAGGTGCCACCCCAAGGCGGGGATACACTTTTTTCAAATATGTATCTAGCCTATGAAACGTTATCTGGTGGAATGAAACGCCTTTTGGATCCGCTACAAGCAATCCATGATAGCGGCGAAGTAGAGCGATTCTCTGACCAATTTCAGGGTATGCGAGCGAAAAAGGCCGAGCGAATAGTATCGGTTCACCCAGTTGTAAGGGTCCACCCAGATACTCAGAAAAAAGCTCTTTTTGTCAATGAGGGCTACACGACTCATTTTAAAGGAATGACACATGAGGAAAGCCGACCTTTGTTGGAATATTTATTCCAACACTCCATTCGCTCAGAAATAACGTGCCGGATCAGGTGGCAAAAAAACACCCTTGTAGTTTGGGATAATCGTGTAACTCTACATAGTCCTGTCGATGATGATTTTGCTGCGCGATTTCATAAATCTGGTTTTCGGCGGGTTATGCATAGGGCGACGTTTGCGGGCGAAAAAACCGCGTGAAAAGTAAATCTCAATTCAAGTGTTACCAGTACGAAATGGATAAGCGCGTGGTTTCTTCTAAACAAGAACATCAATCGGTCGTGCCGCTGAAACATCACCCTGAACGGAATTTAGAGCATGTCCATGATATGAAATTTGAACATAGATAATGGATTTTTGCGACCTACGCATTTCTTTGCATACAAACCCATTACAAATTAATCCGTTTTGACGCACCGTCAGCGGTCATATTCTATTTAGCCAAGGAAAGAAAGTGAATCAGCCCGTAACGCCAACCCAGATCACAAAGCAGGCTCAGGAGAAAGCAGGTTGTGACGCGACTTTTGACTGGGCAAATAGGCAGGACTTTGATTTCGCCTCACGTGGGCTGATTCATCGGCCTGATGACGCGGCAGTTTATGATTCACAAGGCAACATCGTATGGCATCACAAAGCCTTTGAAGATTTTCTGTACGGTGATCCCCCGCTCACCGTGCACCCCAGTCTTTGGCGACACGCGCTTTTGAATAATTTCCGTGGGCTGTTCAAAGTGACCGATAACGTCTATCAGGTGCGTGGTGAATCGCTTGCCAACGTCACTTTTGTTGAAAGCGACAACGGCTATATCGTGATAGACCCGCTGACTACAGCGGAAGTGGCGACGCATGCATTGAACCTGTTGTATGAACACGTCGGGGAAAAACCCATTGTCGCCATGATCTACTCTCATACTCACTCGGACCATTTTGGCGGGGTCAAAGGGATGATCTCGGATGAGCAGGTTGAAAGTGGGCAGATTCGGGTTTTTGCCTCAGAAGGTTTTGTCGAATGGGTGCTGAAGGAGCACGGACTGGCCGCTGAGGGAACTCCATCCAGAAACGCTTATATGTATGGAGAAAATCTGCCGATCAGTGCGACAGGTTTAGTTGACGATGGTTTGGGTCAGGCAATTGAGGGCGGACAGGTGACCTACATCGCGCCTACAGATGTCATCGGTCAGGACGGTGCCACATTATTGATAGATGGGGTTGAGGTGGAATTTATGTATGCCCCGGGAGAAGCCCCGACAGGGATGCACTGTTATTTTCCCCAACTCAAAACATTACATGTCGCTGATAACTGTTATATGTGTATGCATAACATTTATACGATTCGTGGGGCTTTCCCACGCGACGCCCTTCAGTGGGCGGATTCTGTAGCGCGGTCATTGAAGTTTGAAGAAACAGAATTCCTTATTAGCGGACACAATTGGCCGGTATTTGGTGCTGATGAAGTGAAAACCTTCCTAAGTCAGCAGCGCGATGGCATTAAGTTTATGCATGATCAGACTTTGCGCCTGATGAACTTCGGCTATGTTCCAGCTGAGATCGCCGACCAAATTGAATTCCCGCCAAGCCTTGCGCGCTTATGGCATCTCAGAGGCTACTACGGCACCCTAAAGCACAACGTCCGAGGTATATATGCCTACTATCTGGGGTGGTATGACGGCAACCCCTCGACCCTGGATGAGCTGCCGCCACGGGCACTTGCAAAAAAGACACTTGAGTATATGGGGGGTGTCGATATTGTTATTGAAAAGGCGCGAGATGAGTTTGAGCAGGGAAACTACCGCTGGATTGTCCATATTCTCAATCAGGTGTTGTGGGTATATCCAGAAAACACACCAGCCCGGGAACTCGCTGCCGCGGCCCATACTCAACTGGGTTATGGAGCGGAGAATGCTACCTGGCGCAATGCTTATCTTTCTGCAGCAATGGAGCTAACCCAAGGTCTTCCCGAGGTGCCAAAATTACATCGAGTGCTGCGGGATGTTACGCGAAGTATGAGTGTGCTACATATGCTCGATGCTTTAAGCATTCGACTGAATGCAACACGTGCAGTGAATCAGGCATTTACCATAAACTGGATTCTGAGCGATAGTGGGGAGCAATCGCACAGCCAACTATGTAACTGCGTGCTAAATCATAGAGATGGTATTTCTATCGAGTCGGATGCGACGGTTACCCTAACGCGCGCAGTAATCGGACAGATGAGTCTGGAGCCTTTGACTATTGATCAGTTGCTCGACCTTGTCGAGAGTGTTGCGGGTGACGTCCAGGTAGTGACAGAATTACTCGGCTTGTTGGATCATTTTCCACATTGGTTTCCGGTTGCAACGCATGACTATAAGTTTGAGGAAAAACGGGGCAGCGAGTCGGAATAACGAAGTCCAAGTGCGGCGTAACCTTTCCGAAACTTAGGAGTGCAAATGTCAAACTTTCTGACCCCCGCTGATTGGACATTCCCTGTTCCAATTCGATATGGCCCGGGAAGATTGTCCGAGCTCGGGACAGCGTGCCAAGAACTTGGAATAAAAAACGGGCTCATCGTGACTGATCGCGGTAGCAGTGGCTTGCCGTTTATAGAAATTGCCCAGAAGATTTGTACTTCAGCAGGTATCGGTATTGGGGTATTTAGTGATGTCTCACCAAACCCAACCGATGAAGATGTCGCGCGAGGTAAGCAGGCTCTACTGGAGGGTAAATACGATGGTGTGATCGCGATTGGCGGTGGCAGTGGTATGGATGCCGGCAAGGCCATCAGTCTCGTGGGTCGCAATAAGGTGGATTTATGGGACCTTGACTACGATCAACCAGAGGCTCCTCAGGTCGGATCAGAGGCGTTTCTGCCGCTCATAACTGTACCCACCACAGCAGGTACGGGAGCTGAAACTGAGAGCACCGCCATGGTGACTGATATTTCAAAGGGCATTAAACGTTGTATCTGGCACGCTCAGCAGAAACCACGTCTGGCTATTCTGGACCCCGAACTAACGCTAGGATTGCCCCGAAACCTAACAGCCTGGACGGGGTGCGATGCTCTAGTGCACGCTATTGAAGCATTTTCAGTTCCAGATTGGCATCCCTTGTGTGATGGTCTTGCACTTGAGGCAATAAGGCTGATCAGTACCTCATTGCCGACAGCGGTGGAGGAAGGCGATAATCTTGAAGCGCGCGGTGCGATGCTGGTTGGATCGTGCCTTGCAGGCGTATCTTTTCTTAAAGGATTGGGGCTGGTGCACGCGATGAGCCATATGGTGGGTGCTGTTTGTGATACTCATCATGGCCTTACCAATGCAGTCTTGTTGCCCCCGGTACTGGCCTATAATCGTGAGGCGCTTGGTGAAAAAATACCGATGATGAGTCGAGCGATGGGGTTGTCGTCTGGGGATTATGAGTCGTTTTTCGCCACGATAGTCGACCTCCTGGACGCGCTGGAGATCCCTCGTGGTCTGGAGGCGATCCAGGTACCTGAAGAGAAACTCGATTCAATAGCTGAGAAGGCCTACACAGATGCAGCGAGATCCACAAATCCTGTTCCATCAACCGTCCCTCAGATTCGCGAAATGTTGGGTGAGTCATTTCGAAATGCTCGCTGACTGATAAACCCGCGTTCATAGATTACTTGTGACCGATAGACACTACGACTTCATCGTTATTGGGGCGGGCTCTGCAGGCGCCGCGCTTGCGGCTCGTCTAAGCGAGGACCCGCATCGCAGTGTTTTGCTTTTGGAGGCGGGCGGCGACCCGGCCCGAAGTTTTGAGTCGGTTCGTTTTCTTTCTCAGGGTGCGGCGTTTGTCCTTGGTTTGAAATCCAAGTCTGCACAAAATTGGCTGCGTGTGCCGTTAGGTTTAGGCCAACTTCTTGCTGACGAATCTATCCTCTGGCCTTTTTTTACTGAGCCAGAAAATGGTATGCAGGGTAAGCGTTTGTATTGGCCCCGCGGCCGCATTTTAGGTGGATCAAGCAGTATCAACGGTATGGTTGTCACTCGGGGCGGAAAATTAAACTACGACTTGTGGCGCGACTCCAATTGTCCTGGCTGGGGCTATGAGGATGTGCTCCCGATATTCCGGCGAATCGAGAATTATAAAGGGGGCGACAGCCAATTAAGAGGGAGGCATGGACCAATCAATGTGATGGATATCGCGCATAAAGATGCGCTTTCAGAAGCGTTTATGGAGGCCTGTGTAGATATCGGTGTACCGATTGCTTCTGACTATAACGGTGCTGATCTAGAAGGCGCACATTACCCGCAAATGTCACAGATTAACGCCCTGAGGTGCAGTACCGAGGTGGGCTACCTTAGAGATGCGAATCGAAGACCTAATCTCTTCATCGAGACACAAGCCTTGGTCGACCGATTATTGATGAAAGATGGTCGGGCCGTGGGGGTGAAGTATCTCAAAGGCGTTAAGGGCCGTCATCCTGCTAAAAGTTGTGAAGTCTTCGCCGAGAGCGAAATCATTCTCAGCGCTGGTGCAATCTGCTCTCCGATGATTTTAGAAAGATCCGGAATTGGTGATGCTGTATTGCTAGAAAGCAAAGGCATGTCGGTCGTGTGTGACGTCCCCGGCGTGGGTTCTAATTTACAGGATCACCTTAATGTGCGTACCACTTATGAATGTACTCAGCCGATTACGGTAAATGATCTACTAAATAGCCGCACGCGGGCCATGCGTTCCGGCCTGCAATACTTTTTGTTTCGTCGCGGTCTGATGTCGACGCCTACCATAACCTGCTTCGCCCACGTAAAAAGCAGCGAAAATTTGGCAACTCCTGATATCAAACTGGGTGTAGCCCATGTCAGCGGAAAAGATCGATTCGCAATGGCCAAGGGTCTTGGTGTAGATGCTTTCTCGGGCTTCGGTCTGACTGCGTTTCAGTTGCATCCTCAATCCCGTGGATCTGTCCATGTCAGATCATTAGATCCTTCAGACCCACCGGTAATTCAGGCTAACTATTTGCAGTCCGAAATAGACCAACAAGCTGCGGTGACAGGCCTTGAAATGTGTCGTGAATTAGCTGCGCAAAGCGCATTTGGAAAACTTGCTAAGCGAGAGGTACGACCGGGCCCACATCTGAATGGCTACTCGGCGTTGCTTGACTATGCCCGGCAATGCGGCAATACCTGTTGGCATCCTGTCGGGACCTGCAAGATGGGGCAAGATGATCTATCCGTTGTCGATCCGGAGCTCAGAGTTTATGGAGTATCGGGCCTGCGGGTAGCAGACGCGTCAGTATTTCCACATCTCGTCTCTTCAAACACTAACATGCCATCAATCATGGTCGGCGAGAAGTGTGCAGATTTAATAAATAACTGACTATTGTGGTTAAAGACTCGGTCCCCAAACGCCTAATCGGAAAGTATCCATGATCAGACAAATCACTTTAATTCGATTTAAACCAACGGCCAGCAGTAGTGATATCGACCTTATGGGTAAGGGCTTTAAGGAATTGGCGGATGTAGTTCCTGGAATTCGCCGATTTGAATTTGGTTCAGACCTCCAGTTGCTCGAAGACGCTTGGAACTACGCGTTGGTTATCGACTTTATAGGCCTCGATGATTGGCGAGATTATCGTGATCACCCGCGTCATTTGGCATTCGCGGAGCGCTTCATGCCATTGATTGATGATATTGCGAGGGTTCAATATCAGGTTAATGCCACCTGACTGAATCCCCGGGCTCTATCGGACCCCGGGGCAATACCCGATCAGCCTAAGGCAGTTTCCGGGTCGACATACTCATAACCCAGATCCCGCGCTACTTCTTCGCAGGTGATTTTGCCTTCATGCACGTTGAGGCCATTGCGCAAATGACGATCCTCCCTGAGAGCCTGTTGGTAGCCTTTGTCCGCCAGCATCAGCACATGAGGCAACGTGACGTTATTGAGCGCGTAGGTCGAGGTGCGCGGTACACCGCCCGGCATGTTGGCGACGCAATAATGCACCACTTTATCGACCAGATAAGTCGGATCGGCATGAGTCGTCGGCCGGGAGGTTTCACAGCAGCCGCCCTGGTCGATAGCCACATCAACGATGACGGCGCCCGGCTTCATGGCTTGAACCATCTCGGCTGTGACCAGTTTGGGGGCTGCTGCGCCTGGAATCAGAACGCCACCGATGACCAGGTCGGCCTCGAGCACATGACGCTCGAGCGCGTCACGGGTTGAGAATACTGTATTGGTTGAGCGACCAAACTGTTGCCAGTGCGTTTCAATGACCTCGGGGCTTCGATCGACCACCCAGACATCTGCACCCATGCCGACTGCAATATGCGTGGCGTGCGTGCCGACCACACCGGCGCCCAGAATCACCACTTTGGCCGGGTCCACGCCCGGCACTCCCCCGAGCAGCATGCCCAGGCCGCCGTGGGGATGCTCCAGGCAATAGGCGCCGGCCTGTATAGCCATGCGGCCGGCCACCTTGGACATGGGCGCAAGCAGAGGCAGGCCACCGCGAGGCGACGTGACGGTCTCGTAGGCGATACAGGTCGCACCGCTGTCGACTAAGTCACGAGTCTGCTCCGGATCTGGCGCCAGGTGCAGATAGGTAAAGAGAATCTGGCCTGGGCGTAGCATGGCGCGCTCGTTAGCCTGTGGCTCTTTCACTTTAACGATCATTTCTGCGCTGGCAAAAATTTGTTGCGGATCATCAACAATTTGTGCACCTACTGCTCGATACTCGTCATCGCTTGCGCTGATACCTTCTCCGGCGTTGGCCTGTACCATGACCTGGTGGCCATGGGCCACGGCTTCACGCACGCTGGCCGGTGCCATGCCAACCCGGTATTCGTGGTTTTTAATTTCCTTGGGTACGCCGATTAACATTAAGAAACCTCCCGGTTAATTAGAGCATGACACCTAATAGTGCCCAACTAGATTTTTTGTACAGCCGCCAGACAATAACGCACTCACTTTGACCCCTAGGCGAGTTGCAATTTTCACAATCGCCCATGGGGTGTTCTATTGCGAGCGCATGTCGGCACGGTCAATACCTGCAACTGCTACCGGTGCCTTCATTGCATCCCGGCGGAAGGGTTCGCCCAACTCCTGGTTGAGAACCACCTCGATAAAGGTCGTGATATTGCTGTTCATCTGCTCGCTGATAGCAGTATTGAGCGCAGCTGTGAGCTCTTCCATGGTCTCAGTTTTAACACCCTTAACCCCACAGGCTTGGGCTATCTTGGCGTATTCCACACCTACGTTGAGTTCTGTGCCAACGAAATTGTCCTGATACCATAATGTGGTGTTTCGCTTCTCAGCACCCCACTGGTAATTACGGAATATGATCATGGTGATCGGTGGCCACTCGTTACGTCCGCACGCAGTCATCTCGTTCATGGAGATCCCGAAAGCTCCATCCCCAGCAAAACCAACCACAGGAACATCGGGGCAGCCGATCTTGGCGCCGAGGATTGAGGGAAAGCCGTAACCGCATGGGCCAAATAGGCCGGGAGCAAGATATTTGCGGCCTTGCTCGAAACTCGGGTATGCGTTGCCGATGGCACAGTTGTTACCAATATCCGAAGAGATAATGGCTTCACGGGGCAGGGCTTTCATAATGGCACGCCATGCCTGGCGAGGTGACATGCGCTCAGGTTTGTCGTCCCGCGAGCGTTGGTTCCAGGTAGTGCCGGGATCATCTTCTTCGTGATCCATGTCGGCAAGTTCTGACGCCCAGTCGGACTTGCACTTGGCGATCAGATCCGCCCTTTGGGCGCGGCCTTGGTCGCCTGCATTGACGCTGAGTTGCGTAAGCAACTGTTCAGCGACTCGTCGGGCATCACCTTGGATAGCCACATCTACTTTCTTGGTTAAGCCAATGCGATCAGCGTTGATATCTACCTGTATCAGGCGTGCATCTTTAGGCCAATAATCAATTCCGTAACCGGGTAGGGTTGAGAAGGGATTCAGGCGCGTACCCAGCGCCAGGACGACGTCAGCCCTGGAAATAAGCTCCATTGCAGCTTTGGAGCCGTTGTAGCCCAGCGGTCCGGCAGCCAGGGGGTGTGAACCAGGAAAGGCATCGTTGTGTTGGTAGTTGCAGCACACCGGCGCACCCAGTCTTTCGGCGAGGGCTACGGACGTTTCGATCGCGCCGCTTAGCACGGCACCGGCCCCATTGAGAATGACCGGGAAACTGGCGTCGGATAGAAGTGCCGCAGCCTTGGCAATAGCATGCTCGCCGCCGGGAGAGCGCTCTACCTCAATAACTTGGGGCAGTTCAATATCTATAACCTGGGTCCAGTAATCGCGTGGCACATTGATTTGCGCTGGCGCCGAACCTCTTCGGGCTTTTTCGATAACACGGTTGAGCACTTCAGCGATCCGGGCTGGGTCACGAACCTCTTCCTGGTAGCAGACCAAGTCCTGGAATATGGCCATCTGCTTTACTTCCTGGAAGCCACCCTGGCCTATGGTTTTGTTCGCAGCCTGGGGGGTCACCAGCAGTAACGGAGTGTGGTTCCAGTAAGCGGTCATGACTGGTGTGACGAAGTTAGTAATGCCCGGCCCGTTCTGACCAATGGCCATGCTCATTTTGCCGGTCACGCGCGAATAGCCGTCGGCGCTCATTCCCGCATTACACTCATGGGCGCAATCCCAGAACTTAATACCAGCCGCTGGAAAAAGATCTGATATCGGCATCATGGCAGAGCCAATGATCCCAAAAGAATGTTCGATCCC
>Ga0302122_10002922_pt1 | contig 10472 bp, 1 predicted proteins | sample CB21_SCM_MG_FD_203115 | JGI IMG/M metagenome (GOLD analysis project Ga0302122, IMG submission 203115) | Marine microbial communities from Western Arctic Ocean, Canada - CB21_SCM | ecosystem: Environmental > Aquatic > Marine > Oceanic | place: Canada: Western Arctic Ocean | collected 2017-09-28
ACCTCTTGGAGGCGCCGGCGCGCCGCGCGGAGACGCCGGCGCGCCGGCGCGTCCGCGGAGCCGGCGCCAGCGTCGCCGAGGCCGAAGCGGATCATGTCCGACGTCGCCGCGGAGCCGTTGGCGTCGCCGCCGTGCGGGTTCGCCGAGAACTGCGACAGCTCCGTGGTAAAGTCGACGTCGGCCGAGAGGTTGAGCGCCGCCGACGTGTTCAGGCCGAGCGACGGGCCGAGCTCCGCGGCCGTCGTCGAGCCGTCAGACATGGAGACGACTTGGTTCGCGCTCGAGTACACGTCGCTCGAGACGCCAACCGCCGCCTCGTTCGCGATGATCGTGTTTAGCTGGGCCTTGGCCAGGTTGTCTGCGACGCCGAGGAGCACGGTCGACGCCGCCGCTACCTCCGCGGCGGCGCCGTCGTACGAGTACGAGTACGAGGACGTCTGGTTGCCGGCGAGGCGCCGCCGCCGCTGTACCCAGCGCGCCGCGGTGAGGCGCCGCCGCGTACCGTTGCCCGTCGACGCCGCGTCCTCGGGCGTGTCGAAGAGCGCGCTGCCGAGCATGCTCGACACAGCGCCCGCCGCCGCGTCCGCCGTCGACGACTCGCCGCTGCCGAGGCCTACGTCGCCCGCCGACGCCGAGAGACCGTTGACCATGTCCAGCGCCTCGAAGGCCGAGTTTTCATCGAGCATGCGCGGGTCCGCGATGGGGCCCCCGATGGTGACCGTCGTCTGCTCGATCGCGTCGGGGTCCGCGTTCATGAGCTCCGTCGCGGCCAGAGCGAGCGAGCCGACGATGTTGCCCAGCAGGCTCGTGTCGTCGTCCGCGCCCTGCAGGCGGCGTCGGGAAGCGTCGTTAAGGGCCGCGGACGACGTCGCCGCTACCGCCCCGCACACGGCAGACAGGTCCGCGGCAGCGAACGCATTGTCGAGGAGCTCGTTCGTCAGGTTTGCGAGCGCCTCTCCCTCCACAACGTTCTCCATGACCACAACCGACGTCTCGCCCTCACCCTTGGCGCCGACCTGGTCGACGACCATGACGTAGAGCGTGACGTTACCACGGGCGGCCTCCTCCTCGTCGCTGAGCCGCCGCCGCCGCGCGCGCCGCAGGAGCCGCCCGCCGCGACCGCCGCGACCGCTCTTTGCCACGGGCACCGAGAGGCGCACGTTCGCGAGCTTCGGGTTGGCCGTTGGCGTCCGGAGGACCGAGTCGTCCGTCTCGTAGCCGTACTTGAGCGGCAGCTCGTCGCCGACCCAGTACTCCGCGACGAGCTCGAATGGCGTCTCGAGCTCCAAGCCCTTGCGCGGCGACACCGCGACGACGCCCGCCGAGGGTAGCGCCGATGCCGACACGGAGACGCTCGCGTAGCCCTCGGTCTTATCGCCGAGCTCCGGCGTCAACGTCGCGGTGAGGAGCAGCTTGTACGTCGCGCCGGGTACCATCGCGCCAAGGCTCAGGACGAGGTCGTGGTACCGGTAGCCCTCGACCAGGTCGGCGCCCTGGAGCTCGATCGCTGTCTTGGCGACTTCCCCGAGCGTCTGGCCGGCTTCGAGGTCGCCCTCGGCGAGCGTCCACGTCGTCGTGAGGTCCTCGATTGCCACGCCGTCGGGCGGCGAGACGAGGCCCAGGATCGTCTGCTTCTCCGCCGCGTTCACCTTCCGGGCGAAGTTCGACACGACGACCTTGCTCGGCGTCTCGTTGATGAGCTCGATGTCGACGGAGGTGGTAGAGTTCCTATCATCGTTCGATGCTGCCGTCACCGTGAAGCGGTAATTACCCGTGCCGATCCACGTGCCCAAGAGAATCAGCCGCTGCTTCGTCGACTTGGCCGCCCAGGCCGGGATGTCTTCGGTGGCGCAGCTTCCGTTTACTTGTTTCGACTTTCCGTCGTCGAGTATCTCGAGCTCCTCGCAGCTCCACGAGAACGACAATCCCGCGTCGTTGCCCGTGCCGCAGTCGCCCGCGACGTCTCCCCCGTGATTATCGTTATGAGCGAGTCTGCGCTGACCGAAGTTCCCCCGCCAGTCGCCCGCGCCGTCGCCGCAGTCCGCGTTGATGTCCTCGTCGAACGACGACGACGCGTCGAGCTGCAGCTCGTCCTGGACGGCCACGACGCGGTCGCCGCCCTCGATCGCCGCGACGACGCTGCCAACGCCGACGGCGAGGTAGACGTCCGCCGTGTTGAAGAGGTCGTACTTGGCGTCGGTGGCCTCCGCGCGCGCGACGTACGTCGTGCCGGGGTCGAGCGAAAACGGGTCGAGCTGGAAGTAGCGCTTGTTTGCCGCGACGTTCACGAACTCGTCGCCCTCGGCGAGCTGCGTCCAGGCCTCCTCCGGGGCGTCGGCGCTGTCGAGGCGGTAGAGACGCCACGCGTAGTCGACCGCGCGCTCCGCCAAGCTCCGCCCGTCGCAACTCGACGCAAGCCCCGACGCCTCGATGGTCAGCGCGTTGCCGACCTTTGCCACTTGGTTAGCGCCGCCGACGATGAGGATCGACGGGATCGACTCCGTCGAGAGCGCCATTTGCACCGACTCTCTTGTCGTGCTGCCCAGGAAGTTTTTGAGCTCGAGGGACAGGATGAGCGTGTCGAAGCCACCTTTGCCGAGAGCTTGCAAGTCGATGGCCTCTGCGGTGAACTCGGGCGAGTAGTCCTTGTCCGCTCTCTCTTGCATGCTCTCGAGGGCCGCGGTCGCGTTTTTATCCAAAGTGTCGTTCTTTATCGCATAGTTGCGCAACTGAATCGCCTCGGGCGAGAGCGCCGTCGCGTTCATGGACCACGTGATATTCGTCCAGTCGCGGCCACCCGAGCCGGTCGACTGCGACGCGTCGACCGCGAGGCCGATCCCGATCCACTCGCAATCGATCTGTCCGGTGGCACACAGGGTGTCTCCTAAGTCCTCGCAAACGGCGATCGTGTCGGGCGCCTGGAAGACCGGTTCGACGTCGGGCAGCGGGTCCGGCGGCTGGACGGCCACCGTCGACTCGTTGTTGCGCACACGACATTCGCAGCGGTCGTCGTCGCACGCTAGCATCGTAGTGTTGGATCTGAGCGTCACGTCCCTGCCCGGTACGAAATTGAGCGCGTTGTTGACCTCGGCGTAGATCTGCGTCGCGCCGACCCAGAAGCACTCCGCCGTGTCGACGTCGGCAAAGTCGAGGAGCTCGGCGCACGCGAAGGACTCACCCGCGGGGATGCCCGCCTGGTCCGACGCCACGTCGAGGTCGACGAGTATGTTCGCGCCCGTCGACGCGAACCGGGCCGAGTCCACGTTCGGCGGCGGGCCCGTGCGCAGTCGGACCTTTTCGCACGACGCTTGCGTCGGCACCACCGTCGGTGCGGGGACCGGCACGGCCGTCGGGTTCCCAACCTTTACGCTCGGCGCCGGCGTCGGCGTCGGCGTCGGCCTTGGCGTGGTCGGCTGCGCCGTCGGTGACAGCGTCGGCGACAGCGACGGCACGAGCGTTGGCGGCCGCGATGCCTCGACGCCCCCGGTCTTTTCTGCGATCATATCGTGCGACGCCTCTTGATTCGTACTGATTTCCACCTCGTAGCCCATCTCTTTGGCCGTTGCTTGGATCGCCATGTTCAACGGCGATGTGCCGGTTTCGTCGTTCGTCGTCGCGCTCACGAGCTCGGCCCTGAAAGTAACCACGTGCGCGTCGACGTCGACGCTGCCGTCGGCACCGGTGGGCACGTTTACTTTAACCACGAACGACGCGCTGACCGATGACGCGTCATCCCACGAGCAATTTTTGTACGAGCAATCTTCGAAGTCCCCCTCTAAATCGGAGTTGCCATCGAGGTCTTCGTCGTAATACGCTGTATTCGTGCTCGAGTCGCACGTGTACCGGCCGCCCGTGGCCGCCGTTATGTCAGATATGGGGCAGTCGTCGCACGAGGTGCAGCCATCGCCCACCCACAGGGTCCCATTGTCTTGGCACTCCACCACCTCCCAACCCGGGGTGCAGTCGTCGTCGTCGCTGCCGTCCTGGAGGCGCCGTTGCCGCGACCGCGACCGCCGCGCGCCGTCCGAGACCGTGATGTCGCCTACGAAGTCGTCCGTGCTCTTGATGAGGTCGCTGTCGCTCACGTCGACGAGGCTCTGTTTGAAGATGTCTTCGTAGGCGGCGTTCCAGTCGTCTTTCGACACGCCGTCGAGGACAAGCGCCGACGTCAGCGTGAGGCTCGGCATCGTCGGCGTAAACGTGGCCGTCGGCGCCGGCGACGGCCTCGCCGTCGGCTTAAATAAATCTCGCGTCGGCGCGGACGTCGGCAGGGACGTCGGTAGGGACGTCGGCAGGGACGTCGGCAGGGGCGTCGGCAGGGACGTCGGCAGGGACGTCGGCAGGGACGTCGGCAGGGACGTCGGCGGCGAGCTCACGTCTTGATAGAGGATCCTGATCTCGTTGGGGTTGAGCACTCGGCTGTAGACGTAGACGTCGTCGACGGCGCCGTCCAGCGTGACCTTGCTGCCTACGCTCGCGCCCACCCGTATGCCGCCGTTGCCAGCACGCGTGTTGATTGCCATTGTCCCGTTCAGGCGCTTGCTCTTCACCCGCACCCCGTCGAGGTAAAAGTTCAGGTACTTCTCTAAATCTCGCGTCGGCGCGGACGTCGGCAGGGACGTCGGCAGGGACGTCGGTAGGGACGTCGGCAGGGACGTCGGCAGGGACGTCGGCTCCGGTACCGGCATGGGTATCGTCGGCCCGTAGGTGGGTTGTGGCGTCGGCTCCGGTACCGGCATGGGTATCGTCGGCCCGTAGGTGGGTTGCGGCGTCAGCTCCGGTACCGGCATGGGTGTTGTCGGCCCGTAGGTGGGTTGCGGCGCCGTCGGCATGCGCGTCGGTTCCCGGGTCGATTGGGTCTCGATGCGCGAGACGCTGTCTTGTTCCCGACGCGCGCGCTTGGCCGACAGAGCTCTCCTGTGCTCTTTGAATGGCGTAGGGAGGGCGGCGTGGGCAGCCCGGAGCCTGCGATTCTCATCCAAGCAGCCGTCGGGAAGCGCCGCGACCGAGCTGCCCGTGATGAGGTGGGTGTCGTCCGCTTCTTGTATACACTCGCATGCGTCTTGGCAGTAGCACCCTCCGTCCGGAGTCCAGTCGACGGCGACGAGGTCGGAGCCATACGTAGCTTCGCATTGCGCCCAGCAGTCGTCGACGTCGTCGGCGTCGGACGCGATGCCATCATTCAGGTCGGAAGAACACTTACCGAAGGCGCTTCCCCAGTAGGTGTACGAGCCATCTGTCGTATTGGAGTCCAGGTTGGTGTCGCCGACGGTGATGCAGTACTGGTGCCACGCCGTCGGATCGCCGAGTTGGCTGGTCATGTTAGGTACGTCGCGTTCTGTTGCCGGATCGACTAGGAACGAGAATCCCGTAGCGTTGCTCGTAATACCCATGCCAAACAAACCGCCCGTGTCGCCATATTCGAATAAGCTTGCGCCATTACCCTCGGAGACTCGCGCCCAGAGGCAGAGCGTCCGATCATTGTTGGAGTAGATATTGCTCGCCACGTTCTTGAGGAGAATCGACTGTTTTTTTGACGCATTTAGGAGCAGGGCAACACCACCGTCCCGGCCTGTGGTGGTGTTTAGGTTCGTATTCGATTCCTGGCCGTTCTCGTAGACGACTGCGGATTGGTTTTTACAAGGGAAGCTGTCGACCACGAAGGAACTGTCATAACAACCTTGGTTCACAAGCGAACCGCCGGAGAACGAGTAGTGCGCCACGAGGGCTTTCTCGAAGTGAAGCGTCGTCGGCACCGGCGTGAGGGTCGGCGAGAGCGTCGGTAACAGCGTCGGCGAAGACGTCGGTAACAGCGTCGGCGAAGACGTCGGTAACAGCGTCGGCGAGACTGTGGGCTCGTAGCTGGGCTCGCTCGTGGGCTCGAAGGTCGGATCCGTGGTCGGTACGGGCGACGGAGCGGGCGACGGATCCGTGGTCGGTACGGGCGTCGGCGGCGAGCTCAAGTCCTCGTCCCCACACTTGTTGTAATGGCATGCTTCGAAGTCTCCCTTGGCACTGTCTGCAAGATCCTTGCAGTTGCAGCTCTCGCAGTACCACTCGAGGGTCGGGTCTTGAATCTCTTCCAAGTCGCCACCCGGCCCGTAGTGGCCCAGGCACTCGTTAAGGCCGGCGTTGCCGTCGAGGCTTTTGTCGTAATAATAGATGATGGGCGACGTGCCTGGTTCACAGGTCATCCGACCGCCCGAGTCAGCCGTGAGATTGAATGCTTTGCAGTCCTCGCACGAGGCGCACCCATGCCCGTGCATCAGGGTCCCGTCATCGCTGCACTCGTACGTCGCCCAGCCATCAATACAGTCCTCGTCCGAGTGCGAGTCGTACGTCTCGTCGTACGTCTCGTCGTACGTCTCGTCGGACATCGAGTCGGACTGGAGCCTATGCCTCGCGTTTGTTACCCACGTGTGCGCGAGGAGATGCTCCGCGAAGCTTCCGAATTTGTGCCAGTCCGCGCCACCACTCGTCGGACGGCCCACGCGCGGCTCTGTGTCGCCTCGGAGCAGCTCGACGTCGGCGTACTTTCCGGCGCGCCGCCCGGCGTGGTAGACTTCACTGAGCATATATGGTCCGGTTGCCCGGAGGACGTCGCTATCAACGGGCGCGTCGACCGCCGCCAGCGTCCTTTTCGCAGCCTCGTCGAGCGCGTCAACCAGCAGCGGGTGGTTGGGTCGCGCGCCGAAGGCGTAGTTGCCAACTTGCCAGTGTTCCGGCACATCTGAGACTTTTGTTTGGTGTCGCTCCATAAACGCGTCGTCGGAGAGCCACCATTCCAGGGGGAGCACGGCCGCGAGGGCGACGAGCGGCTCCAGCGACCGCTTGACGTAAACATCGACGTCGAAGTAAAAGCCGCCCTCCCGCGCGACGACCGCCAGCCGAAAAATATCCGCGCGCATCACGGCGCGCGGTGCGACCTCGTACGCGTCGAGTATCCGCGTTCCCGCGTACTCGCGCGCCATGTATTCCTGCGCGGCGTCGTCGTCAAAAAACACGCGCTTGAAGCCGGGGCTGCTCATTTCGAGTCGCCGAGAGAGGTCCACGTCGACGTCGGCCGCCGACCGCGCCGTCTGAAAGACGCGCCTCGGGATGCGCGGCGTCGGCGATTCCGAGCTTGCTGGCGCCGGCGCCTCGAGCATCAATTCCGTGTCCGCGGCGCCGGGCTGCCCCAGCAGACGGCGGGTGTGCGCGGTTGCGGCGGCACCACCGCTAGACACGTAAAGGGCACCACCCAGGAACACCGCGAGGCACGCTGCCACGGCTACGTGCTGCCGCGCCATTTTACTTGTGCGTATGGCCCAACGCAGCGCGGACGCCGGCTAAGCGCGGCGACGGTAGAAAAAGCCGGTGTCGACGGCCCAAACACTTTCCCAAGCCGGCTGCTAATTTAAATGCGTCGATGCTTGAACGCTGAGTGTGATATGGAGCGACGGGCGGCCGCGTGACCTTTTGCGCTGCGGCTTTTTATCTGGTGGTCGACGCAGCCCCTGAAGCGCCTTTTATTGTACGCGTATCCGGTCCCGGCGAATTGCGAAAAGTCCTTCAACGTAAGCATAACATTAGGGATCCCTATATATATTATAGCCGGGGCACGTTGACCCCGGTTACCTTCCGGATGGATGGAGCGGCTGGCGGCGTAGCCCCCTGCGAGTCTCGGTTGGAGCCGAAGCGAGCAGTCTTTGCGTCGACTCGGATGGTTGTGGTTCTCGGCGTGTGCCAGCACCAGCCTCACTGGCCCGGGCAGGCTCAGGCTGAGGCTCAGGCTAGACAGCAGCGCCGCGGTGAAGGAATGTGCTGCTGCGTCAAAAAACTTGATGCCAACATCGTGTCGTAAGGCCGTAATAGCCTCAACTAGTAGCTAGCGCGTTAATATCCGTAGCTTTTTTTGGTACCGTGACCCTGGGACACACGGATTGCTGTGCCACTGCCATAAGCCGGTCCCTGAGTCTGATACATACATAACCTCGAGAACGCTGCGATTTCACATGCGCCAGTTTCTGTGAATAATAATATGCGCATTTCCACGCGGTTATTAGGGCTGCGGGCCGCGTGGAGCGCATCGTGTGCGCTTGGCGTAACGTCCGAGAAAAAAAAGACGTGGAAATGCCCCAAGGCACCACGGCTGCCACGCGAGTGCCAGCCGGACACGGAACACGGATCGAACATATGGCTACTTCACAGCGGTCTTCGGCCGGAGAGGCTAAAACATGCGACGGAGGAGTTCAGACGGATCGGCTGGCGTTTCGAGCTTGGCCCGTCCGGCGACGACGCCCACGGGTGCCTTGCAGCCAGGTTCCCGTACTGGTCTGGAAACGCAGGTAGTAAGGCCACATCAAGTGGCGGCCACCACCAACCCGTGAACTTTGCGCACCTTAAAATGATAGATCTTTTGGCGAACTCGCAGACGCTTGAATGTGCTTTCATCTTCGAGGACGACATAAAGTTTCATCACAATTTCCCCGCACTTTTTGCAAGATACTGGCCCCAGCGCCGCGTCAACCGTGTGGCTATCTGGCAGCTTGGCGCATTCACGAACTGGCTCAAAGACCACCCACGAGACGGTCAGTTGGGATGGGCTGCCGGCTTTGGACCCGGGACCCACGCGTATGTCGTGACAAAGGGCTTTGCAAGGATCGCGACGATGCTGGCTCAAGCTGAGCCCGCACGTCTCCGGAGCAATATGGCACCGCTCAGCATTGACAAATGGCTGCAGCATCGATTTGGCTACCTTTCGCAGAAACTTGTCGATGCTCCGCCCGCCGGGAACGCCTCGGGGAATCAAATGGGGATCGCATTCCAGCGACTGAGATGGACCGAGTGTTGCTGGCGTGCTCGCTAGACGGACCCTAGACGGACCCCTGAGGGGGGGGGTGCCGCCCGGGCCCCGGGCCCGGGCCCAAGGATGCATTGCCTTGTGGGTGTCTATTACTACTCCTGGTAGACTCGGACTGTGAGGTCAGCGCGCACGCGTGTGCTCGATGTACGAGCGGCAGTTGCGGCCAGGGGGCATCATATGCCTCTAGAATATGCCTCCTAGGTAGCCTGAGTGTTCAATTGAAGTTCGTAAGTGCCTCAGCCTGAGACTCAGTTTTGGATTCGGAGTCCGAGTCGGAACCAAGCATGTGAGCGCATTTTGGGTTTTACCTAGAGGTCCGGTCCCCAGCCCCTAGGGCGGCGGCCAGCCGCCTTACTCCCAGATAGCCACTTGCCGATAGACGGACGAAACGGGTCCTAAATTTAGCTAGGCTCAAGCGCCACTAAAAACCGAGTACGTTGAGCAACACCTGACGGAATGTGCGAACAGGACGTGTGGGGCAAATCACAGGAAATTTTTGCTGGCACGCCGGTTTTTTATGATAAAATAATGGGCTGTGCAAATTTTGCTGCAGTGCGGGCAGCCTCGCGCCGAGAAATCGGCTGCGACGCTGTGCGATGGTCCGAGATAAAACCCGCACTTTAGCAAGCCCCCCTTTACCTCGCCTTGTGGGGCCCAGTCAGGGTTATAAATTACACGGGGCGCCTAGACATACCCTCGCTCACGCCCCAGGACCTTTGGTTTGGGCGCTCGGGAGGTTTCAGCCGACCGCGAACCCCCCGTTCGCGGTGCGTTCGCGGCCACTTTTCGCATGTGAATCTGCCCATTTCGGGCGTTTCGAGGGTGCGGCATCTTGCTTCGTAACTCCATGACCAGCGTCCATGGGCTGGTGAGTTTGCAACTAGCCATGTTCGCCCGTGAGCTTGCAGAGCATTTCCGTCTCCGAGAACGAATGCGTCAAGGTGCAACTGCGCGTCGTCAAGGTACCGGTTGCTGCTCCTGAGCGTTCCGCTGGCTATGATACTTCCTTGGGCTGCCCCGACGCCGCCCCATTACCCCCAGGGGGGCCCGCGATAGACCGAAACAGCGTGAAGTAGGCCCAACTTCACCGTGCCATAGCTCGCCAGCGCTGTGGGTTGCAAAACCACAGCTAGCACCGCTGAACGCACCGCGAGACGGGCTTTCCAGCGCATTATCGCTTGGTTTTGCAACCCGCAGCCGCGTCGCGCTAGGCAGGTGTAAAGTGCCACTGCGGCCGCTCTGGACCCCCTGTTCCTACGAGAACAAAGCGAGTTTAAGCACATCCCGCACGAACGGTAGTATATAATTGGTATGGCCGCGCGCTTTGGCCGTGTCGTATACTCGGAGCATGCAGCCCAGTCATTTTCGTGGGCGCCGGCAGCCGGACGACGCTATGCAAAAACGCGGCAGCAAATGAGCTCCGTCGAGCCGAGAAAATGAGCAAACCATGAAAAAGTTCGACGCGATCGTCTTATTTGACGCCGTTTCGAGCCGATCAGACCACCGCAGCGTCGGATATCGTCGTTTGTGTGGCCGCCGACGATCTGAGATACTTTACCGCAGCACTGGCCCATCAGATGTCGGTCTATGCGTCGTCCGCGTTTCTCGGCCGTAACGCGCTTCGGGC
>Ga0302122_10002923_pt1 | contig 10470 bp, 8 predicted proteins | sample CB21_SCM_MG_FD_203115 | JGI IMG/M metagenome (GOLD analysis project Ga0302122, IMG submission 203115) | Marine microbial communities from Western Arctic Ocean, Canada - CB21_SCM | ecosystem: Environmental > Aquatic > Marine > Oceanic | place: Canada: Western Arctic Ocean | collected 2017-09-28
TTCATCATTGTTCATAATTACTATTTAATTAAAATATTGTTTTTAAATAATTTTATTAATCAATTTTAAAATTAATTGTGTAAAAAAATAAGTTTATTAATAAAAAATAATATTAAGTAATTAATGGAATCAAATAAAAGAACTTTAACAATAAATCCTGAATTGTTTAAATTAAATGGTGGCAAACGAAATAAAAATCAAACAAAACAAAAAAAATTCCAACCATCGATTGAAGAAAAAGAGGTTAAAAATATTAATAAGACAAAAAAAGAACTATTAAAAAAGGTAAAAGATTATCAAAAAAACAAAGAAATAGAACAAATTAAATGTGAAAAAGATGAAAAAAAAGAAAACTATCCAACAAATTTGTTTGAATCTAATGAATTTGAAAACAGTGATTTTGAAAGAGAATTTAATAAATCGTTAAATTTCTTGCAAAATTTAGAAAAAAGAAATAAGGAGAAAAAAAAGAAAAAACAAACACAAAAAATACCATCAATAGAAGTAAGTATGGATTTGCCAAATAATTTACAAGATTCGGAACCATCATATGGATGTTTAAAAAATGGTAGTAAACCAACCTATACTCAACTTAATAAAACACAAAAAAGAGAACACATTGGAAAAAGAATAACAATATCTTTAGAAAATAATGATTCAGATGATAATCCTAAGTCTAAACCAATACCAAAACAATCATATGAAAGTAATAATGTTATTCAAAACACACCAGAAACAAATGATTCAATTAATTTAAATAAAAATAAAACACATTTTGAAGAGCTTATTGACGAAAAAATAGACAAAATAGAAAATTTAGATTTAGATTTAAAGTTAGAAAATTCAGTAATTTCAGAATTGCCTAAAGATTTAAAAACAACAATTGAGGATAGTAAAAATAGTATTATTTCTATAAATGAAGACAGTATTGATTATGAACCAAATATTAAAACAGAATTAAATAAAGAAAAAGTTGAAGATAATATGGATACAATAGATATTTCCAAATTACCTAAAATAAACCGAGTAACACGCAAAAAAAAATATATTTTAGGTAAAAAAAAAGGCTCAAAACAAGTAGGTATTTTATTAAAAAATAGAGAAACACAAAAAAATGTTAAAGCAGAAGTAAGTAGTCTCAAAAGTAAATCCATTCAAGAAATAAAAGATTATTTAAGAAAGAAAAATCTGATAAAATTAGGTTCAGAATCACCAAATGATGTTTTGCGTAAATTATATGAAGATTCTATTTTAAGCGGTGACGTGGAAAATGATAATAGTGAAAATTTATTACATAATTTCTTAAATTAATATTAATAATTAAATTCTATTTTAAAAATTTAATTATTATTAAGGTTTGATTACTTTTTATGCATTAATTTATAAATAATAAATAAGAAAAATATCATTAACATAATATAATACATTTCATTTAATGTACTATCACTTTTAAAATTATTATTAGTAATCTCATTATCATCAATATTCATATTTTCATCAGTATTATTAAAATCTAAATCATTAGTTATCATATAATCATTTACAGATTCATATAAATTTTCAAAACTCGCTAGTGCAGGATTATCTTCACTACCATAATCACCTTTTGCTATATATGCTTGAGTATCATCGGTAAAAGTTCCCTTTCCTTTATTGGAAACTTTACATGAAACAGTCATTAATTCACACGGGGGAACTGAATCTTGAAATATAGCAGTAGGTATTCCAACTGCTGCACCACCAACATCCATTGCACTATTAATAGTACAAGGTATTAAACCTGCATTTTTTCCACCAAAAGTTCCACCAGATTCACAAGTTGCATCAATATATTTATACCGAGTTTGTATTTTATCAGTGTTATCTTTGCATTTACCATATTCATATAAAAATTTATTACCCAATACAGTTCCACATTTTTCTTTTATTATACTATTATTAGGATCCATAGTAACTAATGATGTTAAATATGAACCTGCTACTCCAAATGCTTTGCCTGTATTTGTTGTAGAATATCCATCTGTAGCTGATAATTTTCCTAATTGTTCACCTGCGGTTTTAATACAATCTGTTTCTGGATTAGTTAAAATACATTTAGGATTAGGCATAATTATAATTATATTATAAAATTATTATAAAATTATTATAAAATTATTATAAAATTATTATAAAATAAGTTATTAAGTTTTAATATTGTTTATTATATTCAAATTTTCTGCTACTTTCTCTTTATCCTCTTCTGATTTCTCTTTATTCTTATTATTTTCTATTATTCCAGTATATTGATTTATTAAAGATAATAATAATAATATTACTAAAATACTTATTAAAAATTTAGTATTTATTTTCATCATTTTATAATTATTATATTATAAAAGCAAAATAATATTTTATTAAAATAATATTATCTTATATTAATAAATGTTATTTTTAAGCAATAATAAAAATAGAACACAACTTCAACCTTACAAATCAAATAACCAAGAAACATGGAAAAATATATCAAATAATAATACTATAATTGTTGCTAAAAATGTATATAATGAAACACCAAATAATTCATCAAATTTTACTCCTTGGCCTAAAACTTGTCAAAGTAAACAAAAATATAAATTCAATGCAAATCCCATTAAGCATTATAGAAAACAATATACAAATGCTTCTTCAGTTAGTAATAATTCTATGAGTAATAATTCTATGATTGGGTTTTTAGATAAACCCGGTAATTATATTGTAACAAATAGTAATGATTGCAAAGATTGTGGCGAACAAGTCTCGCAAAATATACATATTACTTTATTTAATAAAAATGAACCTTCTCCACAACCAGGAGATTGGTCTTATGATTCTTCTAAAAATAAAATGGTTTGTATTGGTTGTAATCCACAATCAATGGTTATAAAACGTGCTACTACTGTTATTGAACCAAATTATTGCACCTCTAATAAAGAATATTTATATAAAAAATGTAAAACATTTACACAAAACTTACCTAATTTTGTTGAAAATAGCACTAAATTTGACGGCGATGGTACAATGACAACTGAATCTTGTAATAAAGACACATTTAATTGTAAAATAACATTTAATCCATCCAATCAAAAATATAAAACACAAGGACCTATAACTAGCAGTTCTCGTATTAGTGCTTTAAAATATGCTTGCAATGATGAAACAAATAAAAAATGTTATAAAAATGGTATTAATAGTAAATGTGAAACAAATGATAAAGATTGTAAAACTAAATTAGAATTGTTACAAAGTAATGCTTGTTACGGTTGTGTAGGTGATAAAAAATTAAGAAGAAAAAGAATAAATATATTAAAATAAACATTTAACTAGATTTTAATAATTATTATATATTTTTAAATATTAGTAAATATATAATAAAGAATAATGGGTGGTTCAACATCAAAAGCACCAATAGTACCAGAATTAGCACCGGCAACACTAGAAACAACAACAGAAGAAACAACAACAGAAGAAACAACAGCATCAGAAGCAGCAAAAGCAGAAGCAGAAGCAGCATCACCATCAGTCGGAGGTAAAAAAAAGCATAAAAAAACAAAAAAGCATAAAAAATCTAATAAAAGAAGGCATAATAAATCAAAATATCATAAAAAATCAAAATATCATAAAAAAAGATAAATTAATAAACATTTAACAAAATTTTAATCATTAAAATTCTTGTTTATTGTAAAACTATATTTATTACACCAATGTACTGATTTTTGAATATTCAAATTTTTCAATACATTTATTTTATTATTAAATTTCTCAATGTTTAATTTAATAATTTTATTATTACTTGTATCGCTAATATCGCTAATATCGCGTATATCATTTGTTTCATTTGTTTCTGTCAATTTAAAATCATCGTTAAGATTAATATTATAATTTAATATATTAGTTAATTTTGAATCATTTTTTGTATTATTTTCAAGAATATGTATATTTGAAGGAGGTGAATAGCAATATATTTCATCATCTATCTCTTTATTTTTTTGATTATCATTAATATTTATATTAATTGATTCAGAAGATATAATTCTTGTTTTTTTAGAAATTTTATTTTCTATACTTTCATTCTTTTCTTCATCACTTAAATCATGATTGGTTTTTCCAAAATTCAATTCAAAACTATTATTTTTATTATTTAAATCATTATTATGAAAATCAAGATTTTCAAGATTCAAATATTCTCTTATCAAATTCAATGTATTATTAATATTTTCAATTTGTTGTTGCCCGTATATTGCATTAATTTCTTTTATTTTATTTATAAACATATTTGGAAATGTTTTGTTAAATAAACTTTTAATATTTTCAATATTACCAATTATAGATTTATAATTTTTTAATAATTCATTTTTTAAATTATTATTATTTGCCTTAAAATACTTACAAATAATATATTTTTCAGAATTAGCAACTCTACTTGTATGTGGCTTATAAATGTAAATATTTTCATATAAATTGGACAATAAAAATAATAATTCAACTGTTTTAAATTTAAATATATCAAAAATTTTTAAAACAAAATGTCCATTCTTTTTCTGCATTATTATTGCATATACTATTTGTGAAAAAATTAATTTTAACGACATCTCTTCTTGGTTATTAAAATCTACTGAAAAATCTATACCTCCATCGCCTGTAATATATTCCATACTAGAACCATATTTTTCATTAATATAATTTAAATTAGTCTCTAAAAATAAATCTCCATTTTTTGATTTACCGTTTTCAATAAAAACGTTTTTATTATTATTTAAAAATGTTTGACTTTTTTTCCACGATGGAATATTTACATCACTAGATATTAGTGTCATACCATAATAGTTATCTTGTTTGTTTTGTCTAACATAACTAAATGCTTCAATAAAACCACCCGGACCTTCTGCCAAATGAAAGCAATTGATATCATATTTTTCATCTAAAAAATTAAAAATATTTATTATTTCTATCATTTTAAAAAAAGCACGACTTAATGGTTTATATTTACATACCGAATAGTTTTTCCCAAAAATATGCGTATGAATATATTCGTGTGGATTTGTAATTTTTTTATAATAATCCCAATGCTCTTCATAAATATCAATTTCTTCTTTGATTTTTGTTAAATAATTATATAATGAAGGAGATATAAAAGGTTCGTTATTTTCTTCTTTTTCTGATTCTGTTTCTGTCCTAGACAACCCATCAAAAAAACTAATATCTAAACTCAAATCTTTAAAATTTAAACTTGGTATACTAATATAAGCCATTGAATTATATTATTAATATTTTAACTAGTATTAATAATAATATAAGTTTATGTTCTTTTAATTAATTATTTTTTTTATCTTTTTAAACTATATTTTCTTCTTTTTACTCTTTTCTTTTTTGTAGTTCCTTTTTTTACTTTTCTCTTTTTTGTAGTTCTTTTTTTTTTTTTTGCTCCTCCTCCCGCTGTGTAACGCGCCAAAACGCCATGTCCACGAGCAGCAGCAGCTACAACTCCTTCTGTCTTTAATAACCCATCCGCATCCACGAACTCATTCTCATTTAGTAACGTCGGATAATACCCATTGCCGCTAGTCACCGCCCCTAAACCATTATCCCATGTTCCGTACCCATCCGATTTAAACAATTTTACATACTTTTCATTATTAACGCGCATGGTTTTTAATTTATCGATATTACCTTTATTATTTAAAAAAAGTTTAGCTTTATCAAAAAATTCGTTGCCCTTATCTCTCGTGAAGCCTATATTAACAATATAACAATATAATATACTCCGAACATGTAAAATTAGTTTTTTTTTCTGATCATGATCAGTAAAAGGATTTTGCATGATTGAAGACAGATATTTTCTATATGCACATCCAATATAAGCAATGTTATGATATCTATCTAAATCTCCTGGAGGAGAATACGGGAAAATTACATCGTCAACCAATTTCGCTGCAGCCTCGGGTTCGGTGGCGGCTGTGGCGGCAGCAGTGGCAGCAGTGGCGGCAGCAGTGTCGGCAGCAGTGGTGGCGGCGGTGGCGGCGGCGGCGGCGGCGGCGGCGGCGGCGGCGGCGGCGGCGGTGTCGGCACGCTTGCGTTCCAGGGGACCTTGGACCCCTCTATTCATAAAAGAACTTGCCATTATATATATATATGTATAAATAAAAAAATAATTATTAAATTAAATAAATATATCTAAATATTAAAATATTTTTTGATAATTTAATTTTTAAGTTTTTCTTTTTCCATTTTTTTTTGTAATTTGGCTTTTTCTTTTTCTTCTTTAAGTTTCTGTTTTTCTTCTTCTTTTGCTTTCTTTTTTGCTTCGGCTAATGCAATTTTTTCATCTATTGTTAATTTCATTTTACTTAAATCTTTTTTTACTTGTGTTTTTAAAGTTTGTCCTGGTTTTAATTTATCTTCCATTACTACTGGAGTCATTAAACTATCCTCTTCTATTTCTTGTTCTTTTTCTTTTTTTTCTAAAAATTGTTGTGCTAATTTTTTAGACTTTTCTTCAATAGATTTTTTTTCTGTTTTTAATAATTCATTATCTAAAGCTTCTATTTCTTGTACTACTTTTTGTGATTGTTCTAAATTATCTGTTTGAGACTTAATTTTTTCTTCAATAGCATCTTCATCAATGTTTCTAACTTTCTTAAATACAAAATAATTATTTAAAAAGGAAATTTTCTTCTCTTCTTCGCTCATAGATAATGAATTACCAATTTTAAATTTTAAACTATGTTTTCTTTTAACTTCTTCATTCATAAATTTATACATTTCTTCAAATGAACCTAAAGAACCCGGTAAATCTAATTGTTTATATTCGCTCTGATTTAATAATACAAAACCATAATTTTCCATTAATCGCACTAAATAATCAAAATTTACCAAATATTCACGAAATGTTTTATTAATTGATTCTTGAAATACATCAATTGCATATCCAAAACAACTTTCATCATCATTAAATTCACTATTTTCATAACGTTTACTAATTTCCCAAATTTTAGTTTCATTTTTAAATAAACTTTTACTTTCATTTTCTTCTAAAGATTCAAACATCTTGAATACTTTTTTACCATCATAACACCCACCAATAAAGTAACCATTAATTGCAGTACATTGTGCTACATTTTTTAGAAAACTATGTGCAATCGTTTCTGACTCAAACATATAATGTAGTGCAAATTGAATAGAACTCACATTGAAACCGTTTTTAGCAATACCATAATTTTTATAAACACCTTTACCGAGTGTAATTTCATTTTTGGTTCCTTCTCCAAAAATTGCTTTTATAATGGCTTTACTTTTTTCTGTAAATAATGCTTCGCCAGATTTAATATTGACAGAACTATTTCCATTTAAAAATAATGCTTTTGGAACATTAGTAAATTTATAACAATAATTTAAATAACGAGCACATGCACCATCCATTCTATTTTCAATATTATCTTTTGATAAATCAATACCTAAAATAAATGCTAAATTGGCATTAATCCATTTTGGTAAATCACCGCCTTTACCACAAGCATAATCAATTAATGTTTGTCCTGGTTGAAGTGTATTGTTGATTAAAATATTTTTAACATATAAATTATGGAAATCACGTAGTCCACGTGTTTGTGTCTTATTTAAAACTTTATTGTAATAAATATCGTCATCTGCATTATCAAATACAATATTATTACCAGTTTTAATAATTTCTTCGCTAATTGGATTATGAATTGATTGCCAATTGGAATTTGCAACATGATATGCATTGCCAAAATTCTTAGCACCTGCTCTCAATTCGCTTGTTTTATCGTAGCGAACACGCAAAGGTGTCCATCTCCAAAATTCGGGTTTGGAAGAATCATAACTAAATTCAACAATACAATAATCTTCAATTTCTTCATTTTCTAATGTATAAATTTTGAGATTATTTTCATTATTTGTTGTTCCAAGTATATTACAAATACCAGCATTATTATCGCTTGGATTTGTTGGATAAAATTGCATAGGTTTATAATTACTGGAATATGAATCTTTATTTAATGTAGAAGGTAAATAATCATTAATAACATCATTAAATGGATTAATATATCCATGTTTTGATTCATCAAAACCTACATGTAAAAGAAGTGTATAATATTGTTTTAATTCATTTGCTCCAGTTAAAGAAACTCCTCCAGTATGTAAGTTTGATACAATATTTTTTTTGAATTCATTCTTTTTAAATTTGACTAAAAAGTCAATAGTATTATAATGAGGTGGTTTCCATTTAAATGATTCTGTCCATGTAATTTTATAATTAGGTGCTAATTCTCCCACTTTTTTACTTGCTACACCTGTATTGGTAGGTGTAAATATAAGACCATCTGTTGTATATTCATATAATCCTTTTTCAATATTATTTAAAATAGTAGCACAACCACTAAAAATATTTTGTGCATAAAATTTTTTAATTTTAATAGTAAATGGCAGTTTTGCCTTTGAATCTTGTAGAATAAATTGTATATTTAATTTTTTGATTATACTATTTAATATAACCAATCTAAATTTGGCGGCTTCTTCTTTAGTTTTTTCACCTTTTCCAACTTTACTTTGTGGGTCATCATCTAAACCATCTTCATCTTCTTCTTTGGCTAATTTATCTTTTGCTTCTTTCATTTCTTCTTTTTTTTCTTCTTTTTGTTTCGCAATAGTTGATACATCAATAAACGGAAGCATTGTAACATTTTTTCCATTTAAATAATAAATATCAAATGCTGCAAATAAATTAATAAATTGTCCGTTTTTATCATGTAAAATGTGTTCGCCATCTATTAATGTATTAAATATTTCTTTAACACTAGTAAAACATCCTGTAAATTCAATATTCATAGAAGTAGTTAATAGATAAATTTTCCCATCATTATTAATATAAAGTAATTTACGCATTCCATCTGCTTTATCTGTAACAGTATAATTATTTCTAATATTTCCAACGGCTTTAGTTGCATTATTAATATCATCACTGTTTAATAAATTAATCATTTGTAATGTAGTGGAAGATGGTCCAACAAAATCTTTAAAGTTTGTTTTACTATATTTTGATTTATCAAATTCTGGTCCTTTAATCAATTTATAATAATTATTTAATACATTAGATTGTTCGCTGATAGTAACTGGATATTTTGTTTGCTGTAAGCCTATTAATATAAATTTAATAGTTTTTTTTAATAAACCATATAAAAATATTCCTGTTTCAAATTTTGTATCAATGCCGATTTGTGTATTGTTGCATTCAATCTCAATCTCATAATGTTCAACTGAGTCAAAAACTTCCGAATCTTTAATATTAAATTGTGGAATCATTTTCCCGCCAAGTGACTTGGAAGTTTTAACAATACTTAAATGAATCATAAGTGGAATTAATGGATGGCTATATTCAAATCGTTTAATATATCTAAAAATTTTTTTAGTAGAACTCCATTTATTAATAATTTTTTGTATTTTTTCATCAACAATTTCAAAATTATTTTCTACCTGAAATGCAACTCTAAAATTATAATCGTCAAAATCTAATGGATAAATAGGTTGTTCTTCAAATCTAAAATATTCTTTTTGTAAAAAACTGACATTATTAGGATCAACAATACTATTTACACTATTATTATTACAATAATCTTGTATATTATTTAGCCCATCTAATTGTGTTCTAATTTGAGAATATTCATTATCCATTATAATTTTCAAACTATAATTTTCCTTTACAAGATTGAATCCATTTGCTAAAAGCGATTTCGCAACATTAGCAAAATCTATTTTAGTAATTGATTTAATATTTTTTGTTCCAAACCGCACTTCAAATTCTGGATTACTATTTTCAGGAAACTTTGTTAAATTTTCCATATATAAATTTAATAATCTTTTGAATTTTTTAGTATCTTCGCTATCATCACTTGATTCAATAACAGATTTTAATTTTTTAGATACTTTATCAAATTCACTATTTGATTTAGGTGAAATTTTTGATTTAGCAATAGATTTAGATTTAGATTTAGATTTATCTGACATAATATATATATTTGTTTATTATTTAAATTTAATTAATATATATATCAATTTTAATTAAATTTGTTTTATTAAATTATCTTTTTACCTTAATATAAAATATTTAACTCAAAAATTAATTTAAAATTATTTCTTAGTATTTTACATAATAAAAAATATTGATTTAAATAAAAATATTTAACAAAATTTTATTTAATTATTTTTTTATGCTTTTAAAATATTTATTATCTTTTATCATAACAAATGTTTTATATAATTTTATTTATGGTTTCACTAATTTCGGTTAGATTTTATTTCAGACTTGAGATAAGTTATTGAAAACTTATATTTATTTTTAGCTCTTTGAGAGATTATAGAACGAAGTTACATTTCTCTCACAATTATTCTATCGTGTGCGGGACGATTTTCCCGCTCTTCTTCTTTTTGTTGGTTTTC
>Ga0302122_10002924_pt1 | contig 10468 bp, 2 predicted proteins | sample CB21_SCM_MG_FD_203115 | JGI IMG/M metagenome (GOLD analysis project Ga0302122, IMG submission 203115) | Marine microbial communities from Western Arctic Ocean, Canada - CB21_SCM | ecosystem: Environmental > Aquatic > Marine > Oceanic | place: Canada: Western Arctic Ocean | collected 2017-09-28
AATCCAAGTTTCTATATCTGCTTTTATTAAAGTAAAAGTTTCATCTTTATCGCAGTCATCCCAAACTAAATCTATTACATCTTGGCTGTTTTCTATTATAGTTACAGATGTTACATCGGGATTATCTATTAAAGTTTGATGAACTAGACCTATACCTAAACCACCAATCAATACATCTCCTGTTGCGTTATCCCAAAGCCATTGATGTTCTGTATATTCCGCGTATGAATCTTGCATTATAGGCATAGAGCATCCTTCTTTTGTTAATACTGTGTATTCTTCTGCTGTTTCACTTTTCATATTAAGATAAGTTTCCCACATATAGTCTGTGGTTTGACCTGTAAAATGTCTAATTGCGAAGTCTCCCGATGTTGCTTCCGGTAAAATTATTCTTTGTCTTATTGCCATATTAATCACGATACATAATTATAAACTATTCTTACTTTAGGTGCTATTGTAGTTGTACCGGAAGCATTAGTAGCCGTTGCTCTAATTAAAAGTTTTAACTCATCTCCCGCAGCAGGTCCGGTAATACCACCCCTACCGCCGCCAAAAGTCATAGTGCAAGTATTAGCGTGTGTTCCGCCTGTGCAATCTTGTGCTGTTGAATTAGTTCCCATAGAAACAGTTACACTATTACTTAGGCTAGAAGAGTCAATAGTACAATTCCAAAGAAAACTTGTTGCATTTAAGGCTCTTATATATCCTTTAATTAGTATCATGTCTACTGATGAACAACCATTAAAAGGTAGAATAGCATCGACGGGAGCGTCATGAGTATATTGACTTGTAGTATTACTATCAACAAGCGACCAACCCGAACTTGTACCTGTTTGGGATATGCTGTGCATAGCCTCTGCTCCCGTACAACCCGCACCTGAACTAATCCAAGCCGCGTCGTCTGTATTACCACCTGCGTTACTTGCCGCAGTAGCAATAGATGTTGCATTAGGTGGACTACCTGCTTGTGCCTGTTCGCAACAACCTGCTACCCCACTAGGTATCATCCTATCATCACCCAATTAGGTGCGCCACCCTGAGCGTTAAGGGCAGATACACAAACATATGTTCTTGATGCGTCATCTGACATAGCAGAATGGCTTCCATTTACTATTGTACCATTTGAGTTTAGACCCGGAGTAGCATCAGCACCAGTACAATTAATAATTACATATTGCGTTCCTACTGTTGCATTGTAAGGTAGTGTTAATGTACCTGCTGTCCAATAAACATAAGAACCGCTTTGTGCAGGGTCGCCACCCGTAACACTATCTAATGTTGTATTTGAAGATATTGCTACTATCCCTGCCTTAGTCATAACACCCCCTATATCATTACCTTCTATCCAACCTATGTTAGTAACACCGCCGGAACTTATTGATAATTGATTATCACCAGTAGCAGACGCTACATCTCTTCTACCAATCTGTACGTTTCCTGTTCCGGTTGTGATGTTATCACCGGAATAAGCACCTATTAAAATGTTAGAACCACCAGTATTAATTAGTCCACCCGAATTATAACCAATTAGTGTGTTATTATCTCCGCTTGTAACTGCATCTCCGGCATAGTTTCCAATGGCTAAATTCTTTTCACCGCCAGCAACAGCACCACCTAAAGCATCGAAACCTATTGCGATGTTATCGTTTTCTGCATCTGCGGCATCTAAAGCATGTGCGCCAATAGCAATATTTCTAAGACCTGTTGTATTTGCTTCTAGTGATTTATAGCCTAGACCAATGTTGTAATCGCCGGTTGTATTTGCTTGTATTGATTCAATACCGATAGCAATATTATAGTTAGCAGCACTACTATTACCATTAGAGCCTTCAAGTGCTTTATTTCCAATAGCAATATTACTACCACCATTTGCTTGTGCGCCATATCGTAAAGAATCATTTCCAATAGCAATATTTGTTGAGCCTGTTGCACTTTGCCCGTATTCACCACCCATTGCCTGAGAACCAATTGCTATGTTATTATGTTCTGTTGCACCTCGTTCAATTGCACCTTTTCCGATGGCAATATTACTACCACCCGAACTAATATATTGACCTGCATTTAACCCTAGTAATACATTGAAAGTTCCTGTACTGACTGTTGTACCTGCATTGATTCCTACTGCTGTGTTATAGTTTCCACCCGATGCTAAAGAATCTAAAGCACCACTACCTAATCCTATATTAGAAGTAGCAGTAGTAACTGCATCTGATAAACCACCAATAGCAGTAGCACCGCCAACTGCTGAACCTGCTACGGTTAGAGAGCCGGGTATATTCACTACCCCTGCTTCTGTCCCTGTAATCCAAGTAGTACCACCATCACCATCTGAAATTGATAATTGACTATCACCTGTTGCGCTTGCTACGTCTGCATTACCTATGACTACATTGTTTGAACCTGAGGTGATGTTATTTCCTGATTGATAACCAATTGCGATATTTTTCGCGCCTGTGGATAATGCACCGAGAGCGTCATATCCAATTGCATGATTTTGATTTGCGGCATTTGCGCTTCCACCATTACCTGCCCCATATCCAATGAGGACATTTGAATGCGATGCACCATTGAGATTTTGACCTGCGAAAGAACCAATCAACACATTTGCATCGCCGCTTGCTATATTACCGCCGGTTTCATATCCACCAATAAATACGTTATCGGTTGCGTTTGCAGTTATCCTATATCCACTTCTTCTTCCTATTGCTACGTTTGCGGTACTACCTGTGCTAAGTAGTGTTAAAGAATCTTCACCGATTGCTACGTTATCTCCTGAAGTCGTGCTTGTTTTTAATGCTTCAAATCCAATTGCTACGTTTCTAACTCCTGTTGTTAGTGCCAAGCCCGCAGAATGACCGATTAATACACAAGAATGTGCGGAGGTCATAGCACCACCAGCCGCATAACCTATTGCTACGCTGTTGTCGCCGGTTAATGCCGCATCCATAGCATAGTTTCCAATAGCGAGATTCTTTTCTCCACCTGCTACTGCACCACCTAACGCACTATGCCCTATTGCTATATTGTCTGATTCGGTGTCTGCACCATCATAAGCCTGATACCCTATTGCTATGTTCCTTGAACCTGTGGTGTTTGCTCTCCCTGCGCTTCCACCAATATAAACTGCTTCTGCGCCCGATGTATGTGCCGTACCTGCGTAGTCTCCTAATGCAACTATTTCGTCTGCCGAAACTGCCGCCAACGCACTATAACCAATTGCTACGTTATTATCAGCACCATTTGATGCTGCGCCCATTGAATTATAACCAACAGCAACGTTATATGACTGAGTACCTCCAACCCGATTAGTATTTCCACCTATTGAGACGTTCCTTTGACCGCTTGTAATTCCACTACCTGCTTCATTACCAAATACGATGTTATGGTCGCCGGAGGTGAGTTTTAGTAATGCATCTGAGCCGATACCCACATTGTTAGTAGCACCATTTAGTGTTCCTGTTGTTGGTGCGCTTCCGTCACTGTTCGGTTGAAGGAGGAATGAGTCAGTAAAATTAGTAGCATCCATAAGTACATCGGTTAAGCCACCAATAGAACCTGAACCCCCGGTAGGACCAGTTGGACCAGTAGGACCTGTTGGACCCGTTGGTCCAGTTGCTCCCGCAGGTATGCTAAAGGCAAACACCTTTGCTGTATTAGGTCCACTTGTAGAAACTCCAATAGGGCCTGTACTAGCAGTCGCAGTTCCAAGACCTGCTGCCGTACCTGCTGGTCCAGTTGGACCTGTTGGCCCAGTAGGACCTGTAGAACCCGGCGGTATAGTGAAGGCAAAGATTTTTGCTGTATCAGGTCCACTACTAGCAATTGCTAATGGTCCTGATGCTACAGTCGGAGTTCCAAACCCTGCTGCTGCCCCTGCTGGACCGCCTGCACCAGTTGCTCCCGTATCACCTCTAGGAATAGTAAAGGCAAATATTTTAGCAGTATTCGGTCCACTAGAAGATATACTTGCACTAGAGCCAGCACTTCCAGTTGAAACCGTAGGTGTACCGAACCCTGCTGCTGTTCCTGTCGGACCTGTACCACCAGCATTTCCTGTAGGACCTGTTGGGCCTGTATTTCCTTGAGGTCCTTGAGAACCTGTTGGTCCGGTTGGTCCGGTTGGTCCGGTTGGACCTATACCACCGGTATTGCCAGTAGGCCCAGTAGGTCCGGTTGGTCCAGTCGGACCAGTATCTCCGGCAGGTATAGTAAAAGCAAAGACTTTTGCAGTATTCGGCCCACTTGATGAAATTGCTAAAGTACCACTTGCTACTGTTGGAGTTCCAAATCCTGCTCCGGGTCCTGTTGCGCCTGTAGGTCCTGTTCCACCGGCAGGTCCCGTAGGTCCTGTTGGTCCGGTAGGTCCTGTTGCACCTGTAGGGCCAGTAGCACCTGCGGGAATACTAAAAGCAAACACCTTAGCAGTATTAGGACCACTAGCAGAAATACCAATAGGCCCAGTACTTGCGCTAGGACTTCCAAATCCTGCTGCCGCACCTGTCGGTCCTGTACCCCCAGCATTCCCTGTTGGCCCTGTAGGACCAGTAGGCCCTGTTGGGCCGGTTGCACCAGCAGGTATAGTGAATGCGAAAACTTTTGCTGTATTAGGACCGCTAGAAGAAACTCCTATAGAACCGGTTGTAGCGGTTGGTGTTCCAAACCCTGCCGCCGTTCCTGTTGAGCCTTGAGGTCCTGTATTTCCAGTAGGCCCAGTATTTCCTGTTGGGCCGGTAGGTCCTGCTGGACCTGTTGCACCTGATGGAATAGTAAAACCAAATATTCTAGCAGTAGCGGGACCACTTTGGCTAATTGCTAAAGGTCCTGTTGCTACGGTAGCAGTACCAAACCCTGCGGCGGTTCCAGCAGGACCAGTATTACCAGTCGGCCCAGTTGAGCCAGTTGGTCCGGTAGGTCCAGTAGTTCCTTGCCCACCTGTCGGCCCAGTTGGTCCTGTTGAACCGGTAGTTCCAGTATCTCCTTTGTCTCCTGTTGTAACAAACGAACAAATTATATCTTCGTTGTTAGAAAATGGATTTATTGTTGATGCCCCTTGTGCGCCTACAGTTAAAGTCCACCATCCGGTATTGTCTGTCATACCCGAAACTGAAAACAACATAAATGCAGTCGCGTCTAATCTCTTTGACAAACGAATATGACCTTTGACTGCTGATGTTACGGAGTTCATTGTGTTTAAGAATGATTGAATTGAAGTTCCATCGTCATCTGTAATATCAATATAAAGAACCGTAGATGATGCTTGACTTCCACCATTTTGATTTACTTTAACTTTTCCTGTTCCGGGGTCAGATGCGCTTGTTGCAGTTAAGAATGTATAATCGAATGTTGCGCCACCAAAGTTTCCATCCGGTCCTGTAGGTCCAGTAGAACCAGTTGGTCCCGCTACACCTTGAGAACCTGTAGGCCCAGTTGGGCCAGTAGGTCCGGTAGACCCTGTATTACCAGTATTACCAGTAGGTCCGGTTGAACCTGTTGGACCAGTAGGTCCGCTAGGTCCTTGCGCTCCTGCTGGAATAGAAAAGGCAAAAACTCTTGCTGTTGCTGGACCGGAAGCACTTATGCCAATAGGTCCTGTAGTTGCTGTTGCTGTTCCAAACCCTGCTGCTGTTCCGGTACTACCGGATGGTCCAGTAGGTCCGGTAGGTCCTGTTGAACCGGATGGTCCAGTAGACCCAGTACTACCAGTATCTCCTTTGGGTATAGTAAATGCAAATATTTTAGCGGTAGCAGGTCCACTTGATGAAATACTAGGGTTAGAACCCGCGACTCCTGCTGCTACAGTTGGAGTTCCAAATCCTGCTGCTGTTCCAGTAGGACCTGTTGAACCAGTAGGTCCAGTATTACCTTGAGTACCTTGCGGCCCTGTAGGTCCACTTGGACCTGTAGCACCGGCTGGAATAGTAAACGCAAATACCTTTGCTGAATTAGGACCGCTAGAACTTACGCCTATTGAACCAGTACTTGCTGTCGGTGTACCGAATCCAGCAGCAGTTCCTTGTGGTCCTGTTGGTCCATTAGAACCTGTGTTTCCAGTTGGACCTGTAGACCCAGTTGGGCCTGTCGGTCCCGTAGGACCTGTTGGGCCTGTACCGCCCGGTGGAATTGAAAACGCAAATACTTTTGCTGTATTAGGGCCACTTACTGTAACCCCAAGAGGTCCAGCCGCCATAGTAGGTGTTCCTACACCAGCAGCAGTACCCGTAGGTCCTGTACTACCTGTTGGTCCAGTTGGACCTTGAGGACCTGTACCACCATCTGAACCAGCATCACCTCTTGGAATTGTAAAAGCAAATACTTTTGCTGTGGCTGGACCACTTGAATTAATACTAGCAGAAGTTCCGGCATTTCCAGTTGCTACCGTAGGTGTACCAAAACCGGCAGCAGCACCCGCATTACCTTGTGGTCCTTGAGAACCTGTCGGTCCTGTCGGTCCTGTTCCGCCCGGTGGCCCTGTTGGACCTTGAGAACCTGTCGGTCCTGTAGCACCAGCAGGAATTGTAAATGCAAATACTTTTGAACTATTAGGCCCACTTGCTGAAACTCCAATTGAACCAGTAGTAGCAGAAGGTGTTCCAAATCCTGCGGCTGCTCCGTCTGAACCATCTGAACCCGCACTACCTGTCGGGCCAGTCGGACCTTGAGGTCCTGTTGGACCTGCTGGAATAGTAAATGCAAATACTTTAGCACTATTAGGACCACTAGATGAAATATTTAATGGTCCTGCATTAACTGTTGGAGTACCAAAACCACCTGCTGTTCCTTGAGGACCAGTAGGTCCCGTATTTCCAGTAGGGCCTGTTCCGCCTGTTGAACCAGTTGGTCCTGTAGGTCCAGTAGGACCTGCTACTCCTTGTGGTATAGTAAATGCAAATACTTTAGAGGTATTAGTACCGGAAGAACTTATAGCAATAGGACCAGTTGATACTGTAGGTGTCCCAAACCCTGCGGCTGTACCAGTTGGTCCAGTACTACCTGTATTACCGGTTGTTCCAGTAGGGCCTTGCGAGCCTTGACTTCCTGTAGGACCTGTAGGTCCATCAGGTCCAGTTGGACCATTAGGGCCTGTCGGTCCATTAGGTCCTGCCGGTCCTTGACTTCCAGTAGGTCCATTAGGTCCTGTTGCTCCCGTATCTCCTTTATCTCCTGTTCTAGCAAACGTAATAATTACATCTTCGCCGTTAGTAAATGGAGAGTTTGTTGATGATGCTATACTAGCAACTGTAACATCAAAATATCCAGTTGCTTCTGTAAGAGAAGAAATTGTAAATAATAAAAATTGAGTAGAATCTATTGTGTTAGACATTCTAACATGACCTTTAATAGTAGACGAGGAATCATCAATAGTTCTTAAGAAAGATTGTATATCAATACCATTAATGTCAGTATCGTCAATTATTAATCGGGTTGCAGTATTTTGTGTCGTGCTATTTAATCTAACTTTACCTGCGCCGGGGTCTGCTATACCAGTAGCAGTATCAAAATCATATTCAAAACTAGCACCGGAAAAATTACCATCAGGTCCTATCGGCCCAGTACTTCCAGTAGGTCCTTGTGTTCCTTGACTACCAGTAGGTCCGGTAGGACCGGTACTTCCAGTTGGCCCTTGTGAACCTTGTGGACCTTGACTTCCCGTTGGTCCAGTAGAACCGGTAGGTCCTTGTGGTATAGTAAAAGCAAATATTTTTGCTGTATCAGGACCGGTTGCTCCAATTCCTAAAGGACCTGTGGCTACAGTAGGACTACCAAATCCGGCTGCTATACCTGCGTTTCCAGTAGGGCCAGTAGAACCAGTCGGTCCGGTAGAACCAGTTGGACCAGTTACAGAAGGTCCGGGTGGCCCAGTTGCTCCTGTATTACCTCTTGGAATTGTAAATGCGAATATTTTTGAAGTATCAGGACCGCTTGAACCAATGCTTGCATTAGTACCTGCGTTTCCAGTAGCAACTGTTGGAGTACCAAACCCGGCTGCACTTCCAGTAGGTCCTGTATTTCCTTGTACACCTTGAGTACCTTGTGGCCCAGTAGGTCCTTGTGAGCCAGTAGGACCGTTAGGTCCATTGGGGCCATCGGGTCCAGTTGGTCCCGTACTGCCAGTTGGTCCAGTACTACCCGTAGGTCCAGCCGGACCTGTACTACCAGTTGGACCACTAGGGCCTGTATCTCCTTTATCACCAGTTGTAACAAAAGATAATATAATATCTTCGTTATTTGTAAAAGGTGAATTTGCTGAATAAGATGCGGTAGTTAAATCTAAAGTCCACCATCCAGTATTGTCTGTTAAATCTGTAATAGCAAATAGAATGAATTGTGTAGCATCTAATCTATTTGATATTCTAACGTGTCCTTTTACCGCAGAAGTAACTGAATCAATAGTAGACAAGAAAGATTGTATGCTTGTACCGTCATCATCTGTAATATCAACATACATTTCATCAGCATTTATTTGTGGAGAGGCATCATTTAAACGCACTTTTCCAGTACCGGGGTCTGCTGCGCTTGTACTTATATCGAAAGTATAATCAAATGTAGCACCACCAAAATTACCATCCGGTCCTATTGGACCTGTAGGGCCAGCACCACCAGTAGAACCTGTAGGGCCAGTAGAACCTGTTGGCCCAGTACTACCTTGAGGGCCAGTAGGACCCGCTACTGTTGAAGTAGGTCCAGTAGAACCAGTTGGTCCAGTAGAACCAGTAGGTCCAGTTCCGCCGGTAGGTCCCTGAGGACCTGTGTTACCTGTAGGACCTAAGCCACCTGTAGGGCCTGTGCCACCTGTTGAACCTGTGCTTCCGAATTGTCCTGCTTGTCCGAAGTTTACAACATATTTTGTGTTGTTTGTTATAGTGCCTGTTTGACTAGCAGTTACAGGAGTTACACCTATTGTATACCATCCGGTATTGTCTGTAACGCTATTAACTATAAATGTAGCAAACTCTTCTATATCTCCACCTCGATGTTGTATTTGTAATAGACCTTTTCTAGTGTTATTAGATAAACCTACAAAACTAAACCAACTATCTTGATTTACGGCCCCCGCATCTTGTTCGTCTATATAGATTTCAGTTACATTAGCAAATGTAGCATTGTCAAATCTCATAAAACCCGAACCGGGGTCTGCTTCTGTTACAGTAGTAGAAAACTTCCAAACTAAACCTACTCTACTACCTGATGGACCTATAGGACCGCCCGGACCTAAAGGTACTGTAAACTCAAACACCTTTGCTGTGTCCGGTCCACTTACATTTACCGCTAAAGTACCTGTTCCAATAGTCGGCGTACCTACACCTGCTGCTGGACCTGTTGGGCCACTTGGGCCTGTACCACCTGTAGGACCTGTTGGACCTACTGGTCCAGTCGAGCCTACATTTCCTTGTGAGCCTGTTGGACCTGTCGGTCCTGTGGGGCCTGTCGGTCCTGCGTTTCCTTGTTGGCCTTGAGGACCAGTAGGTCCTGCTGGACCTGTAGCGTTATTTTGATATGCAATCCAAGAATCTTGTACTGCACTATGTCTTAAGAATACTTTTTGGTTTGCGCCCAACGTAAATGTTCCACTTGTTCCGGGGTTAGTAACACCTGTTCCTACAAGAGAAACTACTGTTCCTGAATCTGTAGCAATAGTAATAGTACCACTACCTTCATTCATAACTTGTAATTCTGTTAAACCTACTGGGAAAGGAACACTAGCAAATGTTGGAATAGTATATGTATATGCAGTAGAGTTAGTATGTGTAATTAAACGTGCTTCATCTACTCTAGCAAAAGTATAGTTAGCGTTTTTAGTTTCTAATGGTCTAACATCTGCTGACCTACCACCTGCGGTAGCACCATCACCAATAAAAAGACCGTTAGCACCCGAACCGGATGCGGTATCTAGGAATATTTGCTCTTTAGTAGGAGTAACACTTCCTCTTTGAGTAGTAGTAGCAGTAAAAAGATTTTTGTTGCCTGTTAATGCCATTACAATTCACCCCCTAAGTATAATATAATAAAATATGGATTGATTAATAACTGTTGCATTTAAATCACCAAAGTACCCATGATAATAATACCACTATCATTATTTTCTACTAATAAATCTCCTATATCAAGAGTTCCCCCACCACCACTGTCTCCACCTGTGCTGGCTTGCCATGTAGGTACACCACTACTTACTGTTAGTACTGTTCCTTCCGAACCTGCTGAAAGTATTGTCATGTTATCGTGTCCCTGCCCCACTAACAATGAGTTTTTATCAACAAACTCTCTACCTGTACCCCCTTCTACAACAGATGTTGAGGGCGGAGTATTTCTACTACGGAATAAACCATCAGATACTTGAGAAAAATTCCAATCACCTCTTACAGTAGGTCTTTTTACAGTATGAATATCAGCACTTTGTTTTGATTGTGAATAAGGTCCGTATAACGTAGCGTCAGTTTCTATAATTAATTCATTACAAGTTAATGTTTTA
>Ga0302122_10002927_pt1 | contig 10457 bp, 2 predicted proteins | sample CB21_SCM_MG_FD_203115 | JGI IMG/M metagenome (GOLD analysis project Ga0302122, IMG submission 203115) | Marine microbial communities from Western Arctic Ocean, Canada - CB21_SCM | ecosystem: Environmental > Aquatic > Marine > Oceanic | place: Canada: Western Arctic Ocean | collected 2017-09-28
GGTCCGCACCCCCTCCACTGCGCGCGTGGTCATGTCCACGACGCCCACCGCGGGCTTGATGGCCACCCCCACTAAACCCCGGGCCGTCGCCTTGGCCACATCCAGAGCGTCGTCGCCCCGACACACGGACTTGTAGGGCTCCACGACGATGCCCGTGACACCGTCAAAGATGCCGCCGCCCAGGTCCTGGGCGCCCCGCACCATCTCCGCGGCCACCTTGGAGTGCCGCTGGACCGAGTCGGCGAGACTTGTTGATGTGCCCTGGCTCTTGTTCTGGTTCGCCTCCTGGGCGCGTCGCGTCGCGCGGCTGGTCTGGTAGGACGCGTCCATCGTGAGCGCCGCGAGCGCCGACCCGGTCGAGGCGGTGACCGAGGACACGACCCCGGTCGCCGCGTCGAAGGCCCCGCCGACCGCCGAGGCCGAGCCACGGGCCACGCCGCTGGCCAGCCCGGACGCGCCGCCCGTCGACGCCCCCTGCACGGGCTGGTAGACCAGATCCAGGACGCCGCCCCCGAGCGACGAGGCGGCCGACATGGGCGCCCGCACGATGTCCAACGACCCGCACACGCGATGCGCTTGCTTGAGCAAAGTTTGCAAATAGTGGCGCGCGACGCGCCGGCCCAGGCCCTCCGCGGTCCGCGCGAGCGCGTCGTCCAGGTAGAGCGCGTCGACCCTGAGCGACGCGGTGTCCAACTGGCCCACGGCCGCGGACACGGCATCCACCGACGTGATGCCGCAGGCCCGCGCCACTTCCTTGCGCGTCAGGGGCGTAAGGCCGCCTTTTAAAGTCACGCGGGCATCCACGGGGTGTAGTCGGACCTGCGCGCAGAACACGGCCGGCCGCCGGTGCTGTGCTACGAGTCTCGAGATTTCGCGCTGGCGTCGACCCTGGGCCTTCGCCCGAAGGAGGGCTGGACCTTTCGTACCCGGGTCCTCCTGGTCCCGCGAACAGTCCGCGTACAGCGCGACGAGGAGCGCCGCGACTTCGTGGTCGAGATGCACGTCGAGCGGTCGCGCGCGCACCACGAAGCGGTCCAGATAGGTGACGGCGTGCTGTGCCGTGCTGAGGTCCGCGTCGGTCCGCCGCCTCACGGACGCCGCGAGACACGGCGCGTCGTCGTCGTCGAGGCGCGGCCTCAGGGCCGCCGCGTACAGGGGCCGCGGCGACAGGAGATTGTCCACTTGCACGTGCTGGATGGAGAACTCGGCGTTGACGCCGCCCTGCTCCAAGCACGTCCAGGCGGCCCGGGCGTCGCATAACGTTATTTTCACGAGCTCCCGCGGCGCGTCGTCCAGCCCGCGGATCAAGATGGACGCCCCGATCTCTGCGGCGTGCACCACCAGGCGGTCGCCGCCGTCCTCGCCGCCCACGAGCTCCGGGCGGTGGCTTTCCCCCGCGCTCCGCCCTATTTCTAGCACGCGCGTCGGACCGTCCGCCACGACGCGGCAGGGCACGTCGCCCCTGAGCTCGCCCTGGGCCTCGTCCAGAGCCACTTGCGCGCGCCTCGTCCAGGCGCCGTGCGCATCGCACGCTTCGACGATGAGCACGCGCCGTTGACTCCGCGTGGAACTCCCCACGGCGTCCAGAGGCCGCTCCCAGGCGTACGCGTGGCTTTCGCCCGCACCTAATATTCGCCAGGGCCCCACGCGCTGCTGCGTCGCGCGCGCCTCCAGCAACCCGACCTTCCGCGCGCCGCTCCGCGCCTTTTTGCCCACGTAGTTCGCCGCGCGCTCCAGGGCATCCGACGCACTGGTCGGCGGCTTCGACGTGCTCCCGAACACGCTGGACGACGCCGACGTCATCATGGACGTGGCCGCCTTCTCTAATTCAGAACTCATGGACGGAGCTTTGTGAAACTTCTGGGCGCCGCCGACCTCGTCGTCCGGGGCCTCGTCGTCGTTGCCGGTAACTTTTAAACCGTGGCGCTTGTTGTCATCACGCGGCTGGACCACCAGTTCCCGCATAATAGGCTTCGAGGCGTGGTTCAACGTCGCGATGACGAAGTTCGTCGGAGGAGCTGGGGTGAGTTCTCCGTCGAAGTCCGCCACCTCGCGCGGGTAATTGACCTTGGCCAGGCGCTGCCGGTACCTTAAAATAGCATCTGTCCTATTCACTACCCGGTAGGGCGGCCACCGCGCGTCGGCCGGCTCCACGATGCACAGCGTCTCGAGGCACGCGCCCGCGCGATTTGATCCGTCGTCGTTCACCAGATCGCGCGCCTCCCGCCGTAACCGTAAATTGACCATGGCGTCGCCCCCGCTCACGGAAAAGACCGTCTCGCCCCGGCCCGCGAGGCAGTCCGCTCGTAACGCGCCCGACTTCAAAATAGCGTCGTCCTGGAACTTGCACCGCAATTGCACGAGCCTCGGCCCGTCGCCGCAGCTCCAGGCGACGACCTGCCCCGTCTCCTGCGGCTGGAGCTCCAGGAGCGGTCGATTCACGTCGACGCCGGCCTGGCGGACCTCCAGCACGCCCTGGGTCGCATTGCGGAAGCTCAGCGTCGGGGCGAGGACCACGCCCACGTAATGCGGGCACGGCTCTACCCTTACACTAATGTCGTAGACCGCCCGCCGCGCATTCCGCTCGGGCGCGCGCAGCTGCAACCGGCACGCGGCGCCGTCCGCCGCCTCGACATCGTCATCCTCGAAGCGGAGCGCCGTGCCCTCCAGCCGCAGCCCGCGCTGCGTCGGGAGCACGAGAGGAGCGGACCACTCCGAGCACCCGTCCAGGCGCACGCGGGCGGTCGCCTCGCCCCTTTGGAGCGGGGGGCCGTGCGTCAGCGCGGCGCGCACCGCGAGGTGCGGGCCGTGGCGGCGCGGGCCGCCCTTGACGAGGTCCCAGGGCAAGGCGCCCGCCCACGGCACGGCGACGGCGGCGGCCGCCGCCGCCTCGGAGGGGTAGACCTGGTCCCGGTCTAACGCATCCTGCTGCGCGAGGGCCCGTTCTAATCGATGGCGGAGGATGAGGGGCGCGTCGCTCCGGAGCGGGGCGTCCAGGTCGACCGCGCGGCCGTCGCCGTCGACCACGTCGTACTCGTCGCGGCGCGTCGCGACCGCCAAGCGAATAAGCTCGCCCGCCGTCGCCGCGACGAGGGTTACATTTCGCTCCTGGTGCGCCGCGAGCCGTACTGTCACGGCCACGCGGGGCGCGTCCACCTTCAGGTCGACGAGATCGGACACAGAGCGCACGCTGCTCAGGCCCCGCCGCCGCCGCGACCCGGGCACGAGCGACGGCCGCCGCGCGTTAGTGGTCGCTAAACCCAGCTGCTGCACCGCCAGGATGCGCTGGGTTTCATTGTGGATCTCGGCCGGGGCCCAAGTGCACGGCGCCTCGAGGAGGTTCTCCAGCGCGTAGCGGCACTTGACGGTGATGCGGCCGCTGCTGTCCACGTCCACCGCCACGCGCAAAGAGGGCGCGACGCGGACCCACACGTCGCCTTCCGTAGATTCGACGCGGGCATCCAGGGCGTCGAGCACAAGTTCGGTGCGCGACACGACGCCCTCGGTCGTCGCCGAGGCCTCCGTGAGCAGGGGGATATCTAAAGAAACGCCCCGCGACCACACGTAATTGGCGACGCGCAGCCGTAATGTAGCTTTCTCCACCGCCGTAGGCAGTGCAATGCCTTCGGAGGCGTGGAGACAGCCCCGGCGTACACCTCGCGCCTTCAGGGCCAGCTCCCAGGCAAGGGCGCAGGGTAAAGCGTTTTTCAGCCTTAAGACGGGCCGGAGCACGATCGTTTCATCCCGTCCGCCGCGGCACAGCCCCCCGCCGATCCGCTTCAGCGCGTTGCCGGCGCCGACGCGGCCGCAGTCGACCCATGTATTATCCCTCCGGGCTTCCAAGGGAGCCGTCTCGGGGACGAGCGGCAACGCTTGCGTCGCGCCCGGCTCGACCGTGGCCGCGAAGCCGCCGCACCGGATGGCCAAGGGCTCGTCGTGCTGATTTGTAATAGAGAAGCGCGACGCGAGCGTCAGGACGAGGCGCGGGCCCGCGCGTGCGCACGTCGCCCTGACCAGGGCGATGTCCTCGTCCCGGCGGAGGCGCAGCGGCGTCGACGCGCCCGCTAAGAGCAGGGGCGCGGCCCCGCCGTAGTCTTGGCTGTGCAACACCCAGGGGCCCGCCTCCGTGTGGACCGCGAGGGTGTCGATCACGACCCGCGGCGCGTCCTCGGCCTCGTCGTCGGAGCCGCCCGAGTCCTCGCCGCCGGACACGGTCGAGACGCCGCCGCTCTGGACGGCCACCGTGCCCCCGAAGTCGTCGCCGCCCTGGATGCGCAGGAACGCGTCCAGGGACGTGCTCGACGCGATGCGGTGCCGGCAGACCAGGGCGCAGCACTTCTCCGGCCCGGCCGCGTCCCGTTTCAATGCGTCCATGAGCTTCACGTCGAGCGAGGCGTGCAGCGGCTCGGCGCTGACGACGCGGCAGGACCGCGCGCGGCCGCCGAGCCTCGATTCCAGCGCGATCACCAGCGCGTGGCGGTCCAGGACCGGCGCCCACGCTTTTTCGGGCTTCGCGGCGGCCTCCACGGTGACGTCGACGTTGCACGCCACGCGCTCCGCGTCGGACGCGCCCGCGGCCGTCCAGCGCAACGACCCGCGCGCGATGCGGCGCCGCCCGCCCCGGCGCAGCACGTGGAGTTTAAGAGACCCGCTGCCGCTAAAACTCGTCCGGCCCGCGGACCGCGGCGGGTCCGCGCTCGCCACCAGTTGCGTCCAGACGTGCGAGTCGCGGACCGGCGGCGATGCCGGGCGCCGTATGACATCCCAGACGGCGCGACACCGTGTTCCGTCGTCCATGTTGCCGTACAGGTCCACGTGGCCCAGATCTAGGTGCGCCTCCGCCGTGACCGCGTCCCGGTCGTAGGACGCGTGGCGCGACCACCTCACGTCAAAGCTCCGGGCGAGGGTCCGGTCCAATGACGTGACACTCGCGACGTGCGCGTCGAGCGACGCTTGCGCGGCGGCGAGCGACGCCTCCCGCGCGAAGCGGACCGGGCCCAGCGTACAGCTCAGATCGCCCAGCACGTAGGACGCGGACTGCGCGTCCACGACTAAGGAGGCGGTGCGGGTCCGTCGCCGGGGACTCAAGATATCCGCGCGCTTCGGCGGGGCGAGCCTCGACGCTCGTTTGAAGCCCCCCCACAGGCAATCGACCAAGGACGCGAGGTGCGCCGGGCGTGTCGTAACGTCCACGGGGCCCAGCCAGACGCCGGCCCAGGTGAAGGCGACGTTCGTCCGGTGCTCGTACCGGAGCGCGACGCCCCTTCGTTTTCGTATGAGGAGCCACGGGACCTCGGCGCGCGCGACGCGCAGGGTTCCTAACGCCAAGGCCGAGGCGCAGCCGCCGCCTTGGGCCACGCGGTCCACGTCCAGGTCCAATCGTTCCGCCTCCAGGGTGCACCCGCAGTCCACGAGATGAATAGCCACCGCCGGACACGTCACGTGAATGCGCCAGTTGAAGCCCAACGCCGCCAGGGCGTGCGGCGCCGTGCCTTGCTGACCCCACGCCGGGGGAAACACCTGATCCAGGACATCCCTTTCAGGCCACCACTTTCCTGAAGAGTTGTCGCCCTCGTCGTGGCCCACGTTTCCGAAGAAGAGGCCCACCAGGCACGCGTACTGGGCCCGCGTGAGGTCTAAGGCGAGCTCGGGTCCCAGATGTATGTGAATATCCGTCCGGACTATTTTTATACACAGCTTTGGTAATTGCGCACACACCTTGTCCAGGCATTGGAGGGCGCAGTCCACGTCCACACTTATGGGCTCGTTTGTAGTGAGGCTCCCGAGCCGAGCCGCTTTCAAAGTCCTAATGTTGAAGACCGCGCTCCCGCGCCTTAGGTGCGACTCGGGCACGACCAGTCGGATGCGCGAACACTCCACGTCGAGGCGCGGCGCCCCGCGGGCGTCCCCGGGCGCGCGGGCCGCCCCGACCCACCGCAAAACATCGGCCACGAACCGGTGCTCGTAGAAGACGTCGCCGCCCACTAGCTTTAACGAAAAGGCGGCAGGTGTCTCGGACGCCGCTCTCCTCTGAAACTCCAGCGCGCCACCCTCTACGAACGCGCGGCCCGCGCCGTCCTCTAGATGGAGCTCCCCCAGCGTCGCTTCTATAGTGCCCCGTGCTACACAAGCAGAACTCGCCCCCGCTGTCAAGGAAGCGCGGCATTTCACAATCCCATCCGCGTTTTGCTTCACGAAGACCGCCTCGACGGTTTGGGAAACCACGAGGTCCGCCTGCCACGACCCCCGCGCCGGTGTCGATGCCCGGGGGAAGGCGCGCGGGTCGACCGTGGCGCGCAGCGTTTCGCAGGTTATGCTCAATCTTTGAGACGTGACGGCGGTGGCGCGGGCACATAGGACCTCGTCCGCTTGGTGCCGGAGGCGCACCGTCACATCGTCGGCGCTGAGGGCCTTACCGTGCCACCGCAGCTTCGTGGCCGCGGCGCCCAGGCTACCGAACGTGAGGGCGACGCTCGCGGCGCCGAGCTCGTACTGCCCGGAATCTTGGGACGGCGCATAGGTGCTGAGGGCCCCGAGCGCCGCCACCGCCAGACCGAGGAGGGGCCACCACGCGCCGAGGGCCGCGACGAGCGCCAGCGCGGCCCAGGGCCGCTCCGGCGCCGCCCCTTGGGGCTTAATAAAGTCGGCGATTGTTTTAATGCCCTCGACGGCGTCCTCGGGCACGTGCACCTTCAACGCAGCGACGCTCGCGCCGTCGCCCGAGGCCACCAGGCCTTGGACCGTCGCGGCCGCGCCCCCACACGCCACCTCTACCGCATCCGCGCGGAGGGCGCCGTTTTCCAGCCGGCACGCGGCCGCGCGCGCCGTGAGCTCCACGCCGCCCGCGCCGATGCGCACGTCGACGGGCCCCTCCAGCGTGCAGCGGACGTGGCGCGCCGCCAGGCGGCGCAGCACCGCCGCGACGCCGGTGCCGCCGCGGTTCGTGCCCTTGAGCTCGCACCGTACCCGCACGCCTCGCACATGCACGCGCGCGAGGCCGAGGCGCAGCGTCTCGATGCGCAGGCTGCCGTGTGGGACGGGCACGTAGAGGTCGTCCGCTTCCAGTCCGCCGTTGGCGATGCGGACTCGCATGATGAATACTCAATAAGACCTCGTTAGATTGCCCTGCATCGTCGCATGCTTCGCACGCTGCTAAAAGAGAAAAGTGCTCATATTGGTACGGGTTTTTGCACGGGTTTTCTCGACCCCACATACAGGAAAAGAGACCCTTACTGCGCCTTGGTCATTTTAGACCTCTGGCAACAGCTCGACATCGTCAAAAGAGACCATTCTACGCATTGATCTCTCATTAGCTCAAGCAACACTGCCAGTGGTTCAGCAGCGCTAGCCACGCCAGCTGTCAGAGCCCAATGATGCCGCGCCTCCTCGTGCCGGCGTGCCTCTGCGCCCTCGCCGCGGCGCGCCGCCCGCAGCCCGAGTCGACGGACTTGTTGCAGAAAGAGGGGTGGGGCGCCCCGCTCAACGCGTACGCCATCGGCCAGGGCTTCGAGGGCTCGGCCTCCGACTGGACGGAGTACCTCGTGTGGACGGTGGGCGTCGCGGCGCTCGTGTTCTACTTCAGCGGCGCCTGGAACAAGATCGACGTCTACAACCTCGACGCAGAGCCGGCCGCGACGCACGCGCGAGAGCCCGACGAGGTCGTTGTCGCGCCCCTCGAGAATCTGGAGGACGCGGCGTTAGTGGAGGAGCTGCAGGCGGTGGTCACCGCTACCGTGCGCGCGGCCAATGCCCGGGGCGAGCTGTCGCGCCGCTATTCGCCGGCGGAGCTCGAGCCCATATTAGCGCGGTTCCGCGACTTCGCGGCGCACCTCGGGACGCGGCGCGTCTACGTGGCGTCCATCGATGGCGTGGTCGTGGGCTGCGGCATGCTCACGCTCGACGGCAACGAGATGGACGAGGTCCGCCAGATGACGGTGTTGCCGGAGTACCAAGGCCGGGGCGCCGGCACCGCGCTCCTGAGGGCGATCCTCGCGTTCGCCCGTCAGGGGTATAAGAGGCGGCTCTACCTCGAGTGCCCGCCGGGCCGCCGGGACTGGTACGCGAAATTCGGGTTCGTTTCGTGCGCGCCGGAGGCGAGCGCGACGGCAGCCGAGTTCCCCGGTGCGAACGCCCGGGCGCCCATGGAGCTGGTGTTGTAAACGCCTTGTGTGTTCGTCCGAGTCCGGGAAGTGAGTGCACTGGCAGTTGTTGTTATTGGGCTAGTGGGGGGAGCCCCGGGGACCCCGCGCGTCGCGGATTCATCGGTCGCACTGAAGGGGTGTTTGAATTGAATTGAATTGAATTAGGGTTTTGCGCCCCTCCTAGCGCTCTCACTCACCCGGGGCCCGGTGTGAAAGCTGAAGCCTAAACGGGTTTTTGAAAAAATTTGTGCACCTTGCTGCAGAGTGGTAGCACGTAGGCATGGTGGCTGCCCATCGTGGCAGCGCCCCGCTATCGATGCGGCTGCTCGCGATGCTCGCTTTGGCGGTGGCCGACCCCACGCAGCGGCCCACGCAGGGGCCCACGGCGGGGGCCGCGGCGCCCGACGCCGCGGCGCCCGACGCCGCGGCGCCCGACGCCGCGGCGCCCGACGCCGCGGCGCCCGACGCCGCGGCGCCGTGGCTCGCCGGCTTCCAGCACACGTGGCCCTGCGACGTGCTCTTCGTCAAGGGAAAAAAGGTCGCCGGGACGACGCTCGGGGGCGTCGTGCGGCGCCTGGGTAAAAAACACGGCGTGGCCTTTTTCGCGCCGGCGATGCCTAAGATTCCGCCGCCGGACTGGCGGTCCGGCGGCCGCGAGCGCTGGGTCCTACAGGAGTTCGAAACGTTCGTGGCAAGGAGACGGGGCCTCGTGGGCTGGGGCCAGGAGCAGACGCTGTCCCCGCGCAAGAGGGGGCTGGACGAGTCGTCGCAATCATTGATGTCGCTCGCGGAAAGGGCGTTGAGGGTCACGGCGGTGCGCGACCCCGTCCAGCACGCCATTAGTGCCTGCACGCACTTCGGCCCCTGCGGCCGACGCGCGGAAGGCGGCGCCGCCTACAACGCGTCGACCCGAGGTAGGCTAGCCTGGATCACGACGGAGATGGGCACCAATCAAATGGCGCGGTTCGTGAATCCAAAACCGGAAAGCACCCATGAAAACCCGGCGGCCTTCTACCACGCCATCTTCGTGGCGGATCGCTTGGACGAATCGTTGGTGGCGCTCGCCTTGAGTCTGGAACTAGAGCTGGAGGACGTGCTCTACGTCTCCGCCAAGACCTCGCACACAAAAAGGAGGCCGAAGACGGAGGCCCCGGACCCCCTTTTTCGTACGGGCCTGCGGCGGGCGTTCTACGGAAGGACCTACTCCATGGAAGAGCCCCCTCTGCCACTACCACCGTCAGAACGACCGCCCGACTTTAGCGCGGACGCCCATCTCTACCACAACGCCGTGGCACGCCTGGAGGCCACCATCGATAAGATTGGTTCAAGGTCCTTCGAGGTGCACCTCCGCCGGTTCCGGAAGATGCAGCTGCGCCTCATTGAGGCCTGCGCGCGCGGCGGGGCGCGCCGCGCCAAGCTGGGGCGGGACGCCGGCGCGTGCCTCTACGGCGACCAGGGCTGCGGCTACAAGTGCATCGACGCCTGGGCCCGCGAGCGGTCGCAGCGCCTCGCGGACCGGGGCCGGAGCCCCTTCCTCGACCGCGCGCGCGAGATGGCGCGCGCGGCGGCCGCGCCGGCGGCGGACGGCCCGGTCCCCGCCCGCGGCGACGGCGTCGGCAAGGTCGTGGCGGGGCTCCTGGGGCAATTCCGCGTCGGCGCCGCGCCCGCGGCGCCCGGGCCCGGCGAGCCCGCCGCTCGGGCGGCGGTCCGGGCGTCCCGGCTCGGTGCCCCGGTGCCGGGCGGGAGCGTCCAGCAGAGTCTGCTCGACAAGTTCCGGCGGTCGGTGTCGGGCGTGTGAAAATTGCGTCAGTAAGTGTATCCTTTTCTTTAGGTGTATTCCTTCCTTAATTAATTTTGTATTTATTTATTTATTTTTAAAACTTTCAAGTTTGTACCTTCAAGTTGGCGCCGGCGGGTGGCTAGGTCGCCTAGCTCAAAGCAAAGGCAACTTCTGCACTTTTACGGCGGCGGGGGGGGAGGGGAGGGGAACGGGCGTCGTTGGAGTTGAATGGGTTTCTGTGGGCACCTAAGTCAGCACACAGAGAAACAATAGCCGGAGCCCGGTCGCGCCGCGCGGACCGGCTCCCTGCTCCTCTGGGGTAGTGTTGTTGCGTGGCATAGAACTGCAATCACAACAAAAGACAGATAATATGGTGCCCTTCCGGACCCGTCAGCCGGACCCGCGGCGCCCGCCCTTCTTCCCGCCGCGGTTTTTGCGGCCGCCCCGCTTGCGACGCTTCTTGTCGGGCGCCGTGACGTCGACCTCGACGGTGCCGCCGCCGGCCTCGGCGGCGGCGGCGGCCGCGGCGGCCGCGA
>Ga0302122_10002928_pt1 | contig 10453 bp, 8 predicted proteins | sample CB21_SCM_MG_FD_203115 | JGI IMG/M metagenome (GOLD analysis project Ga0302122, IMG submission 203115) | Marine microbial communities from Western Arctic Ocean, Canada - CB21_SCM | ecosystem: Environmental > Aquatic > Marine > Oceanic | place: Canada: Western Arctic Ocean | collected 2017-09-28
CCAAAGACCGCATCCCTTCAAGAACCGGTTTTATACTGTTGATATGGATTTTGATGGAGGCCGCTGAAGATTTGGCTACTGTCATTCTAGGATGTCCTGCTTAGTGAATCATGAGGTTATTCCGAAGGGATAGAAATGGTAACGAACCTGTCCGCTTTGATCAAGTCCGGCCACCTTCATCATGTTAATAAGCTAGTGGTCGGGATAGCATCAATGCAATTCGATTAAACATCATTTAGGGGCCATTGGTATGCGCAATAAATTTACATGTCTCGTTTTGGGACTTCTCAGCATTCACTTTCCTTCAGTTGTATTAGCAGAATCCAGCTCGTCGCGGGCTCTCGAGGAAATTGTAGTCACAGCCAGGAAGCGGGCAGAGAGCCTTCAAGATGTTCCCATCGCTCTAACGGCCTTTGACGAGAACTACATCAAAGACAATGCAATAGGCTCAATTGAGGATCTGGTTTCAATCGTTCCAGCCTTTGTTGCCGGACAGGGGAATGGCTCATCCGGTGGCGCCATTTATCTGCGAGGCGTCGGATCTTCTACGGGTAATGGATTGATAGACCAGTCGGTCGCGATAAATATTGATGGCGTTGCGATGGCTCAGGCGCACCTCATGTTTGTAGGTCAATACGATGTGGCTCAGATTGAAGTACTACGCGGACCACAATCTCTCTTCTTTGGTAAAAACAGCACCGGTGGTGTTGTTTCTTTTACCACAAATGATCCGGGTGATGAATTTACCTACGAGTTAGGCGGCGGCTATGAAGTTGAAGCTGAAGAAAAGTATGGTTCCATCATGCTGTCTGGTCCGCTAAGTGAAACTGTCGGGGCTCGGATCTTCGCCCGTTACGGATCCCAGGAAGGCTATTACGATATAGTCACGCTGGCAGCACCGCTGGATATCAGCGATGCCGCCGCGCTGTTTGGGCGTGCGGGTTTTCTTTTAGGTAACAATCCTGCGTTACCATCCACTGCAGATAACGTTCCGGAGGCCACGGATACATTTGTTCGCGGTACATTGGTCTATGAACCGAACAATGCTTTTGATGCGCGATTTAAATTTACCTACTCGGATAGGGAGTGGGATTCTATGCCACAGTTTTGGCAGCGAACGCTCTGTCCTCTAGGCTCCCCTCAGTTCCGGGGTATTCCCATGTCTGTACTTTCGCCTGGCATGAATATCGATGACTGTAAATTCGATAGAGATGTTGTGACTGGTGATACGTCTCCTGCGCAGCGTGCACAATTTGCAGAGTTTGGTCTGCCGCCTACCAGCAATGGATACAAGAGGACTGAAGTATCATTAGTTTCGCTCGAATTGAACTACGCCTGGGAAAACGGGTTGACGGCGACTTCAATTACTGGTTTGTATCAGGTTGACGATATCCACTTTTTAGAACAATCAAATTTGCCGTCAGCGCCTATAGCTACCGCTCACAGTACAGACCTCGATCAACTTAGCCAGGAGTTCAGGCTAGCCTCGGATTGGGATGGTTCGCTTAACTTTATGCTTGGCGTTTTCTTCGAAACCCGAGAAACAACTAACGGCGGCGCGTTGCCACTTATTCGCCGACGGGCGGCGTTCCATGAACAGGATCAGGATGCATTCTCGGCATTTGGCGAATTGATCTGGGATGTGAGTGATCAAATGGAAGTATCGGCTGGTGTTCGTTACATGGATGAAGAAAAGAAGATTGTAAAAACCGTAGTCAATGGTGTCTCAGCGCCTTTTATCTTGCCCGGTGGTGATGAACTAAGCTCAGATAATCTGATTCCAGAACTGACTGTTTCGTACAGGCCCACTGACGATTTAATGGTCTATGGGTCGTACAAAGAAGGCGTTAAATCTGGCGGCTTTGATGCGGGTGCCCTCAATTCACTCACGCAGGCATTGGGCGAAGCTCGCTATGACGACGAAACTGTGGATGGATTCGAAGTTGGCGTTAAGGCCTTTTTCCTTGATCAGACTTTGCAAGTGAATGCGACTGCCTTCTCCTACGACTACGTGAATATGCAGGTGACCTCATTTGATTCCAATACGCTTTCAGTAGTAACGGTCAATTCGGACGGTGCGGATGTCGATGGTTTTGAAGTCGACTTTATGTGGAATCCTGCGGATATTGATGGCTTAACAATAAGAGGTGCTGCGGCGTTTGTGGATTCCAGTTATAAAGATTTCATCTCAAACTGTTGGACGGGTCAATCCCAAGCAGCTGGCTGTAACGTTGATGTAATTCCGGGAGGAAACCCTGAAGGGATGGATCTTTCTGGCCAGGAACTTATGCGTGCTCCGGAAATTAGCGCAAATGTTGGCTTCTCCTACCAGCGAACGATTATGAATGGCAATCTTCTGTTAGGAATTGGTGGCGATGTTAGCTATGTCGATTCATATGATAACATGCAACAGGGACAACCAGGTACGCGTCAGCCTAGCTATAGCAAGGTTAATGCTTCAGTTAGCGTCTCGAGTGCAGATGACACTTGGACCGTTGCGTTAATCGGCCGCAACCTTAACGATGAAATTCTCAGAGGAATTGGGCAGAGCGTACCGCTTACTGGTTCGGGAACAGGTACGGTTGGTGCGGTTCCATCAGATTCATTCAATCTAATGTCAGAACGGGGTCGTGAAATAGTTCTTCAATTCACTATCCGCCCGGGCCTCTTCGGAAAGTAGGCAGACCGACAGTGGCGCTTGGCGAACAGGCCAAGCGGCCAGTTCTCTGAAGACAATTTCCGGTTCATAGAGGAAGCTGTTGTTGGCCCTGCGTCGGGTGAGGCGTTGGTGCGAGTCAGATTCATCAAATAGGAGTATATCGAGCATGAAGTCTGTACATGATTTCGACCCCTTTGCAGAGGCCACGATTGACTGCCCATATGAATTCTATGGTGCAATGCGTGAACAGGCGCCGGTGTATGAAGCCGCAGACAACGTTTACTTTGTGACGACCTATGATTTGATACGTGAAGTCCTGGTTGATACCAAGACTTACTCTTCAAAAAATGGTGCAGCTTTCCTTAACTTCCAAGGTGAGGAAGGCCTCGCGCCGCCAAGCGCACCGCCGCCTGAAATAATGGAGATTCTTGTCAATGGCGTTGAGAATCGGGATACGATGCTATCGGCTGATCCACCTGAACACACAAGATTTAGAGCGCTGGTTAATCGCTCATTGACACCAAAAAGAGTCGCCCGTCTTGAACATGTTATGCATTCAGTTGTTGATGACTTGATTGATAAGTTCATTGATCGCGGAGAAGTCGAATTCGTTTCTGAGTTCAGCATGATGGTGCCTTTGACCGTGGTTTCTATCGCCCTGGGCGTTCCTGAATCTGAGCTAGAGAATTATAAGTTTTGGTCAGCTGAAATGAGCAAAGTCCTCGCCGGGCGAGTTAGTCCGGAAGAGCAACTCGTGGCTGCGCAAGCAAGGGTCGATTTGCAAAACTACCTGGCTTCACAAGTCGAGGCAGCGAGATCGAGAACAGGCGAAACTCTAGTCGATGATCTTGTTAATGCACATTTGTTGATTGATGCAGAGGATGGTGACGGCAAGGACTATCGTCCGCTCGATACGCCAGAAATTGTCAGCATCCTACAGCAATTATTAATTGCGGGTCAGGAAACAGTTAATTATCTACTTTCATCAACCATGCTGAATCTTATCGAGAATCCCGAAGAGTTCGTTAAGGTCGCCTCCGACATTTCACTAGTACCGGCGATGCTTGAGGAAGGGTTACGGGTTGATTCACCGATCCAGGCGCTAGGCCGGTTCGTTACTCAAGACACGGAGTTAGGTGGTGTCTCGCTACCCGAGGGTTCACGATTGATGGTGATGTATGGTTGTGGGAATCGCGATAAGACGGTTTTTGATGAAGGAGAGAGCTTTCAGGTTGACCGGGTCTCCGACCGTAAGCATATCGCGTTTGGGGCGGGGCCACATTATTGTCCCGGTGCCAATCTCGCCAGGCTGGAAAGTAAAGTAGCGATGGAGCATCTGTTAAGTCGATTGAAAAATATCCGCCTCGCGCCCGGAAAGAATGATTTTGCCCACCAGTATAATTTCATTTTCCGAGCGCTTAATAGTCTTCATCTGCAATTCGACGTGAGTTGATGCAGTGAAGCTAAAAATTGATTTATCGAAATGTGTGATGTCCGGGCAATGTTATTACTTTCATCCCAAACTGGTTCGAATGGACAAAAATGGGCATCCTGAACTAATCAGCGCCGGCGTCGAAAGCGCTGGCGATGAAGTTATCGATGATCTTATTGAAATGTGTCCGGCGTTGGCCATTGAATTGGTGAAAGACAAAAGTCAGTAGAAGGCGTATTGGGGTCTTTTGTCGTGAGGAATATTTAGTCTACTAATAGCTATGGGAAGATGTGGCGTATACGTCCCGCGCACATGCTGAATTGGTGCGCAGAGCGCAGCACAAGGAGAAACTATGCGCGCAGTTCTGGTTGAACAATACGACTCAATCGAAAACATCCAGATCGGGGAAGTTGAGACACCTGCGATTGCCGCCGGTCAGGTACTGGTCAAGGTGCAGGCAGCCAGCGTCGGGTTTGTCGAGGGACTAAAGGTCCGCGGTCTATATCAGACGAAAGATCCCCTGCCTTTCACGCCGGGCGTGGAATTTGCTGGCGTGGTCGAGGCCGTCGCGGACGATGTCGAGGGCTTGGCACCCGGCGCGCGGGTGATGGGCAATGTCACCAATGGGGCGCTGGCCGAATATGTGGCGGCCAAGGCGTCCAATCTGTACCTGATGCCGGATGGCGTGACGCCGGAGGTCGGGGCGTCCTTCTACATCAGCTACGTGACTGCGCTTTACGCGCTGCAGGGACGTGCCTGGTTAAAACCCGGCGAGCGGCTTCTGGTCCTGGGGGCCGCTGGCGGCACGGGGATCGCGGCGATCCAGATCGGCAAACTGATGGGCGCCGAGGTCATAGCTGCGGCCTCGACTCCGGAAAAGCGGGAGGCCGCCACCCGGATCGGCGCTGATGCAACGGTCGATTACACGCAGCCCGACTGGCGCGAGGCGCTGAAGGACGCAACCGCGGGCAAGGGTCCAGATGTGGTCTTCGATCCGGTTGGCGGGGCAATAGCTGATCAGGCCTTCCGGTCGATCGCGTGGAACGGGCGCTATATTGTCGTTGGCTTCGCGTCTGGAGAGATCCCGGTGCTGAAGTTTAACCTGCCACTTCTGAAGGGCGGGATCCTTGTGGGCGTCGACGGCGCGCAGATCAAAAAACGAGAACCTGAAATCTATCGCCAGGTCATGGAGCAGTTGCTGGACTGGCTTGACTCTGGCGCCCTGAAACCCGCCGTTGGCGAGGTGTTCGCCTTCGAGAATTTTCACGAGGCATTCCGCCGCATGCAGTCCCGCGCCGCCGTTGGAAAAATGGTCATCCGGATCAGCTGAACCCGCCACAAAAAGTCATGCGTACAGCGCAACCTGCTCATGTTCATGCTAAAGGCCCGAAGGCCAAAGACATTCCGAGACAACGCCAGTATTGAGCGCAGCGGCCAGGCCGCCGCCTTGCTGGACGTCACAGTCAATGTCGTCAGGCTGCCAGAAATCGGGGGACAGTTTACCTATTTCACTCACTCTGAATCTTAATGTCCAGTTGGTTTCAATCCGGTAATCCGAGAACGCGTTTGGCGATAATATTGAGCTGCACTTCCGAGCTGCCACCGGCAATGAGGAACCCCTTGCTGAGTAACATTTCTCGGGTTGCCTCGAGTTCGTGTTCAGTGAAATTGTCCCCTTCCCAACCCATACCCTGGGAACCCATCAGGGCGATGGTGGTATCTAAACCAGCACTCTCCAGTCTGGTTGACAGGTATTTGAAAGTCGATGTCGCGAAGGTTGCAGCACCCGGTATTTTATCTTCGGCCGCAGCACGTTGCTGGGTTAGTTGGTAGGCTGCCTTTTGCATCTGATGTTGTAAAACGCGATCCCGTGCCGCTAGGTCGTCAGGGGCATATTGTTCCAAAATTTCAGGTAAGTTGCCGGCCCGTGGAATAAAGCTACCATCGCCTACTGCGGAACGTTCGATTTGCAGCAGACGTTTTGCAATACTCCAGCCTCGGTTCTCCTGCCCCACCAGATCGTTCTTGTAAGCCTTAACGTCGTCAAAAAACACCTGACAAAATTCAGAAGAACCATTGATAAGATCAACCTGGTTGACGGTAAGGCCTGGATCATCCATTGCAATCAGAACAAAACTGATCCCTTCCTGTTTGGCCACTTCTGTATTGGTTCTAACCAGGCAAAACATCCAGTCAGACTCATAGGCATTTGACGTCCATATCTTGGAGCCATTCACCAGGTAGTAGTCACCGTTATCGACCGCGCGGGTTTGCAGCGACGCCAGATCGGAACCTGCGCCCGGTTCGGAATATCCCTGGCACCAACGCACTTCTCCTCTTGCGATCTTTAGCAGGTGCCGGGATTTTTGGTCGTCCGTTCCCAGTTCCAACAACATGGGCCCAAGCATTCCCTTACCACCGCCGATTAATGGCACGGGTGCACCCGTCTTCCGAAATGCCTCGTTGAGTTTCGCCATCTGTTGCTTATCAAAACCGGCCCCGCCATATTCCACTGGCCAGTCTGGTACCGTAAATCCCCGTTCCAGACAGGCATCGAACCAGGACTGAAATGCCGGGTCGGAAATCGCCTGGTGGCTGCCGCCGCGATAGGCGAATGTGCTGCCAGGAAGTTCTTTGGGACAGTGGGATTCAATCCAACGGGTGAGTTCTTCGGTCGAGGTCATTCGGAATTCCTGAGTTAATAGCGTGTCGCATGTTGTTATTGCCAGCAGCCCTTCCTGTGCTTCACTGGTACGATTTCACATTGGATAGATCTCTCGAAGCTTTAGGCAATCTGCTTGGTGCCAGCCCAGTAACGATCTTTCAACAATCGCTTGTACAACTTACCGGTTGGATGACGTGGTAATTCTTGTTCAAAGTCGATAGATCTGGGGCATTTGATATGTGAGATCTCGCTGCGACAATACTCAATTAGCTCTTCGGCAAGTTCAGGTCCTGCTTCGGCCCAATCTTTTGGCTGCACGACGGCTTTAACTTCTTCGCCGAAGTCTTCGTTTGGCACCCCGAATACCGCAACATCCATCACCTTAGGATGAGTCGCCAGTATGTCCTCAGCTTCCTGAGGGTAGATATTGACGCCGCCAGAGATAATCATGTAACTCTTTCGATCAGTCAGGTATAGGAAACCCTCTTCATCGACGTAACCGACATCACCCAAGGTGCTCCAGCCTTTGGAGTGACGAGATTCTGCAGTTTTCTCTTTGTCATTGTAATATTCAAACTCACGACCGCCTTCAAAATAGATGGTGCCAATTTCACCTGCCGGTACATCTTCACCATCTTCGCCGACGATATGCAGCATGGCTGGGAGTAAGGTATTGAGAGTACGACCTACAGATCCTTTATGAGCGAGCCACTCTTCGGAGTTAATAGTAGTGGAGCCATTGCCTTCGGTGCCGCCGTAATACTCAAAAATAATGGGTCCCCACCAATTGATCATGTCTTCCTTCACCTTCACGGGACAAGGAGCGGCAGCGTGTATGGCACACTGCAAACTAGAGACGTCGTGTTTTAACCTATCGGCTTCATCGAGTTTCAACATACGGATAAACATTGTTGGTACCCATTGGCTATGGGTCACCTCAAATTTCTCTATCGCTGCAAGCGCTGCTTCAGCTTCGAAATGCGGCATGATGATGCAAGTCGTACCGCCGAGTATGAAGTCTAGAGTAAAGCCCAAAGGTGCTCCGTGATATAGAGGTGCTGGTGAGAGATATATAGATTCTTCAGTGGCGCCATATAGTATGGCGAACGGCCCGGGGCCATCTCTTGCACCGAATTCACCTTCGGGTAATGGCCTAAGAACGCCCTTGGGACGGCCAGTTGTGCCTGATGAATACAGCATTGAAGCACCTGTACTTTCATCGGCAATTTGGTCTGTGGACATTTCAGCGACGGTATCTTCCCAGCTTTCAAATCCACCTATAACGCCATCGAGCATGTAACACTTATCAATGTTGGGCATCTTACCAATAAGCTTCTCGACGACAGGCTCTCTGGCCTTAGAAGTAATGAATACCTTGGCGCTACAGTCATTGACGATATATTCGACTTCAGATTCGGTGAGGCGATAACTGATCGCTGTAAAATAAATGCCCGATCGTATCGCTGCTAAATATATCTGCAAGAATCGATCATGATTATCTAACAGAATCGCAATATGGTCACCGCGCTGCAAACCTAGGTGGCGAAACAGTTGCGCCGCTTGATTTGATGTCTCGTTCAGCTCTTTATAAGTCACTGTATGACTGGAATGGGACATAATGTATGCGGGCTTTGACGGATACTTTTCAGCGAGAACAGCAGGATGCATAGTTTCAACCTTAAATAAATCGAATGACAATATTGTTGCTTACAATGTACTTGACGAAAAAAACTCAAGCCTGAAAGAATAATTCACCCCATCTCGAAGACAAGGGAAATAAACCACCTTTTCTGAAGAACGGTTAAGTATGGTAATTGCTGATGTTCATTCAAATTTAAGAGTTTAGTTTTAGTTTTAGAAAGCGCAATCAGCCTATTCGCCTTTCCAGTTTGGTGCTCTCTTCTCAGAAAATGCTAGAGGTCCTTCAACAACATCAGCACTCTTGAACATTGCTTCGATTTGATCGTATTTGCCTTTAATGGCGTCTTCCAGCGACGATGCGTTCATACCCTGCATCGCAGCTTCTTTACTTCCCCGAATCGATAAAGGCGCACATTCAAGAATGAGTGCCGCCCATTCCCTGGCAGCAGACAGTGCCTTTCCTTCAGGCACTACATCATTAACAAACCCAAGCTCCTTGCCTTCCGCCGCACTAACCCGGCGACCAGTCAACAACATACCCATCGCCTGTTTCATACCGATTACCCTGGGTAGCCTATGTATTCCACCGGCGAGTGCCGCAAGACCAACTCGTGGTTCAGGCAACGCAAAAATAGCATTCTCTGCCGCAATAATCAGATCGCATGCAAGGGCTATTTCAAACCCGCCTCCCATGGATACTCCGTTTACAGCTGCAATCACCGGCTTGGGATTATCATACCTTGATGTCAAACCGGCAAATCCCGATTCTGGCCCACCCATCTCACCGCCAGAAGCCTGATGTTTTAGATCGTTCCCTGCACTAAATGCTCGATCTCCGGCCCCAGTGATGATCGCTACCCATTGGCTTTCGTCGGCAACAAAATCATCAAACACTTCAGCCAACTCAAAATTGGCCGCCCGATGTAACGAATTCATAACCTCTGGTCTCTCAATTGTAACAATGGTTAGAGGACCGTCTTTCTCGACACTACAAAATTCTGCCATATTCCTAATTCACACCGTGTTTAATTGGTTTTAAACTTCGTTGGATCGCTAACTCTACATACTTGCGCTAACTTTGACCGACCAAATATGACCACTAGCTTGTTAAAATTTTTGTTAAAGAGATGCTATCCCGACCACTAGCTTATTAACATGATGAAGGCGGCCGGACTTGATCAAACCGGACAATCTCCTTACCATTTCTATCCCTTCGGAATAACCACATGATTCACTTTAAGCAGGACATCCTAGAATGACAGTAGCCATCTAATTTTTATTATAAATATCATCGGCCTCGGGTTGGGGCCCCAGTTCACGGGGATATTGAGTGATGTGTTTAATAACTTCACTGACCTAGGCGTTGATTCGTTGCGCTGGGCTATGGTTTGGGTCTTGAGCTTTAACGTGATTTCAGCGATTTTGTATATGTTTGCCGCCAAATTTCTGCGCAAGGACCTCGAGGCTCAGCAGAGTTGACACGTTTTGTAGACTTTTACGGTGACGTCAATATTCTGGCCTAAAAATAATCAACTGATCAACCATGGGGCACTCTCCCGAGTACATCCTGAATGCACCTGTAAACGCTGCGAAGAAAGTTCTGAAAAAGGCTAACCTGACGCTCAACGACATAGACCTGTTTGAAGTCAACGAAGCCTTCGCCGTAGTACCCGTCAAATTCATGCGCGACCTAAACGTCAACCACGAAAAGGTCAATGTGAATGGCGGCGCCATTGCCCTGGGTCATCCCATCGGCGCAACCGGTGCCATGTTGATCGGTACTGCTCTCGATGAGCTCGAACGCCGGGACCAAGCCCTTGGGCTGATTACCATGTGTGCCGCCGGTGGCATGGCGCCCGCAGTGGTTATCGAAAGAATGTAACCGCACTTAGTGTAACTGGGGCCAAGCGTCTCAAACTATGCCCCAGTTACCCTGATCTATTGGTCCTAATGACTATAAATAGTATGGATTTTGATGGACGCCGCTGAAGATTTGGCTACTGTCATTCTAGGATGTCCTGCTTAAAGTGAATCATGTGGTTATTCCGAAGGGATA
>Ga0302122_10002929_pt1 | contig 10452 bp, 13 predicted proteins | sample CB21_SCM_MG_FD_203115 | JGI IMG/M metagenome (GOLD analysis project Ga0302122, IMG submission 203115) | Marine microbial communities from Western Arctic Ocean, Canada - CB21_SCM | ecosystem: Environmental > Aquatic > Marine > Oceanic | place: Canada: Western Arctic Ocean | collected 2017-09-28
AAAATGTTTAAAAAAGATTTGAGCAATGGACTTAGCAAGAGTATTAAGATCACCACAATGTTGGCCAAGCATCATTTGTTTGTTACTTGGCTCTATCGGTCCCAATTCAGCATATTCTAGCGAAACTTGCATCGAAACTGACCAAGTAGACTGTGAACCCGTTGCGATGCTTTCAACACCAGTAATGATTGGTGAAAAAACCCCAACAGCCAATGCAAACATGCAAGCCCTTTTTTATTCTGGTGGTATATTAAGCAATCAGTTACCCTTAGCCGCTGCTTTCGACGCTCCAATTAGTCTAGAAACGAAACTTGTAACGACCGATGATAACACCACGGATAGTTACCAATCGGAAAGTGAAATAGTCCAAGAGGCAGCTTATAGTTTAGACCTATTAACTTTGCGTGAAAACTTCTACAATCATACTCATACAAATCGTAAAATATCTCAAAAGTGTTTAAAAAAATATGGGTATAGAGGAAAAATTGACGGTATCTGGGGCGATAAGACCTATTTCGCGTTACTGTCGTATCAAGAACCTGATGTAGATTTGCACGAAAGTGGCTTTTTTGACGATATCAAAAATATGGTAGCAAATTTCAGAAATTGTGACGAAGTACTTGAGCAGATTATTGAATAACAGAACTAATAGTTAAAAATTTAAACTTTACTATCAGCATTATCATAGTAATGGAGAAAATCATGTCTGAAGAGAATGTAGAAGAAGAAAAGAAAATAGACATTGGTGTACTCAAGCTCAAACCAAGCGAAAATACATATATTATAAGTTCCAAAGAACGAATGTTTGATGTATTAAAGGCGTTTGTTGAAAATTCACAGGGATCCATAGCTTTAAATGACTTTGGACAAATATTCAAAACAGTAACTGTTTGGGTAAAATTTAGACCACGGAAGCTTGGAGCATACGTAGAAATCATCAAGGAGCGTTCAACTGAAACGACAATTGACGTTCGCTACAGTGGAGATGAATACATTCCACACATCAAAGAAGTGCTGCGCGACCACAAAATAAAAGTTAAATCAATGTCAAATAACGTTATGGTTTGTCAGCTGCCAAGACCAAGTGATCAAGACATTGATACAGCAGTTCAAAAAGTAAGAGTCATTTCAAATACCGCACGATCTTCTTTGGCGCAGGTTAAGGCCTCATCAATCCAAAGGCTGCAGGCAGCAATTAAGAATGAGTACTTAGAAGCTAAAGATGTAAAGTTTGCCTTGCAGAGCATTGAAAAGATTGAGCAACAAATGGCAGGAATGCTTACTTACTTCCGAGTTGAATGTGAGAAAATGCTTGCTGGACGCAAGTTTGCTTTTGATTCAGTCGAAACCAAGGACATGTACACCGCAATACAAAAAAGAATACAAAAAAAGTTCTACATTGAAGTATGAGAAATTACACTATGCCTAAAGTTTTCTTCTTTTATGTCAGTGCATTATTTTATTTGATTTCACCATTAAGTTTAAATGCTGCTGAACCCAAAAAAATAAACCATATCAACGAAATAGCGTTTTATTGCGAACCAGCCGTCTACAAAAACTTTTTTTGTACCAACTCACCGTTTGATGAAGCAGTCTTGATTTTATACTTGCATAAACTTGAACGTAAAAAAATTAGTGGGACCGTCAAGGCCTTTCGAATAATGCCGTCACTACATAATTTAACGCAAAAAACTATCAGATCTGCAGTTATCCGGGTCTCGTTCATTGGGGGCCAAGATAACTGGAAAGATTTATTTATTAACAAAAAAATAATTCATAAGGAACTGTCTGATACGGCAGAATCTTACCTGATAAGAAGTGATGTACCTGTACAGGAGCTATTTTATAAAGCGTTAGATGAGGTTACCAATCACTTAAAGTATAGCACAATTGTGTTAGACCTCTTGGAGGTAAACTTCCTAGAATGAATAAGTCTAAGACTTGGTACATTAATTGCCTATCATTGTTATGTCTCAACGCTACAAAATATCACGTCGTACATTTCTAGGACTGTGCTTGGTGCCATCCACTCTCTCGGCATCACCTCTCGTTAAACTACACGGTGGGCATGGGTTATTTTCAGCACATACTACAATTCCACAAGAGGATAACCATCAAACCAAATTTGGTCTGTTTCATGATCCAGAACCAGAATTAGATCCAACATATTCTTGGAGAATATCAGTACGTAAACCCGCAATAATTAATAAGACGCAAAACCTAGCATTACTAAACTCAAATACAAAAGAGACTTTACGTTTAAAGTTAAAGGCAGGACAGAAGCTATCTCCTTATGCACAAAAGAAACTAAACTATTTGTTACGTGATTGGAGAATAAATCAGGTTAAAGATCTTGATGAAGATATTCTGTGTAGTTTTTTTAATGTTTGTGGCCAATTTACAGATTCACGAAATTTCCTTCGAGTTAATATTCACTCAGGTTATCGTTCGCATAAAACAAACAATTACTTGCGGGAACAGAGTAACAAAGTTGCAAAAAATTCCTTGCATATTCTGGGCAGAGCAATCGACTTTTCAATACCTACTAAATCATCAAGGCAAGTTGCAGAGATCGCGCGAGATGTTACTGACGGTGGAGTTGGCCATTACGCTAGCTTTATACACCTCGATAGCGGGCCAAAAAGAGATTGGCGCAGCTAGGCAGTTTGCTTTAAATTCAGACAAACTATATAAAAGCACTTAAATTCTAGCTGATCAGCCGGCGATACTATCAACAGGGTATATTTGTAATTAAAGAAACATAAATGAAACGCAGTAAAAATTTAAAATCTGTAGACCTTTTAAAAAAACTAAAGAAAAGTTTCAGTGTTAAGGAAAAAGTTCATGAAAAACTGGTCGTTCCATCCTTTATTATCAAGTTTCTTGTTAATAACTTTGCCGCTGCTGGTTTTTTCAAACTCGGCTCAGGCCGAACCCATTCCATGCAGTGTAAGCCTTGAATTTGATAGCAATACCAAAGGGTCAATTGCCAACTATGTGATATCGCTACAAGTAAAAAATACTACTGGTCGTACGGTAACCGGAACATCAATAATTTATCAAGATGCCAACGAAAAATACTTGGGCAATACGCTTCTTACATGCCGCGGTTCAGGTCCTGCTATCAAACCAGGAAGCTATGGTGAGTGCCGATCTACCCTACAAAAAGTTGATGGTGAGTTTATTGACGCTTTTGGAACCGAAAAGTGGACTGAGATAGTGAATACACAGTTAAAAACCATGACTGATATAGCGTTCTGCGAAATTCTTGGATTTAGTTATTAAATGTATTATTAATTGATTTAAAGGTATCCTTTAAACTGCTGTCATTTTCACAAGCTAGGTTCATCTTAACTTTCTTTTTAGCAGGTTTTGATGCGAAGTCCGCGGTCACAGAAGAAAATTTCTTATTGAGCTGCACCTGAAGCATATTTCCTTCTACTGTTTTGATATTAGTTCTACTAAATTTAAATGGCACCGATTTATTTGTAACCAAATCAACGACGACATACGCTTCAATCATAAGGCCACAGGTTGTGGTTAACTCTACCTCAGCGACGATTGGATCCGCTTTACCAGGACTAAATTGTTTAAATGATATATTCGATAAGTACCCATTTATTTCATTATAAAACTTATAAGTTAAAAAATTAGTTAAAATTAAAATAAAAATAAAAATAAATTTCATTTTTTACACCCAACACGAACAGTAATTTATGTTTATTTTATCGATTTATTACTTTTAAACAGTCACACTTTAATGAGTATTATTCAAATCAAATATGCCCTCATAACAAAACCAGGTAGGATCAACAGCTATGACTTCTACAGATAAAAATTTTGATAGACTTTCAAAGATAGCTTATGAAAGTCAATTTTTGCTACATGGGCCAATGCCAGAAGGCGTACATTGGGTTGGCAGTGATCGACAGAAGCTTAGGTTCCAACTTTTACTAAAAATAGTTTTTGAACATAATAAATCAAAGGAAACATCCATCGCTGATGTGGGTTGTGGATACGGTGCACTGGCTGAGTACATCAAACAGCATGCCAGTAGTAAACGCCTGCAATATTTTGGTTATGATATCTCTGAGCAACTAATTAATTACTGTCATGATAATATTAATTACAGCTGGTCAGACTTCAAAGTAGGTAAATCTCCAGACACAAAAGTCGACTATTGCGTGATGTCGGGTACCTATAATTTAGCTATGACAAGCAGTGTACAGAAATGGGAAGACTATGTTTTTAGCTGCCTCAATGATTGCTGGAAACAAACCCAGAAATTGATGATATTTAATTTACAGATTGCAACAGTTGCTTATATTTCAAAGGGTGAAATCTTTTATGCGAGTAAAAGAAAAACTTTACAAAAGTGTAATTTATTATTTGGGCCTACAGAAATAGTTCATCACCGATCACTGTCAAAAGACGCAATGTTTATTGTTAAAAGAGTTTAGATATTTGCAGGTTAAAATGAACGTAAAAAATAACACTAAATCTTAAATAATTTAACAACAAAAAATTAAATTGGTTGTGAAGGGCATAATGAATTAACGCCCTCCAGTTAATTTTACTTTAGATGAGCCTCAGTTCTTTATTCACCCCAGGCTCCGTGAAATTCATACGCTACGGCCTGTGTATCACCTACTAGCCAGGCATCATGACCAGGTTCAATTGCATACGCATCACCAGCAGAGTAAGTTGCCTCACTTCCATCATCGTGGCGGCATGTAATTGTACCCTCCACAATGATACCAAGATGCTTTGCCTTACAACTGTCGGTTCCAACCACAGGTTTAATGTCCTGAGACCACTTCCAGCCAGGTTGTATTGTAAGCTTCATAACACGTTGGCCACCAATATTAACTGTTTCGACCCGCGCATTATTCGGCGTGCTCACTTCGTCTGCATCTTTTGCAAAGTTTTTAATTTCAATTGAAGCCATTCTAAATCTCCTTAATCTAATGAAGTTGCACCAGTTTCAAAGCGGATAATCTTACCATCCTTCAGCATAGCAACGGCCATAACTGCTTCCCTTGTGTCATCGGGGTATGACATGAAGTCGTGACTGACCATTATGTCATCGTTTTCATAAACACAGCGAGATGACTCGTTAACAAACTTTTCATTACCCATCATGCCTTCTACCATAGACATCCATTCAGATTTACCAAATTCATTGCCACTTTTGTGGAAAACGAAGACAACGTCTTCGTGAAGTAGTTCCTTATAAGCATTTGTGTCTCTATCAGTCATGGTTTGTGAAAGTTTAGCGTGCATTGACATGATTTGTTCCTTCCAATTTTTTTTAAATCAATTTGAACATCACTAATCGTATAAAAGAAGTCAAGTTTACGAATTGCAAAGCGTGAACGCTAAGTTGAAAAAAATTTCAACACCTTAAAACTAAATCGCTATCAATAATTACCTAATCAATATTAAAATTTATTAATAAACATAGGTTCCCAAATAATTAATTTAATTCTAAGGCTTAGAAAGATTCTGAGAGAGCTGCCTCTATTAGTTTTGTAATTTTAGGAGACATTGGTTTGGTTAACGGGCCCCACGTTCCAAGGAGTTTTCCATCAGCACCAATCAAAACTTTGCTGAAATTCCACAATGGCACAAAACCACTTTGCGACTTGACTGCTCTGTAGAATGGGTGGGCCTTGCTACCTCGAATAGATAGACGAGAAGTCATAGGCATATCTAAGTCGTAATTTAATTCACAAAAATCTTTCACCTCAGCATTAGTATTCAGTTCCTGGTTGAAATCGTCTGAAGGAACGGCCAGTAATCTAAAACCTTTATCACGATACTTATTATAAAGTTCCTGCATCGCAGAATACTGGCCCGTAAACCCACACCTTGATGCTGTGTTCACAACCAAATAAGGTTTGCCCCGCCATTCGGCTGTTTTAAGGATGCCTCCATCAATAGACGGAAATTCAACATATGGCATTTCTGCAACTGCTATGTTCGTAAACACATTCATGCCTAAGCTTGCCCCCAATACTATAACGCACTGTCTAAGGCGCTTAATAAGTTTTGTTTTGATCATGGGTTTTATACGGAGCCACGTGGGAACTGGATCAATAACTGATCAAGCATCATTAAAATAGCTAATGGGTGGCGCCACAGATCTCACAATAGGTATCACCAGACTAAAAGGTTAGATGCTGCTGGTATCTAAAAACCTTATTATTTCAGACATAGAACACCCTCTAATTAAATTTTAAATTTATATTTTTGGTATTTGAGTGATTAGATTTTTATTGATCATTCAATATGCTTGGTAAATTTAAACCATTTTCACGTGCACAATCCAGTGCAACTTCATAACCTGCATCTGCGTGTCGCATAACTCCAGTGGCTGGATCATTCCACAATACATTTTTTATACGTCTATCCGCATCCTCAGTACCGTCACAACAAATGACCATTCCAGAATGCTGGGAAAAGCCCATACCAACCCCACCACCATGATGCAACGACACCCAAGTGGCACCACTTGCGACATTAAGCATTGCGTTCAACAACGGCCAGTCAGATACAGCATCAGAGCCATCTTTCATCGCCTCTGTTTCACGATTAGGCGACGCGACAGATCCTGAATCGAGATGATCGCGGCCAATCACAACAGGAGCTGACAATTCACCAGTGCGAACCATTTCGTTGAAAGCTAGGCCCAACTTATCGCGTTGGCCCAGCCCAACCCAACAAATGCGCGCTGGCAGACCTTGGAAAGCGATCCGCTCACGCGCCATGTCCAGCCAGTTATGCAAGTTTGAGTCATCAATCAACTCTTTGACTTTAGCATCTGTTTTGTAAATATCTTCAGGGTCACCTGACAACGCACACCAACGGAAGGGGCCTATACCCCTACAAAATAATGGGCGAATATATGCAGGTACAAAGCCAGGAAAAGCGAATGCATTTTTAAGACCTTCTTCTTGTGCAACCTGTCTAATATTATTGCCATAATCCAATGTTGGAACGCCAGAATTCCAGAAATCTACCATAGCTGCAACTTGAACTTTCATAGATGCGCGGGCCGCTTTTTCAACCACCTTAGGATCACTTTCCTGCTTGGCGCGCCATTCTGCGACAGACCAGCCTTGCGGTAAATACCCGTGGATTGGATCATGTGCGGAGGTTTGATCTGTGACCATGTCAGGCCTAACTCCACGCTTGAACAGTTCAGGGAACACATCAGCCGCATTTCCAATTAACGCGACGGACTTTGCCATACCTGCAGCTGTCCAGCGATCAATCATAGCCAGTGCGTCATCTAGGTTATCAGTTTTCTCATCGACATAACGGGTACGCAGACGAAAATCTGCGCGCGTTTCATCACATTCAACCGCCAGACAGCACGCACCTGCCATAACAGCAGCCAGTGGCTGTGCCCCACCCATACCGCCAAGTCCACCAGTCAAAATCCAGCGGCCAGTAAGGTTGCCATCATAATGCTGGCGACCGGCTTCCATAAAGGTTTCATACGTTCCCTGAACGATGCCCTGGGTTCCGATGTAGATCCATGAACCGGCAGTCATCTGACCGTACATTGCAAGGCCTTTTTTATCGAGCTCGTTAAAATGATCCCACGTGGCCCAGTGGGGAACGAGGTTAGAGTTAGCAATTAAAACACGAGGTGCATCTTTATGGGTATTGAACACCCCAACAGGTTTGCCAGATTGGACAAGCAGAGTTTGAGTTTCTTCAAGTTCTTTTAGCGTAGCAACAATAGAATCAAAATCTTCCCAAGTACGGGCCGCGCGGCCAATACCACCATAAACCACTAGTTCATGTGGGTTCTCAGCAACATCTGGGTGTAGGTTGTTCATAAGCATCCGCATAGGAGCTTCCGTAAGCCAGCTTTTGGCCGTTATTTCTGTACCTGTTGGAGGAAAAATGTCGCGGAGATTATGGCGTGAGTTAGTCATCAGATGGCTCCTAAAGTCAGAGTTAAGTAGGCTAAAGTGGTTGCGATAAATACAATACCTTGTGGCATAAACACATGCCCACTCGGTAAAACCGGATTAATAAGCCTATTCTGAGGCAAGGCCATTTCAGGCGTCACTCTATATGACCTTTAACAAAACTCGGCAGCGCAACCGAAGCCGCCAAATTACCCGATGATACTAATTTTGCGGCGGCCTCAATTGATGGTGCCATGTAACGATCCTTTTCAATTGTGGGAACTTCTTCACGTAGGATGGCAATTGCACCACGCAAAGCTGTGCTGGTCTTAAGTGGCGCACGAAATTCAATGCCTTGAGCGCCACACATTGCCTCGACCCCAATGATAACGCTGAGGTTGGCATTCATCCGTACCAAACGTCGGGCGGCATGTGCGGCCATACTAACGTGGTCTTCTTGATTGGCGGATGTAGGCGTACTGTCCGTAGTACAAGGATTGGCGAGGTGTTTGTTCTCACTCATCAACGCAGCACTAGTGACCTCTGCTATCATCAAGCCTGAGTTCAATCCCGGGTCTGGCGTCAAGAATGGAGGGAGGTCAAATGATAATGTTGGGTCGACTATCAACGCAACCCGGCGCTGGGAAATTGCACCAATTTCAGAGACTGCAACAGCAATCTGGTCCGCAGCGAACCCTACTGGTTCGGCATGGAAGTTACCACCAGAGACAATCAGCCCATCGTCAACCAGAACCAAGGGATTATCAGTGACGGCATTTGCCTCAATCTCTAGCGTGCGCCCAGCAAAGTGTAACAGGTCCATTGCAGCCCCAGTCACCTGAGGTTGGCAGCGGATGCAATATGGGTCTTGCACGCGCGTGTCGCCGTCACGGTGGTTCTCACGAATTTCAGAGCCCTCCATCAAGGCACGTTGGGCACGGGCAACTGCGATCTGTCCTGCGTGACCGCGCAAGGTATGGATCGCGTCTTGAAGCGGGGCGGTCGAACCCATAATTGCGTCCGTGGACAAGGCGCATGTCAGCACAGACGCAGATGCATTTCGCCATGCACCCCATAGGCCGACAAGCGCACATGCAGTCGAAAACTGCGTGCCATTGATAAGCGCAAGACCTTCTTTTGCACTCAGAGTGATTGGCGTCATTCCAGCTTTTTCTAAGGCATCAGCTGAGGGCATTCGACTGCCGTCATACATAGTTTCGCCTTCGCCAATCATAGCAGCAGCCATGTGTGCAAGCGGCGCAAGATCACCTGATGCTCCAACTGAACCTTGGCTTGGGATCACTGGAATAACGTCATTTTCAAGCATAGATTCGATCATTGCGACTGTGGCCATTTTGACTCCAGATGCACCACGACCAAGCGATAGTAGTTTAAGAGCCATCATCAGGCGTGTGGTCGCGTCGTCCAACGCCTCACCTACGCCGCAGCAGTGCGACAAAATCAGGTTACGCTGCAAAGTGGTAACATCCTTTGCTGCAATTTTGACGCTGGCAAGTTTGCCAAAGCCTGTGTTGATGCCATAGACTGCACCATCACCACTCGCAGCTTGAGCAACCATGTTAGCGGCGGCCAAAATCCCAGCGTGTGAGGACGTATGCAAAGCGACCGCTTTATTGCCTGACCAGATATCTTGCAATTGCGCCAAAGTGGCTGAGCCAGGGGTTAGAATTACAGTCATAAAGTTCCCTTAAAAATACGAGAATGAAGCGGATTGAACCCGATACGATAAGAGAGCTCTGCCGGATGTTCTACGTCCCACACACAGAGATCTGCTGGCGCGTCAGCGATGATCCTTCCTCTATTCACTTCGCCTAAGGCTCTAGCTGCATGGGCGGTCATCCCCAAAAGAGCCTCAAGCGGTGTCATGCGAAACAGAGTGCAGGCCATATTCATCGTAAGCAAGGCAGATGTCAGCGGCGATGAGCCCGGGTTGCAATCAGTAGCTAATGCCATGCGTACACCGTGATCACGGAACGCTTGGATCGGTGGAGCTTGGCACTCACGCAACGTGTAATATGCACCGGGCAAAACAACTGCCACAGTACCTGCCACTGCAAGGGCCTTTACATCAGAATTTGTCGCATACTCCACGTGATCAGCGCTGAGGGCACCATATTTTGCTGCCAGCTTTGTCCCACCGATGTTAGACAATTGTTCTGAATGTAGTTTAACTGGCAAGCCTAGTTCTTTTGCGACCGCGAACACACGCGCAATCTGCGCGGTGTCGAACGCTATGCCCTCACAAAACCCGTCAACTGCATCAACCAGCCCTTCAGCGTGGGCCACCCGCAAAGTTGGAATGCACACATCATCAATGTAGGCGTCCGCATCACCGATATACTCACTAGGCACTGCATGTGCACCAAGAAAACTAGTCCGGACTTCAATAGGGCGGGCATTTGCAATTTGGCGTGCAACCCGCAACATTTTTAGTTCAGTTTCACAATCAAGCCCATATCCTGATTTCACCTCTATAAATGTCAAACCCTCAGCGATCATTGCATCC
>Ga0302122_10002930_pt1 | contig 10451 bp, 10 predicted proteins | sample CB21_SCM_MG_FD_203115 | JGI IMG/M metagenome (GOLD analysis project Ga0302122, IMG submission 203115) | Marine microbial communities from Western Arctic Ocean, Canada - CB21_SCM | ecosystem: Environmental > Aquatic > Marine > Oceanic | place: Canada: Western Arctic Ocean | collected 2017-09-28
CCCTCCAAAATCAGCTTAATTATTTCTGTTGCCTGAATCAGACCGACTACGCCCGGGAGCACGCCCAGGACACCTGCAACAGCTCAACTCGGAACGAGCGCTGCCGGAGGAGGTTCGGAATAAAGACAACGGTAACACGGGCCTCCGGTCTCAGGAGAAAAAATTGTGATTTGACCCTGAAAGCGAAAAATTGAAGCAGAAACCAGCGGTTTTTTGGAAAAAAATGCAGCATCATTAATCAGGTAACGTGTCTCAAAATTATCCGAACCATCTGCGATGATGTCATACTGACTAAACAAATCGAGCACATTGTCACCCTCCAATCGAGTGTTGTGAATCTCAACTTCAATATTTGGGTTTCCTGCCAAAATAGTATCTCGCAGTGATTCGACTTTTGGTCGTCCTTCGTCTGCAGTTGTATGTGCGATCTGGCGATGCAAATTGGTGTGATCCACTACGTCGAAATCAACCAGTCCAATTTTGCCGACACCAACCGCTCCCAGATACATTCCCAGCGGAGAGCCAAGTCCTCCTGCACCAATCATCAGCACTCGGGATTTTTTTATTTCCAACTGACCAGCCATACCAACTTCCGGCAAAGTCAGGTGCCTGCTGTAGCGGTTGATTTCCTCATTATTTAATTTCATTTTAATACTCCATTAAACAAATTTTACAGTTTATCTGCCTCCGGCGATAGATGGTACGATCTGGATGCAATCTCCGTCTTGCACTGAACTGTTCATGCCTTCTGCATAACGAATGTCATCATCGTTGAGATAGACATTGATAAAATTACGGACTTTTCCGTTTTCATCAAATAAATTTGGTTTCAGCTCGGCAAAGTCTTTACATAAAGAATCAAATGCCTCCTCAACTGAATTACCCTGAACCTCAACTTCGTCCTGATTATTCACATACTTTTTTAGTGCCGATGGTATTTCGATAACTACTCCCATAGTTCTCCTTTTTTGTCTGGATAATGGATTAATTGATCGTTTATACTCTTAGTATAATGGATAAGTATGTTATATTGAACAACGATCCAATATAAAGAATATAGCATTAAATAACGATCATGCAAGTAAAAAATTACTTGAAAATGAAGTTTTTTCTTTATTTGATGAACAGGTAGAAAGTCAAAATACAATACCTGTTTGTCAAATGTAATCAGATAAGATTATATATGCAAGCAAACAATACAATATTGGAAGCTCCTCCAAAGGTCGGCTCTGAAATTCAACGACTGAGACTTCAACACAACCTTACTTTGGAACAGTTAGCTGTCAAGTCCGGAGTTTCAAAATCTATTCTTTCACAAATTGAACGTGATTTGAGTAATCCGACTTTAGCAACAATATGGCGCATTACCAAAGCTCTGGAAAGTCCTCTTGAAGATATTCTTTCCGTAAAAGAAGGAACAACTTGTTTTGAAAAATTAAGCCAAAATGCAACACCGGAAGTGATGAGCGAAGACAGCGGATTTCGCTTGAAAATACTTGGAACTCTAAATACAGTTTCTACAGTACAGTGGTATGAATTTACCGCAGAACCAAAAGCAGAATTAGTTTCTGAAGCACATGGGACCGGAAGTCTTGAAAGTTTGACCCTCTGTTCAGGTGAGTTGACTGTAATAGTTGGTGATGAGACACAATATATTTGTAAAGGAGACACACTTCGTTTCCGTACTGATGTTGCGCATCGACTGAAAAATGAAGGGAAGGAAAAGACTCACGGATTTATGGTTAATTTACTCTAAAAATAGCCCTGTCCTCAGGAAAATCTTGTTGCTGCAAAAGCAATAAAAGTTGTCATATTCCCGAAAAAGGGAATCAAGAAAATTAGACTTACCGCCCCTCCTATTCAAGGCTTGAATGAAAGAATTTGTCAAATCTCTCCGTCATCCTTCTCCATTACCGCGATGTTTCCAGTGGTTAAGGCAATTGCTTCCTCCCCTCTGCTGGCAATGTAAAAAGGTTCTGGGCGGAAGAACTTTTCTTGAACCATCCTCTCCGTTTCTCTGCTCCAACTGTTTGCTTGAACTTCCATGGACAGATCAGGATTATCATTGCCGACAATGTGGAAAGCACACTGCTGAACCAAACCGTCTCCGCTGTCAAGAGTGTATTGAGGATATTTGGGAATTAGATGAAACCCGGAGTGTTTTAGCCTACGATGATATTGTCAGGCATTGGATTTTGCAGCTGAAATTCTATGGTAAAGAACATTTGTCTCCACTGCTGGGACGTCTTTTAGCATTGAGTTTTCAAAACAGCAACTGGCTGGAAAAATATGATATTCTCATTCCAATTCCACTCCACTCCTCTCGTCTGCGTAAAAGGGGCTTCAATCAGTCTCTTCTTTTGGCATATTACTTTAAAAAAAATCTGGGTAAGTTTGCTCCAGAATTACAGACTCATTGGCTGAGACGTATTCGTGCTACTCGTCCCCAAACAGAATTGCCTTTGGCGGAAAGGCTGGTAAATATGGATGATGCTTTCGAGACCTCTTTGGAAGTTCAGAATCATCAAATACTGCTCCTGGATGATGTGATGACAACCGGTTCTACGTTGAACGCAGCAGCGAGGTGCCTCAAAGAAGCCGGTGCAAGCAGTGTCGGTGCACTTGTGCTGGGCAGGAAAATGTGGGACTCATTTGAAGATAGATTTCCTGATACCTGAAACACAAAAAATTAGGACAGACCGTTCATCAAAAATGGTGTACAGAGATCTGCAGCTCCGGCTTGTGTTTCAACAAATTTTTTGGATTCTCTTCCCAATATAATACAATTTTCCTGGTTACCTAATATATCAAAAATCCAGTTTCGGAATTCTGTTGAATTATTAACGGTAGTTGCCAGCTTCTGTTCAAGCATTGTCAGGGCCTCCATGGAATTGTTGTGTTTTGGACCAAAGGCAACCGCGGCTCCCATTGCAACCGGTTCAAGAATATTATGAACACCGGTTGTAAATGCTCCTCCCACGTAGGCCATTTTTGCAGAATAATAAAGTCCTGCCAGGATTCCAACTGAATCAATCAGCAGAATCCGAACATCCAAAGCAGCCTCTGTGACATGTGACCAGCGTACCATAGGAGTTCCAGAAAAAAAGTTTTCAGCATTTTCCAAATGTTCTTCGGTAGGCTCATGTGGTGCAAGAACCAGAAACAATTCAGGAAATTTGTTCAGAGCTTCCTGCAGTCCAGAAAAAATACATGATTCATCCTGAGGCCAGGTACTTCCGGCAACAAATACAAAACTGTCTTTTGCAGCAGGTGGTAATTGAGGAATTTCAATATTATCTCTGCGCTCCAGGACACTGTCACAACGTGTATCACCCATCACTTTGACCTGAGGATGATCCGGAATTGCAGAAAGTACCCTTTGACTGTCTGCTTCAGAAACATTTAAAATATGCTCCAGACATTCATAAAGTGAATGGTAAAAAGAGCGGCCAGCAAAAAAGGAAGTACGTAAGGAACCAACGTGGATAATGCCGGAAACCAGTGATTGAGGGATACCTTGTCGATATGTTTCCCAAACCAAATTTGGCCACAAATCATAACTAACCCAGACTAAACGCGAGGGCTGCAGCAAACCCAGTAAACGGCGAACGTTGTGGATTTTATCAACTGGCAAAAACTCTGTTACCAGCAAATTTTGCGTTTCTGTTTGGTCTGGCCGTTGAAGCCAGTGGTAAGCATTTACTGAACTGTAGGTTACAGCACACTCTGCACCTTCCGCAATGCAGCGGACAATCAGCGGCTGTGCCTGCAAAAACTCTCCAGCACTTGCTACATGAAACCAGATTAAAGGCTTTTGCCAGTTTCGTTTCGAAACTGCCTCCTCCAAACGTTCCCACAAACCTTTCCTTTTTTCAATGCTCTCGTTGATTTTTGAATGATAGGATGCCAATATATTAACTATTACTGACAGCAAGGGAATTAGAATAATATTGTAAGTCAGAAACCAAAAACGGGAAGTCATTGAGATAGTTTTTGCTTGGAAACAGGATCATCCTGAAATGAACTGGGAAGAATGTTAAAAGGCAAAACTTTGATTAGAACAGGCAAAAGAATTCCTCCGCCTGGAAGAGCAAATATGGCCAGAGCCGGAATTGACTTGGCAACATCTATCAGTTGCTCTTGCACTTTCTGTTTTTCTTCTGCAGTGAGAGGTTTTGTAGTTGCTTTAAGAAGTAATTCAGAAAGCTCTTTTGTCTCCCCGATTTCATTCATGATATTATCCACATTTTTTTTGACTAACTTTACAACCTTATCGTTCATATAGTCTTGAAACTGCCGTGCGGCAGTATTGTTTTTCAAGAATTCAAGGCGCTCATTATGAACAGAAAAAAATTCTGCGACTGTGAAATATAATTGTTCCAGTTTTTCTGAAGTAAGTTCCAGTTTCAGTGATATTTTTTCAATAAGTTCACGCTCCTGCCATGCTTCCTGATTATCAATCAATGATAGCAAAATCAATTGTTCAACAAAATAGCTGCTAATAATTAGCGAAGTAATGGAACAATGAATATCTTCTATTTTGACGGGCTCAAGGATACGCTGTTTTAGTTTGTTTTGTTTAGCTTCAGTGAGCATCGTTTGTTCTATGTATTTTTCAATAACCTGTTGTTCGGTACTGTCTACATAATCATCTGCCCAGATCAATGCCGCAAAAGTTAAAATCATTTCCTCCCGAAGTTGTTTGTCCATTTCAAGAAAAGCTTCGGGTTTAGATTTGTCATTTTTGACTTCTGACCTTGTCCAGAGCAGGAAAAAATAGAGCTTGGAAAAAGCAAAATTATTTTGACGGTTACCAAGTGAAGAATAACCTTTTAAGGTGACAGAATCTAACAGTTCCTCCTCAAACTGTTTCAAAGCACCATGCAATGTCTCATTTTCTACAAGCAATACCGTTAGGGGAATGTTCTCTGGAATTCGATAAAATATGCCGGGTATATGATAACGTAAAGTCAGCAAAATAATTTTCAGCAGACGATTATGATAAGGAATTATGGCAGCATGCTTTAGATTTGAGGTCAGGCTTTCATTTTCAATTAAGGCAATGGAGAAAAGAGTTTCCAGATAAAGTAAAATAGTTCCACCCTGCTGTTTTGGGAAATTCAATTTATTTGCTAAGTTTTGTACAGGCTGTGAAATAACCGGACAGCCTAAGAATATCCCATTTCCCTTGACTTCCAAATATAGTAATTCATCAAATATTTCTTCTCCAAAATCTTCTCCAGTAAACTCAAGATACGGCTTTGGACCGGAAAAGGGCGTTGAGGCTCTATAAATTAAATAACGGACAAGCCAGCCGGTTTTTCTGAAATTTAATGAAAACATGAACTTAGTATTCCCTTAAATATAAAAACAAAATTAAAACCAATCAAGTTTGTTGTTAGAGATGGAATATCGATTGCTTTTCTCTTAAACTAGCTTTGAGAAGCTTGACAGATAAACCTACATTCTACTTTGTTTCAAGTGAGCTACCAGTTTTTTTAGTGTTTAATCATATACTCGACATTCACGAGTTTTTTCGTGTTATCCAGAGCATATGTGAGGGATATTATAAAATAACAGTACTTTATCAGATATCTCCCTTCGATCTAGATGACAAAATGCAGTCAATAATTAAGTATTTCAGGAAAATTTGTGACTCACGAGTCATATACTAAAAAAGGACTAATGAAAAAATTGCAGCAAAATTTGTGGAATTATAAAGTTCTGTTTTTAATTCTTGGTTTATTTTTGTTAGTTAATTTTGTCTGGGCTGCAGCTCAGAATTTTCAAAAAATTGCTAAAGAATTTCAGAAATCTGCCATTTCAGACTTTATTGGTTTCAGTATTAAAGGTGAGCGTTATCCGCTGATGCACACCATTTCAGAGTTGCGCTATCATGTTTTTGCAGAAAAACTTGGTATCAACAAAAAGGTCGAAACACGAGCATGCTCTCTAAACAGGACCTATGGTGTTGCTGTTCCAAATGATCAAAAAAAGTTTTGTCAGGATTATGATGCTTTGGTGGAGTTGGCAAAAACAAGTCTCATTCAAACTGGTCTCTTTGAAAAGATTTATTTAAATGCCGAACCTTTTTTATTGTATGAAATTGAGAGGCAAAGGGCCAGGGAGTCAGTACGGATTTGGATTAGGCAAAAGATGAAATGTCTTAAGGACAAATATAGCTGCGGACGTGACGAACGAAATATGATAAAGCGAGTTACAAAGTTTGAACCGAAAATTTTAAAAACTTATCTTAAGCTTTTATATAACCTGGAAAAAAAATTGTTTCCTGAAGAGCAAGTTGCAACAATTATCAAAACCAAGGATTTGGAAACACTTTGCGGATTTGTTGACCAAGTCAGTCAAAAAACAGCAAGGCCCGGTATGATACTCATTGATTCAGGAAACTTCAAAATGGGAAGTTCAGAGGGCCTGCCTTCTGAACATCCTGTTCGTGAAGTAAAGGTGGATGAATTTTGGATCGACAAATGCGAAGTGACAAATTATCAGTTTTTACTGGTGGCTGCACAACATCCTTTTCTGCGAAAAAGTACTTTCCCAAGGCAATTTCATGACGGCAATTATCTGTGGAACTGGCCGGACGATCTTCTCCCGGAAACTGGGAGTGAGTTGAAGCCGGTTATACACGTTTCCTGGTATGCTGCACGGCATTATTGCAACTATGTTGGAAAACGCCTACCTTCTGAAGCAGAGTGGGAAATTGCTGCACGTGCAGGAACAGAGGGCGCTTACTCAGTTGAAGGGGGTGCTGAATTTTTAGAGGATTATGCCTGGTTTCGTGAAAATTCCGGCAGAAAAATTCACACAACTGCACAAAAAATAAGTAATCCGAATGGTCTTTTTGACATCCACGGAAATGCCTGGGAATGGGTCTATGACTGGTTTGGGATCTATACAGCTGACAACGTCTCAAATTCGCAGGGTCCAGAAATAGGCAAGTACCGTGTACTGCGAGGAGGTTCCTGGACTAATCCTCCTGAATATTTACGTTCGGCCATGCGGCGTGATGCCTTACCAACAAGTACATCCAATAATGTCGGTTTCAGGTGTGCAGCAAAAAAATGAGTACTTTTTCAGCTATAAGACAGAAAAAATGTCAGATATGATGCATTAGTAAAAAGTCTGAAATACACACAGTACCTAAATCAGCAATCTGAAAATTAAAAAAAGAATAATACAGAGGCTGTTTAGGTGCTGGGTCATTTCGACCGTAGTGATAAATTATTATAATATGAGTAAAGTAGCTTATGATATATTTCAAGTTTCTTTTGAAATGACACAGTTTTGAGACTGATTAAAAGTTTATCAGGGATTAAGAAGTCAGCAATTTTAAGATGCAGTTTTTTTATTTTCAAGCAGCAATTTTAATTGCCGATGCAGCTTAAACTTATCAAACAGACCAATTTCCTGATATTGGGGTTTTTCGATATGGTATCCAAAAACACCATTACCGATCCAAATATTCACTCCACTTTTGTGGTGTGCATGAAATTCGTCGAGTCTCCAATCATCAGGATTACGAGCCATGTTGTGTAAAATAACATTTAGATTATCAGCTCTCATCTTAAATTATGATTTAAACGGGAGAATTTTGTCAGGAGTTTTAAGTTAACAAAAAATAATATAAATGGAACTCTGCAGGGTTGAGCTGGGAGGTTCTTCTCAAAATCTATCATAACTTAACTCGACATTCATTGTTTCTATCGTGTCATCCTGGATGTAAGTGAGGTGTCTTACGAGATAACAGCACTTTATCAGATCTGTCCATTCGGTCGAGATGACATGTCGCAGTCAATAATATGAGTATCATACAAGAAATAATAACTCACGAATATGTTAACTGGATCATATAAAAATAAATTTGGAATGTTAAAATTTGCACTTATAGTCTTTTCCCTCGGAGCAATCGTGCTGGCAGGTTGTTCCAGTCAAGAGGTTTATGTTTACGAAAAACTTCCGGAGGCAAGCGAATGTAGCCGTTACACAGATTACTGGACAGTTAGCGCCTGCAACCGCAAACATCAGATCAAGATGAATGAGAAACTAGACAGTGTAATACGGATAACCAACTATCGTCTCAGCAGAAAATACAATCAGAGGGATAAATGTAAAGAAAGAAAGTATCGTTCTGCACCGCAAGGATGCTACATCAGTCATCTTCCATCACGGGCAAATCTTCCTACTTTTGGTAAAACAGCGGACTGAAGACTTCAGCCATTTCTTGTAATGTGAAACACAGATAATAATATACTTTCATTCTACTGTCCAGCTTCAGAATTATGTGAAGCAGATCTTGTGCTGTTTTCAAGGAACAACTTACACTTTTCAGGCAGTTTTACTGAGGGTGATCTGAGGTGCTGAAAAATTAGTTCCCTGAGATGGACAGATTCTTTTCGTACCAATTGTCGAGAGTTTAACAGAGCTTTTGCGCCTAAACCCCCGCCACCGTTCCAATGAAAATTTGTTAACCAAACGGGATACATCTTTTCCTTGTTAAAAGCATGTTCATCCAAACCTGTTAAAAAGAGCCGCGATCCTTTCCTGGATTTGTCCACTTCTGCAGTAAAACCTCCTGGAGCAAGAATTGTACTGCTGCGTGCATACCACCCAAACTTTTGCCGTCGATAGGATTCCAGCATAATTTCGATTTGCCTGCCAAACATTTGCACTAGTACGATTCGGTTATCATAAGGCAACCAGCGAAAAAAGTGTTCCCGGCGAAGCAAATTTCCAAGGTCACTTTCAGGAAGTTTTTCAAAACGCCACCACCAGGGCAGCAATGATAACGCTTCCGGTGCTAATTTTTTAACAGCAGCAAAAGACAAGTCCGCTCCACAGGCGTAAAGTTCTATTTTGTCTGGAAATCGTTTAAATAACACTGATGTTTGCTCCTGTAAATATTTTTCCACTTTCTGCAAACGCGGTTCCAGTTTGTTTAACAATTGAGATTCCGGGGACACCTCAGCTTTTAAATAATCATAAACTGTTTCAGTGATTTTCCAGTGTCCGGATTGTTCTTCGAAATTCACCAGAACCGTACTCAATCCTTCGGCCGCAGTTCCGGGGGAAATTAAGGGGGTCTGATGTCCATTAAGTTGATTTGTGCGACGTTTAGGGGAGATCCTGTGTGCATGACCGGAAATAATCAGGTCGAATACAGGAAGATAATCTGCAATCATTCCGGCAGCATTGGGATAAGGCAGATCTCTTGCTGAGGCGACATACTGATCATAGCGTGTGTTGTCTCCACTGTGAAACAATCCAATTAAAAAATCGATGTTCTCTTCCTCACGCAAAACCTTTACCCAGTATTTAGCGGTTTCTAGCATTTCATCAAAGATCAGCCCTTTTCTCTGTTCCGGATCAATCCAAAGAGGAACTCCGGGTGTTATCAAACCTAAAACACCAACACGTACTCCGTTTCGGATTAAAATTTTGTATGGTGGGAAAAGTGGCTGTTTTGCGTTTTTAAATCTGACATTTGCTGCAAGCCAGCTAAAGTTTGATTGAGCGATGTTCTGTTTTAAAACACTAACAGGTGGTTCAAAATCGTGATTACCAAGAGCAATGGCATCATATTTCAGCTGATTCATCACCTCAATTATTGGAAGAGGTTTAAGTTTTTCTTGGAAAATATGACTGAAATAAAAACTGGAGGGATCGCCTTGAATTGTGTCTCCTGCGTCCAAAAGAATCATTTCTGGATTATTTGCCCGCAATTGACGCACCTTCTGAACCAGGTGCAGTAAGCCTCGGGGTCGTGTTCGTGGCAGCAGGCGGGTCGAAGTCAGGGTTCCATGCAGGTCTGAAGTTGCTGCAATCAACAATATTGTTTTTGCCCCTTGCTTGATCAGTAATTTCTGGCGATTTAAGATTTTGAAATTTGCGGATTTTCCTGCAGGACTCCAATTTTTCCATACAGAATCCAATTTTGATTCTGTGTTCCAGACATTCCAGGTCGTCATCGTCAGTACAAAAATCAGCAGGATGGCCACCCAAAGTCCTCTTTGCTTTGACATATAATTATAAATCAACTATTTTACAATTTATTACTAGGAAGAGTAAATTAAAGAAGCTCTGGGATTATCTCAAATTAATGTACTTCGTGTCCATCCAATATTCTATTGATCTTAATTCTAACGATTACAACCAATAAATGAAAAAATTCATGGATTATGTTGCAGAAGTGGCAAAGGTAGAAGAAGAAGTCACGCCCTTGGTATTTCGAGGAATAACTGGAAGGCGGCAGCAACGCCGCTGATTCTGTATATTCGTGAACCTTATGAGTTAGATAGTATGCACATAGACGATTCCAGCAATGTGCCTTGTGGAGTTAAGGAAAGTGCCTGTGAATGGGATTAAGAGGAAACAATTCCGGAACTGTAAACTCCTGTGAAAGAGACATTGTGATAGTCCGCCGTTCAGGACAC
>Ga0302122_10002932_pt1 | contig 10448 bp, 6 predicted proteins | sample CB21_SCM_MG_FD_203115 | JGI IMG/M metagenome (GOLD analysis project Ga0302122, IMG submission 203115) | Marine microbial communities from Western Arctic Ocean, Canada - CB21_SCM | ecosystem: Environmental > Aquatic > Marine > Oceanic | place: Canada: Western Arctic Ocean | collected 2017-09-28
CATCATATGACATATTTAAATTGCTTAATAAACATTTTTTACACATCTGCATTTCTTTACCAGAACATGGTGTTTTTATAAAATCAAATTCTTTAGCAATTTTTACTTTATCTCTACATAATTTTAAATCACACATGAAATTTTTATTATATTTATGCAAACCAGTTTTAATTAAACAAGGTTTAGGAATAGATGTGTAAGTTGTTTTTGTTTTCATATTAAATGGTTTAAATAATTCATATTTTTTGAAATTAAATAGTAAAAATAATAAAATTAAAATTAAAAAAAATTTTTTATTCATATTATTTATTTAGAAATTAAATATTTTTATTAATTTAAAATTGAATCAAATTGTTTTCCAAAATCAATATCATAATTGAATTCTATATTAAATTGATTTATAAAACTAAATTTTCTGTTATTATTAAATTTATTTTTTTTCTTATTTTTTAAATTAGTATAAGGAGTAACCAATCTTTTTTTTTTATTATTAACATTATTTAATTTAAATTCTCTGTATAAAGAATTAAATTGTTTTCTGTAATCATCTGCATATAAATTATCTTCTAATTTTTGATCATTGTAACTAGGAACAATATAAACAATAGGTTGCATTGTTTTAAAATAATCAGCTTTTGCTTTATTTTTGGGTGCATCGCATACATTAAACTTATATTTATTTTTTAAATCATTAAAAATTTTTTTACAATAAATTGGAATATTATTTTTTATGTAATCATCCGATTTTTTAGCAATAGCTAATTTACTAAAAGCTTCATAGCATTTTCTTTCTTGTGATTTTTGATATGATTTTCTTGCATTCTTTATAGAAAAACTATCATCAATTTTAATTTTAGGTATTGCATCTCTTTCTATTAATTTCTTTCTAACTTTTAAATTATTTTTTTGAATAATTCTTTTAACACTTAAATTTTTTCCTATAAAATTTTCTTTTTTATTGTAAGAACATTTTCTTGTTTTTTTAAGAAGAAAGAATATAATTAAAATAATAAATATAATTGTACTATTATCCATATAACTTTGATTAGAAAAATAAATTATTCTTTTTATAATAAAAATATTGATTTAAAATCAATTAATATTTTTTTTTAATTTAATTTAATAAATGGCTGGTAATACAGGAAAATCTTACAGAAAAGGAGCAGTAGCAAATCGCTCTCAAGTTGTAAATCCTAAAACTAAACAATATATTAAAAGAGATGCGAAAACAGGCAAGTTTTTAAGTTCTAAAAGTTCTCCATACAAAGGAGTTACATGTGAAAATAAAATAAAAAAGAACTTAATAAAAAAATAAATTAGTAATATATTATAGAATATATTTTGTTTATCAAATAAGTTTCATTATTTTTATGAATAAAATAAGTGTTAAACATTATTTGACATCTGCGTTTTTTTAGAACAAAATGTTCTTTCATATCACCTTCAAATGTATCAAAAGTAAAAATATCATTTATATCAGAAAAATAAAAATAAATTTTTTTGTAAATTTTATGTATTTCTCTCATAATTCTTTTATTTTTATATTTAGGTGGTAATTTATGTATGAATCTTTCTATAAAATACTGATATACTAAATCTTTAGTATTATAAGCCCTTATGCAATTTTTTAATTTATATAATTCTTCACCAAATTCTGTATTAGAAAATTTATTAAATTTCGAATATAAGAAACTATGTTTAGCAAAGTTCAGATCATTAACTTGAACAGAACATATCATCAGGGATTGATAATAATTATTATATTTAATAAGAGGTAAAATAATTTCATAATTATCTGTTTGTATAATTTTATATTTTTTTGGATAATAATTTAACTCATATGAAAAAAGTAAATTATTTTGTTTCCAATTATCGTATTTTAATTTAATAATACACCATTTTTTATAAATATTTTTAAGATCTTTTTTAATAATATTTTTTCTGCACAAAGGGCAATACACTTTACTGTTTTTAATAATATTATCTAAACAATAAAATTGCATTGGATATAATTTAAATTGATGTTTACAATTTAATATTATTCTTTCATTATTTTCAATAGATTCAAGAGTAATAGGGCACTCATCGTTAAGTGGTGTAATTTTACTTTTAGTAATACCCATTATTACTAAAAATAAAAAAAAATAAGAATATAAATTAATTAAATGCAAAACAAAAATCAGGATAATTTTCTTTTATTTCAGGTATTACTAAACTTAATGCTCCAACAATAATGTAATTTATCATATATTTTAATCCATCATCTTCACACATTAAAAGTTTTTGAATTTCTTGTAGTAAATATTTCTGTGTTTCTAATAAATCTAAATCTGATAAATTATTATTTGTTTTTTTTAAAATTAAATTACCATCTGAATTATCTATTTTAATTCTATTTTCTATATTAATATTTTCATAGTAAAAATCTTTTATTTCATAATTAAATTTTATTAATTTATCTTTGCTTAAATCTAAAAAATTTTTTTGATTAATATATATTGATAAGTTTTCAAATTTTTTGAATATTTTTAATGCCAATTCATTATTATTTAATTCTTTGTTAATTTCAATATTTTTAGTTTTGTTTAATACTTCATCTGGTATTTTATCAAAAGTAACAGGATGATTAGTTATATTAAATGCTTTTAAGTATTCTAAGGATTCTTTTTCAATGCATCTTATGAAATTATTATTATCTTTATATAATACCAAATCCTCATATTTTTCATATATAAATTTTTTTTCATTATCTTTAATTATCCAAAACTTATTTAGACTAATAGGATCTTTATTATCTAATGAATCTAAAAAATCATAATTGTTAGTAAAAATTTTGTTATATATTTTTTTTAATAATTTAAATATATTTCCTGTTTTCTTAATACTTCTTCCAGTTCTTGGATTAATTAATTCACTTCTTTTCCAAATCATTAATTCTTGAATAGAAGGATTTTCTCTAGTAAAAGGAATCATTATACTATATATAACTATAAAATAAAAATATTTATATATCAATTTTTAAAAAAAAAAATTGATTTAAGAAGATATTGACAATTGAAAATATAATAATGAGTTCCCAAAATATGGAGGCATCTAAAATAAATAAATATTCTGTGAGAGAATCTAGTGTACCAGGAACATTTTATCAAAATATTCCAGTATATGATATTCATGAAAAGTTTGATTCCTTTGTTGGAAAAGCAGATAGCTTTAAACTCAATGGATATCAAGAATACAGAATTGACAGACTTTCCGAAAAAGAAAAGATGGAAGGTTGGATAAGAGTATTACCTAATTTCGTTGTCAGGGAAGAAGAAGTTTTTATAAATAATGAAAAAGTTAAGGTTCGAAGAAAAATTAGAGACTTAACTCATTTGAGTTTAAACTTATCTCAATTACCTGATTATCTATGGAAAAGAATGAGAACAAAATATATTGATAAAAGATTTGTTGGATATACTGTCAAAGATAAAATTTACAGATACAAAGTCTACGCTACAGAAGTAGATGAACAAATCAGAACCTTAAGAAAATTACTCAAGTCTCATAACATGAATGGTAAAAATAAAAGAAAAATTAAAAAACTACTAAAAGAAATTAATAATAAAGTTGATAAAAATTTTGAAAAAGGTTGGATAATTTTAAAAGCTGAGTCTGTATAAATTTATAAAGTATTCATTTTGAATAATTTATAAATTCTTAATAAACTTAATTATATATTGAATACCCTTTTTGGTGATATTATTCTTAGATAATAATACATCATGTGTTGCACCATTTAGAGACTTAAGTTTTACATTATTGCCTATAAGTCTAGAATATTTTTTTATTTCATTTATATCTAAAATACAATCAGTATTATCATTACATTCAGGCCATCGAGTGCTTTTTTCAGAGTGTAAAACTAAAATTGGTTTAGATATATTTATTTTATTATTTTGAATTCTATTTTGATGATAAGCAGCATTTTGAAGATACGAAACAAAAATATGAGAAGGATAAGTTAATTTATAATTTTGATTAAAGTAATATCTTTTTAATATATTTTTATAGAATGGAACTTTAGATATTTTATTAGATCCAGATGATGCAATAAAAGTTGGGAAGATAAAAGCAATGTAGTAATAAATATATTTTATAATAAATTCTTTAGTATCTGAACCATAAAAATCAAAGAATGGTGAATTTAAAATTAACCCATGAAAAATATTTTTATATTTACCCTCGTTCATATAAATTGTACTAATTAACCCTCCAGTTGAGTGACCGTATAATACAAACTTTTTATGTTTTTTATTTTTCATAATCCATTCCAAACTGTTATTAATATCTTTAAAGTATGAATCCCAACTTTTGACATAATGAATATATCTTCTATCTTTTGCTATTTTACCAAAATTTCTAAATGTAATTGCGTATACATCATATCCATTTTTTAACAATTCTTCTCCAACATGAAAATGAAAATAGTAATCATTATAACCATGAATCCAAATAAAAGCATTATCTTTTTTATTATCTGTATATAAAAGTTCTGTTGTAGTTGTATCATTATTTTTAAATTTTTTAATTTTATATTTTTTCAAATATTTAAAATATTTTTTTTTATTAATTATTGATGGTTTAACTTTTATTAAATTTTTATCGTCTATGAACATTTTTTTAGAAGTAATTGATCTATATATAATTAAAGCTAGTATTATTATGATGCTTGATATAACAATATTAAGTAATATTTTCATTAAAATCAATTAGAAAAAAAATTGAAATTTTTAATGTTACACAGAGCTATTATCAAAAAAAATTATACTTCCACATAGCAGAGTAAACTGCAGACATATTAGTTATGAACTTATAATATATTTTTCTTAATAAGCGGCATACGCAAGAAATGTATTTTAAGGAATTAATAGAGATAAGATGTAAAAAATCATGGTTAAGGAGAGTATTGTATATATTGGATCGTCGGTAACGCACTTTCCTCTATAGCCTAACGTAGGGATTCTTTTTGAATTTAAAGATAAGTATCCCAGGGATTGTCAAATCCTTTTAGTTATTATTGTGCCTAGAGTACAATATGTAAGTTGAATATAACCCGTGTAAGAGCGGGTACAGTCCTCAGAAGAGAAAGCATAAAACTTCGGAAAGACTTTGGTCAGCAACTTTTTTGATAAGAAGTTGTATTTTTCTGATGAGGCGAAACAGTATACGGGTAGTTTATCAGCTGCTCTTTATATTACTAACTTATATATCCTAGAGATTCCAAAAGGAGTCTTGTAAGGATCTTAACAATACATTATGTGCTATTAAAGTATATACAGTATAAAACTTAAACATTATAAAAAATAAAGTGAAAAGAGGAGATCTGAATTTAGAACTTGAGTATATCAAGTTTTATTTTTTGCTCCATTACAGAATAGTTACCGCTGACGATCACACGTAACTACACATGAGTCCTTTTCCAAGTATAGGTTGATATCAAGTTAATTTCGGTACATTGTATCTTTGAATTCGTTCAAAGTAGATGACTGACGTTAAATGTCCTATGAAAACATATTAATAATTCAGTATATGGAAGTATACTAATATATTGAATTAATGATATGGATAAGCCTAATAAGCAAAATGATATACACGATTTGGCATTGCGTCGAATCAAGATGCTCGCATGTTAATAGCGAGATTGATCACTTCAGGATTTATTCCAGGGGACCCTGTGAAACACTGTTTGACATACAGTTGTGGAGCTTACTCGCAAGAGATGGGAAACCGATCGCACAAGTCAGTAAATATTTAAAAACAATGAAAAAAACAGGTAATAGTAAACCTAGGCGTCAAAATACTAACAGAGGAAAAACAAACGGTGAAGCAAACGATGTTTTGAATCAAATGAATGGTAATTCCTACAATAGTGGTAATAACCGAAACGCTAACTCTAGGCGTGGATTTAACAATTCGAATAGAGATAATAGAAATCAATCTACCAGAACTCAGTCCAATGGCGGCAGAGGTGGCAGAGGCGGCAGAGGCGGCAGAGGCGGCAGAGGCGGCAGAGGCGGCAGAGGCGGCAGAGGCGGCAGAGACGGTAGAGATGACAGATATAGAAAAAATTCTAAATCTGACCAATTGAAAATGATTAATATCTTGCCAGATTTTAATGGTGAATCAATAGAAAATCATCTGTCAGAACTTTTTAGAATCAGTGAAAATAATATAAAAGTAAAAATGAACAGAAGAACGTACAAAACGTTTATCTGTCAAAAGTTATCGAAAGGAGAAAGGTGTCAAGATATGGAAAAGTATGGGAAATGTAATTTTGCTCATTCCTGTAATCAACAGTCTTTTTTGGTTAATGGTGATGTTTATCAGATGATGGTTAAATCAGAAGGAGTTTTTCATTCCTTCATCAGAGAAGTTAGTGATAGAATTTCTGATATTTCTAACCATAAACTTCTTCATAATTTTTGGTCTCATTGGACAGGTTACATTGATTCCGATACCCATAAAATTAGAGTTAATAGATGTGAATGGATTCCATTTGGTAGTTTTACCAATCCGGAACCTAATACATTCATGTCGCTTCTACGCCCTAGTAATTGGGGGAATAAGTTAATCTTCGATAATTTTAAAGGAACTTTAGCTTCACGTGATCTTTCATCTATTTTGATTGATCTAGTTCAAGATGAAAAAGATAGACAAATATTTATGGAAGATTCATTTTCACATGAACTTTACAAAATTGTCATATCATTTGATGATTCAAAGGAATGCAAGAAATTTTTGAATGACATTCTAACTTCTTTGGAAGATTACAGTGATAAAGAAAAAATTGAGTTCTTCACAAAAGTTGCTTCAAGTATGTCAACTTTTGTTGTAAAAAACAATTCTTCAGATGATAATGATGAAGTATCCGTTCGTAAAGATAATCCTTACGCTTTTGATGAAAAAATGAATTTCAGAGATAATGCCGCGAAGTTGAAAGGTCAATTTAGGGCTATTATTTCAGACATTAAGGAAAGAGAAAAATCTGAGTCAAGAAAGAGAAGTATCATCAAAAAAATTAATGGAATGCAAGAAGACATTCTTGGAGATCTCATCAAGTGGAATAATCCTAACAGTGGTGCATATCTTAGTTTCTGTGTTGATAAATTTCTTATTTCTGATCAAGATAAGAAGAAGAAGTTTACTTCAAGAGAGACTTTAACATTTCTTATTGATTATATTTGTAATAAAATTATCAATAGGAAAATGATTTGTGATTCTATCAAGGCGTTCAAAGAAAAGAAAAGCAAGTCTTCGAAGAAAAAAGAAATAATTTCTTCTTCACAAATGGAAATGACAACAAAGTCGATTAGAGATGGTAATGTAAGCAAATTTAAATATCTTGTTAAACGTTACCGTGTTATGAATCCAGAATTGTTTAAATTTCTCAGTGTACATTCACTCAAAATTGCAGAAGAAGAACAAAGAAGATCTAGAATCTGTCCAAAGCACCGTACTTCTCTCACAAGAAATATGTTAGGAAATGAGCTTTCGGATGTTTACTGCTCAAATCTTAAAGAGAAAAGAGAAATAGACAGATTCAAATGCTCTTGTAATGGAGGAATTAACTGCAGACATGGTTTACATCTCAATGCATTCATATGCAAAAATTTACCTGTTGATCATCTAACACAAATTGACGAAGCGGAGGGTGTTACAAAATCATTAAGACTGGTTATTCCAAAGTCTTACAATCCTTTCGCAAATCCATCAATTAAATCAGTTAAAATAAATAAAGTCTTCATAGAGGGAAGAAATTTATTTTCGATTGATGATTATGCTAATGCTCGTAAAAGGTTATCTTCAGGATGTCAAGAAGATCAACTGGTTGAAGAGATTAAGGAAGATCTTGATAAAAAGATTAGGAGTGAATTCAAACGTTATCGAATTAGTCTGAAGTACAAGTTTGTTAATTCTGAAAAGATTAACTCTGATCAAATCAGACAAGAAGATACAATTGAAAAAAGTACTTTCAAGCGTTGGAATACTATCCAGAATGATAAGAATGAGTTATCGAATCTCTTTGCTAATCTTGAGTATTTGAAAAAAAATTCTGATTCGAAATCCGACGAAGTTCTTGAAACATTCAAACGTATCTTTTCAAAAGAATTGAAAGATGAATCAGATAGGTCTAATATACTTGGGAAAGTAAAAAAGATTCTAAATGATAGATTAGACGAACTTAAGCAAAAAATTTACACCAGAATGTTTAAAGCTTCAGTTAATTTTCACAGAGATCAGACTCATTACGTCTCGGTGCTTGATAATTCAATCTTTCTTCTCAAGAAAGAAGTTATCGTAGCACCATCACTAGAGCATATGATGAGTCAACCTTCTGCTAGTGTTAACGAATCAGAAAAATTCGTCATGAATATGGAAGAAAAACACGAATCGGATATGAAATGGGGCAACGATGATTTTGTTAAGAATCATCATTCAGAATATGAAAGATTCAAAAATGAAAAACTGAGAATTAAGAAAATCAATGATTTTATGAAAAAGCAAAGACAAAGAAATGCTCTTCGTAAAATCAAGAAATGGTTCTTAAAACATGAGCATAAATTTCAAGATAAGAAATGGGTTGAGGAAGAGTTTTCCAAAATCAAGGGTTATAAAGTTGTTGAGAAAAACTATTCTAATATCATGATTGAAACAGATACACCTTTTGATTTTTATGTTTGTTTGCGCCATTTGTGCAAACTTAAATACACAACAAAAGGTGTTATTGGTGATGTAGCCCAGAATAAGTTCAGGGAAATATGCATCATGGAAAGGAAGAAAATGGAGTCAAAAATTAACTATTTCTTGACTCGTGAAAACCATATGTACTTCGAAAATTTGTACGACATTCTAAACAAGATGTACAGATCTAAAACTGGTCCTAATATCGCAGAATTGTGGAAAAATAAAAAGTTTTCTGAAATTAAGGATATTCTTAAGAATGTAGGAAACTTTAGAACCAGGCAACGAAATGTTGTACTTGATGCACTTATCGAAGCTAAGATTGATCCAAGATACTTGAACGAAAATGTTACTGTTCCCATGACTTTTCAATCAATGCTTAAAAATGATCTGAACTTGAAGCTCAGTCGAACAGATTATATGGTTATTTTCATTAACCATATCTTTTCAAGACTAAGTAGATGGTCTAAAAACGATGATGGTACATGGACTTGTGATGAACCAGAAGTCGTTGAAAGTGAAGCAGATGATATTGGAAAACAAATGGGTGTCGTTACAGAAAGTCACGATATTAGTTTTCAATCTGTTAGGAGAACAAATACTCTAAAAGTATCTACTCTCTTTGAAATTGAGGCTGTTCCAGAAAGTGACAGTTTGAGAAGATTCAATATCAATTCGATTGATCTAGAGAAAATAAACAAGTTCTTTGATTTTGACGTAAAGATGTTAAAGAATGACTTGACAGTAATTGGTAGTTCTGCTAAGATTATCTGTCATAGTAAATCATACAAAGCGCTTACTAAGTTGAGAACGGCATTGAGTACTTGGTTTCAAATTCGTGAAAATATACATTCTCAAAATCTTCAAATTGACGAAATGAAGTCTGCTGAAGATAGTAATTCAGTACATTCGATTAGTAATGAAACAATTATCAATGACAAGGAAAATCACATTGTGAAGCTTAAATATATTATGAGAAAATCAATTTCTTCGATTTCCAAAAATCTCACTTGTATAAGTAAAGATCCATTTAATAACAGTTTGGAAAGCAAATTTGTAGTCTCAGTAATGAAATTTTGGCAAACTGAATTTGACGTAATGATTAATATGACTCCGCCGCTTCAGGCAGCTGGTAATGATATCGAAGATCAAATACAAGAGCTTAGTGAAAAACTTAAAGACTCAACTCTAAGTAAGAACAAAAAGAAAAAGCTTAAAACGAAGTGGAGAGTACTTATCAGAAAGAGAAAAGCACAAGTTCCAACCTTATCAAGAATCAAAAGCTATGATGTAGAACAAGAACATAACCTTCTCAAAAGACGAATGTCAAAAGTAGATGATCTTAATAAAGAAAAGGATTGCGAATCAGAATCATCTGATTCAGAATCATCTGATTCAGGATCGTCTGACTCAGAAACCGATTATGACACAGATGATTCTGAAGATGATTCAGATGATGAGAATGATTGGAAAATTGGTGGATTTAATTGTGATAATTCTAGTTTAGCGATTGATCCTATGTGGGCTGAAGATAAGAACGTAGAATTCGGGAAAAAGAATTTCACTCCTAGAATTAGAGTCAGTCATGATGAGATTACTACTAATAGGAAAGGTAAAGGTGGAAAAGTCTCTAAGAACAAACAATCTCAAAAGGTTGTTACCCTAAGTGGACTGCACACATCAATTCTTATAAAGATAAAGGAATTAATTAATTTTGACAAATA
>Ga0302122_10002939_pt1 | contig 10438 bp, 10 predicted proteins | sample CB21_SCM_MG_FD_203115 | JGI IMG/M metagenome (GOLD analysis project Ga0302122, IMG submission 203115) | Marine microbial communities from Western Arctic Ocean, Canada - CB21_SCM | ecosystem: Environmental > Aquatic > Marine > Oceanic | place: Canada: Western Arctic Ocean | collected 2017-09-28
GTCGAGAAGTTTGTCGTAATCTTCCCTACATTTCATAATGAATTCAACCACGTTATCACGGTGTTTAACATCAAGAGAAAGTTCCATGTCAATGCTTCTATACAATTTCGACCATTGTATGCATTGGGCAGAGTGTGCTTCCGAAAGACTTAAACTTTGACTAAATTTACTGATAGATGTAAGTATCCCCGCTAGAACGTTTAGGAATGCAAAAAAGTATTGAATTATCATAATGTTATTTTTGGTTTCATCTGAAACTCCATCATTTCCACTAGGGTTTAACACAGCAAACCCACCTACTCCTGTAATACTGGCTATAATTATACTAGGGTACGCTAACCAGTCGTTCTGCTTCTTATAGAATAGACGTGCGTGATTGTGGAGCCAGCGATATCCAGCCGCCTTTTCAGCCCATTTTATAAGCAGTTTTTCTTGTTTTTCACACCATTCACATGGGTCGCCACTCATGGTATAGTCTATTTTACAAGTATAAATTATTCATGGTTACCCTGGAAGATACATTTCAAGTTCTGGTTTCATTTCCGATACCCACCACTTTTTTTCCGCGGGGTCCCATTTTGCACCCAATGATTTAACGCACTCTTTATCACTAAAAGGAACATTCAAATAAATACTTTCTTTTACTGGTGTATTCATATATTCCTCGGCCTCTATTTGTGTTTTAAAAGACTTGTAGATCGCACATGGGTACCCATCAATTTGTGTCTTAGCCTCACCCCATACAGTATAAATACCAGGAATATGTCCTCTAACGACACTGTAGAATTTCGACTCTTTCGTTTTACTGGTAGTCTTCGTTTTAACGATTCCCCCGGCAGCTTTATAGGCTAATTGGTCGACTTCTTCATTTTTAGGATCTCCGTTATGTGCTTTTACCCATTTCCAGTTAACAAGTTTAAGTTTATTACGCACTTCATCAATAGCAATCCATAACTCTTTATTTTTTACGGGTGTACCAGTGGAAGTTACCCAATCATTTCTTTTCCAGTTTATAATCCATGAGCTAATACCGTTCTTTACATATTGACTATCTGTAAATATACACACTTCTTGGATATCCCTCTTCAAACATTCTTCGAGGGCTTTGAGAATCGCAGTCATCTCCATCTGGTTATTTGTGGTATCAGACTGTCCAGCACTGAGTTTAAAGTCTTCACCCACCACACCCCAACCACCACGTCCAGGATTCCCCAAACAACTCCCATCAGTGTAAATCTCATACATACTTACTTAACATACGACATGTTCTTTTAAATCAATTTTCAGCATCTTCTTGTGAGCGAGTTTTATAGTAGTGCGAATTCTTTTTCGAACATCACGAACCATACCTGACCGTGTTTCATATGGTATGTCACCAATGAATGCTTCGACATTTTCCAAATACTCTTTGAATCTCGACAAGAATGTAGTGATGTATACTTGCTCGTATTCTTCAAAATATTTTTTGAAACGTTTTCCAGGTTTGGGGGGATCTTGGATGGTGTGATTATTGTAAAATACATGCGTAATGGGTATGTTGTAAAAACGTTTACGGAACGTATTTTCCTCATCACTTTCAATATCAAAATACGCACATAACAATCGATCGAGATCACCCTTGAGATTAATGAAAATACTGTACATGTCTACATGTTTCGCAATTTTCGAAGACTTCCCGAATGCGTGACATGCGTACATACAGGCATAATGATTCCACCTATACAGATTACACGTCTCCTGACCAAGTGTGTACCAAAAAAGGTCGGGGTCATTTTTGAAAACCACGAACTTGTCGGTGAAGCTTAATATATGTTCGGCGACATCTCTACATAAAGGAAGTTCATGAACAACCTCATGTAGGGATACGTCTCTGATAGCTGATAGAGGAATCATTAATGTATCAATAGATATATATCACTTAGGTTCAGGTTTGAAGAAGTCATTAAATGGACAACCTTTACAACGTCTATGACGTATCGCACAATCGAGTGCGTCAGCATTCTTGATACAGGGTTCTTTCATGAATTGTTTCCACTGTCGATAGGTTCGTCGTCGTCTATTGGTACAAATGACGACAGGGGTTTGACAAGTGGCAAGGGTATACATATTAAGTAGGTATGTATATTCGTTTTTAAATAGCATTAATTATGCATTTTAAAAATGATGTTTATATTATTTTTACTATCAAACTAACATTGATACTTAGTTGCTGAAAGCCAAACCACCCATGCCACTTTGAATTCGGAGAACGTTGTAGTTCGTGGCGAACATGTTGAGCGAAGTCGCGGCACCGGTGTCCATGTCCGACTTGATCTTGATGGCCACTTGGGCGTTATCGATCCTGGAGAAGTTGCAGGTACCAGTGGGTTGATGTTCCTCGGGCTTGAGAGCGAAGGAGTACGAGTAGATACCGGGCATGGGGGAACCAGAGTGATGGTTGTACGCTTGCACCTGGTTGAAGTACTTACCGGACTGCTCCTTGAAGCGGTCCTGGCCGTTGAGCACAAGCTTGAAGGTCTCGACGGGGCCGACAGCGTTGGCAGCATCACCAGTGTTACCCTCTTCGACGAGGCGGAGATTGGAACCACCGTCACCCGCCGCGTACATGGGCACACCAGCCGCCTGCGTCAAGGGCACGAAGCAGTTGGAATCGGTGATACCCGCGGGGTTAGACTCGAGGACAACATCATCGCTGTTGACGTTGGATGTGAAGTTCCACAACTTAGCGTTGGAGCTAGAAGCGGGGGCAACGGCCCACACAAGTTCCTTGATGGGGTGGTTGTACGACAGACGGACCTGCTTGGTCTCACCCGCGGAGACAGAGTCAACACCAGTGTGCTGGACCTGTTCGATCAGGTATTCGTGACCCTTCTGGGCGAATCGGCGTCGCTCTTCGGTGTCCAGGTACACATAGTTACCCCACACCTTGAAGGTGTTGGAGTTGAAGTAGTGCTCGAACTCATCGGTCAGATCGAAATCAACGCGGACTTCGTGGTACTGAAGGGCGATCAGAGGCAGGTACAAACCGGGGTTCCTGTTGAAGAAGAAGATCAGGGGGAGGAACACTTGGCCCGCACCCGAAGTCATCTTACCCCAGTTAGCTTTCTTGGACTCGTCCAGGTAAAGCTCGGAGTACATACGCCACCATCGCTGGTAGTGTTTGTCGATACGCTGACCACCAATGGACAGTTCAGCAGTCTTGATCGCACGCTCGGCGACGAAGTTGCAGTCCAGAGCAGCAGCAGTCTTGGTGCCGGCCGTCTTGGACGTGAGTTCAACGTACATGTCACCGATGAGGTCACCGTTACGGGCGACAGTCACGGAGATGCGACCGTTGTTGGAGGGGTTACCGTTCGTGGTTTGTTCGATGTTCTCCATCGCGAAGTTAGTGTGACGTTTGTAAACCGCCTGGAAGAAGGTTACCTTAGGGTTACCGGTGAGGTAGACATCTTGGGCACCGTAAGCTACGAGTTGCATGAGACCGCCGGCCATTGTGAGTGTTTTGTAATATATAGTAATATTTTATTTTGGCCTGATACCGCACATTGCGAAAAATCTACATTGGTCTTTTCTACGCATATATCAAATGACTACTTACCCCGACGAAATCGAAGAAAATCCGGAAGAGTTAGAGGAGGAGGAGGAATTGTTCCAAGAGGAGGAGGATGAGATGTCCATGGATGAAGAAATTGGTATCGATCTGGTCGACGTACTCACGACTCCAGAGGGTGACACCGTCTGTAGTGCACTAGTTTCACTCGTGCAACAGGTCCAAACCCAGAACAAAATTCTGATAAAAATCCTTGGAAAATTAGGAGCTTAAAAATAACTGCCTTGTATTAGTAAAACAGGGGATGGGAACCCACTTTATATCCGAAGATGCCGACCAACTTCAATCGAATATGGAGATTCTAAAAAATACGATCCAGTCACTTAATTCTGACGAACTCTTGCAAGTTTTAGATGATGAGGAGAAAATGTGGGACATGGGTGTTAAGAATAATACATCAGTGCCGACTGAATTGGGATATAAAAAATTTTTCAAACCGAGTGAAATTAACCCGGCTTCTGGGAAACCATTTCGTGTGGACATTGAACAGATATCAGCATCGCATCGTAGAGTCATTTCACAGATGGGGCAATTGTATCATCGAGCGACCGCCCTGGAGATTTCCGACTACGAACCCAATGACGATGGTCTGAAAGTGTCCGTTCGAATCAATCGACTCATCGAGCAAGTGGATGATGCATTCCAGATTGTGTTCAGACATGCGAGAATTTACGAACGAATTAACAACCCTACATGTATCCCGACCAACCCGGATTCGGATCCTACACTCTATCGGTGTAACACTGACCAACTTGATACACTTTCTCCATACCAACAATCACTACTATCATTTTTGAATCACACATATACCAACAACATTCGACGATACAAGGGGTACTGTTGCACTCAAATCATTACACCAGAAGGATACGCGACACGTGCATGGAAACCGAATAGGTCGATTGAAGCGGAAGTCTTCATGTTTTCACAGAAAGAAACGAATCGTGCGAATTGGGAAAATCTTACGTCGCGTGGTTCAACTATAGGTGACGTTGTCCGTTTTGTGTCTAAGTGTCACGATATGCAGTTTCCTGAGATTAGTAAAAACCGCCATGTGTGGAGCTTCAAGAATGGTATCTTCATCGGTAAAGAATGGGTCCCAGCAACTGGTAAATTTAGATCTAACTTCTACAGTTACGAGAGTAAGCAGTACAAGTGCCTGGATCCCACGATCGTGAGTTGTAAGTACTTTGATCAGATGTTTGAGAGTTACGATCATGTCGAGGACTGGTGGGATATCCCAACCCCCTATTTTCAGAGTATCCTAGACTATCAGAAATTCGATAAGGATGTATCGAAGTGGATGTATGTCATGGGTGGTAGGCTTTGCTTCGATGTAAATGATATCGAGTGTTGGCAGATTGCCATGTATTGTAAAGGTGTTGCAAGAACTGGTAAGTCTACGTTGTTGACGAATGTATTCCAAAAGTTCTACGAAGCCGAAGATGTCAAAACCCTTAGCTCTAACTCCGAGAAACAGTTTGGTCTTTCGGCGATCTACGACGGCTTCATGTTCATCGCCCCAGAATGTAAAACAAACATGAGTCTGAACCAGGCAGAGCTTCAGTCGATCATCAGTGGTGAAGATATCAGTATCGCGATCAAACACGAAAAGGCAAAGTCTATTAAATGGACTACACCTGGTTGTATGGCGGGTAACGAACTTCCCGATTATAGGGATGCATCTGGGTCAATCTTGAGGCGTTTGTTGGTCTTCGACTTCCCCAAACAGGTGAAGGATCATGATACCGACCCACATCTGAATAACAAACTGATGAAGGAGATTCCAGCCATTCTTCTCAAATGTGTACGTGCGTATATCGAGTATGGTCAGAAATATGCGGATAGAGACGCATGGGCCGTCGTCCCCGCCTATTTCAAGAAGATCCAGAAGCAAGTCGCGATGGTGACAAGCTCTCTGACTAACTTTCTCGAGAGTAGTTCTGTTGACAGGGGTCAGAATCTCTTTGTTCCCCAGGTAGTGTTTACCCCAGCGTACACGCTACACTGTACACAAACACTCAATCTCGGGAAACCGCGATTTAATCCAGATGCATATGCAGGACCATTCAGCTCGTATGGTATTGAGGTCCGCGAAGAGGCGGTGACCTACAAGGGGCGAGCCTATCGCAAGCAACCCGTCTTCTACGGTGTCGATGTGTTTGATGACAACGAAGAAATATTAACCAGTGGATACTAAAAAAAATATCACCATTTAATAATATGAGCCAGAGGATAAAGGAATTTGTCCGGCAATCTGGAGTCGAAATTCAAAGTCCGAACTCGAACTCTGATAATAATTTAGCAAGAGAACTCGATAATATACTCGAACGTGGTGAACAGGAAAGGCGTCCATCACCGCGTGAAGTACAGGTCCCCCAGCGTCTCCAGCGGAACATGATTAATAATCGAACGTATGAAGGAGCCTTTAGAGAATTCGAAAATAATGAATTTGGGGGCCTCACGAACAATAACATCAGACAGTTGTTGGGTCCGAACGATGTGAAACAACTTGAAATGACCAAGCTTAATCCAGGTATGTTCAATGCGACGATTGACTCGGGTTTCGGGCAGAAGGATGCTATCGTCGACCTCAAGAAAATACTATTGAAGACACCTCTCCCAAAAACACCCATTGGTGAAGGTCTTTATTTAGAAACGACTGAAATTAAAGGATGGTATGGGTCGATGCGGGAAGGATTTTCACACACCCGTGAAGCAGGTCCCAAGGGTAACATCAATATCCCATTTTTTACGACACAGTTCAAAATGACGATATCGAATGCGATCGGTGAAAGTAAGGGTGTCACCGTCAACATCTACAAAAACGGAAAGATCCGCTTTTCGGGTGGTTTCGTGGGTACGAACATTGCCAACCAACCCGAACTCATCCGACGTTTCGTAGTCGGTGCGTACACCGAGCGTCAGCAATTCTTCTATAACCCCTTTACATACAATAATCTCAGTGGTCAGTTTAGGATTAATGGTTTATTCAAGAGTCTTACAGACATCGCTCAGCGTGCGAGAATGTATGGTATAAAAGAAGTTTCATACGAACCAGAACTTTCACCCTTCCTTTATGTTTACATGGAAGAAGCGAAGTTCATCATCACCAAGTCGGGAAACGTTCAGATCTCGGGTGCGAAAAACCCCGCGGATATGTTAAACGCTTATGAAGTTGGTAAAGCATTGATGGAGACTCTGAATAGTAATGGTCAGATCATCATCACTGGTGAATTCGATAAAGGTGTTAAGGCTCGTGCCGTCCCCAAGGCCAGGTCTAAGGCTAAGGCCAAAGGTAAGGCTACACTCGTTGTCAAAAGGAAATATACCAAACGCCCCATTGATGCCAAAACGTGTTTACGTATGAAGAAACCAGAACTGGTCAATCTTGCTCGTCAAATGGGTGTCGTCAATTTCCGTGTCCGTGGTGAAAATGGTTTCAGGGTCGCGAAGAAGGATGAAATCTGTAAGAAGATCATGAACAAGGTTGGTAACAATTCTAATTCAAACGCGACGTTCCGTGTCGGTAAGAAAATATGTAGACAGATGAAAAAAGAAGACCTCTTAAATACGGCAGCAATCATGAAAATTGATGTTAATGTGAAAGACACCAGGGATGCTATATGTAAGAAGATCGAGAAGGTTCAGAAAACCCTCGAAAAGGCGAAGAATATACCTAAGGCTCAGCCTAAACCCGTGGTGAAGGTCGTAACACCGAAAACGAATGTTACCGTTTTAAAAAAGAGAGGTCTCGATGAGAATTCGATTCGTAAAGATATCGTGAAGTTGTACGGTAAACGATGGATGGGACAGTACAAGAATGTCATGCCTTCGTTGAACAATGATGTCCGTGAAATGAAGACACGTCTCAACAAGCTGTCTACAGGTAACAAGGCGGGTATTCCATTCAAAAAGAACGTTGATCAAGCCAAGAAGAAACTCGTCGAAAACTGGAAAAACCAACGTAAACGTGACCTCGATAAGAAGATGATTGTGGACACGTTGAATGTAAATGGTATACCTCGCAACATGGTGTCGACCTACAAAAAGAATGCACTCAACTACATCATGGTACATAAACCGGGGAAAGCGAAGATGGTAACGTACAAGAAGGCGTGGTTGAACAGTAAAAAGAACACGAAAAATGCTAGCCCCAAGCCGATCGTCAAAGCTAAGCGTGAACGGATGATTTAAATCTCCGTTTGATCGACTTCGGTGGCGGTACGGGTGCCTCTGGAATCGTGATAATAAGATATTTGTAATAAATATATATAATGCCTAACTTTGCAGAAATAAATCCACAAACCAATGAATTTCTTCGAGTCGTTGGAGCGACGAGTAATCTTTGGTGTGAGAACGAATTTGGCGGAACTTGGGTCAGAACCTACTATGATAATGAAGATAAAAACTATCCTGGAATAGGATGTACGTACCACCCAGAGAAAGAAAACTTTTCAGCACCTCAACCTTTCCCATCATGGACTTTAGATGACCAATGTAATTGGGTACCACCACATGATTTCAAACCGACTTTACACCTTTACGTGGAAGCCGATTTTCCTGGTAACGTTCAGATCATAGAAGATAAGGTTTGATTAACATGAAACGAATTTGTTTATGACTCTACTGGGATCCGCGGTCTGTTTGAGGTGAAACGTATGGTACGAAAAGTCGTAGCCCAAAAAGTGGTCCTTGATCTGTTGAGACATACTCGTCGCCTCCCCGAGTCTGGGGATACCCGTACATACGGACACTTTCTCCAATTCTAAAAAGTGATCTTCCATGATGACGAAACGTCTAAGGTTTTCGTCAGACATGCCCTGCTCCTTCATGAGTTTATACATCGCCGTGGATGCTCCATCAGACATATGGAAATTCTTAGAACCCGGAACCTGTTCGGAAGGTGCGTTGAAGAAGGCGTACATGAGAATACCCCCAATGATGAGAGGTATCATTTAGTGTATGGTTAGATTAAAAACTTTCTTACCACCCACCCACGCTCACCACGTTCGTTGTAGCAGTATTTACGTATTCGATATTAACACCAGCAGCACCACCAGCACCAGGACTTCTTGAATCTCCCCCGCTACTACCAGCACCACCATCCTTTCCGGAAGAGGGAGCATAGCGGCTCGTCCCCCCTGAACCACAAGCACTGGAGTACGACCCATTATAACCTCCAACCCCAGCACCACCATCACCACCATCAGCACCTTGACCACCAGCAGCACCAGCAAGTCCATAGCCTCCCCCAGCGCCACCTGCAGCAACTCCACCACCTGCACCAGGAACTCCAGAATAACCACCTACACCACCTTTCCCTGATCCACAATATCCAGTAAAACCACCGTGACGGTCTGCCCTGTACGTCTGGTTATTAACTCGCTGCTGTGCCACTGTAGTGTTGGCTGCTATATTTGCACTCTGTGCTGGATTGTTAGTGGTGTCTACTACTTCTCCGTCTGAATCATGATAAGCTCCCCGTTTTCCCTTAAGACCTGTTCTTCCCGTCGCTCCAGCATAACCAGGATGACCTCGACTACCGTATCCACCATGTTGGTAATAAGTGGATCCACTATATACTATATATCCTTCACCCCCGGCCCCCCCACCTCCACCTCCACCCGAACCACCACCACCTCCGCCTCCACTTGAACCACCACCCCCGCCACCACCGGGATTTAAAGTACAATCTGGTTCATTGTATAGATAAATTTTAGGTGATTTTTGTCCAGTTTCTGAACAAGTAATCCTAAGACAAGGACCACCGCCTCCACCGTTTTCCGTGTCGGTATTGACGTTACCCCCCCCGTTTCCCCCACCTCCAGTAGTAGCAGCTGAATCGAGATTACCAGAAGAATATCGGTAACTGAATCTACTATTGTAAGTACCACCACCAGTGTTTGCGAACGAATATGCATCATCCGCCCCAATTCCTTCTGCACCACCGTAGCCCAAAACACCACCAGCACTACCGTCACCACCTTCTCCACCACCACCCCATATATGTCCCCTATTGTGAGCAATTACAATCCAATTAGCAGCATCATCAATTGTAACTAGAAACGCAGCGCGTCCTTTTTTTCCATTACCAGACACCGGAGGATAAACTGTACCGGTTTCATCCAGATTGTTTCCGGTGTTGTTCAAAAATCTTCTAATTTTTTTTCTTCCTTGGTTAGCTGGTAAGGTTATGTCCTTGGAGTAGAAAGTCGAGTCGTTTTCGCTGAATGGATAGATAAATTCTCTTGCAGCACCACGGAATTTTGACATTCTAAGTTCTCCCGATATTGGTATCTCATGGGCAGTATTAGTAGCATTATATGTTGATGAGTCCACATAAGTAACACTAGACACCATAGGTCCATCCCTATAATAGTGACTTAACCGTAAAAAACTATTATTACCAAAATCATACATCCCTCGAATCATTGAAAATGAAAGTGTATTTGCCGAAGTTGCTGCAGCGCTAGCTGCCCTAGTTGGTAAATAAAAACTAGTACTTGGAGTCCACGACATGGTATACTAAATTAAACATATAAAATATTTAAAAGAGAAACACGAGTATATACTAGATGCAAAGTTTAACAACTACCCTGTTAGCACCATTCTTATCGAAGGGTGATCGAAGAACAAAAACGATAAAGTCTTCCCTTCTGGATTATCCACCACCACCTAATTATACGTCACCTGAAAGAAAATTCGGTCCATATTCGTGGAAAGTGGTTGTAGAGGCCCTGGATGAGAAGGGAGATATGTATCGAACATTTGTTGGGTACAGCAAAAATATGAATATCACAGACAGGACGGTGTATGCGTGTGATA
>Ga0302122_10002940_pt1 | contig 10437 bp, 6 predicted proteins | sample CB21_SCM_MG_FD_203115 | JGI IMG/M metagenome (GOLD analysis project Ga0302122, IMG submission 203115) | Marine microbial communities from Western Arctic Ocean, Canada - CB21_SCM | ecosystem: Environmental > Aquatic > Marine > Oceanic | place: Canada: Western Arctic Ocean | collected 2017-09-28
TTAGGGTTGGGCGAGAGTCGGGTTAGAGCGGGTCCGAAATGATCCTAGTGTCGGCGGCAGTTTCGCGGCAGCATGGGCTCGGATGGTTTTGAAAAAGTGCTCATCGGAACGCTGGGGCCGAGAGAAATGTTTTTACGTGGGGCGAAGAGGCGAGCGGCGAAGAACAGCGTTCTGGCGAGCGGCGCAAAACACACTAGGGGCTAGTGGCGCAAAACCTACTAGAACCTGTGTGCCCCGTACCGTTAACGGTACGGGGCAGGTAGGTCGCGTGCAAAGGGAGTTGCTTGGTACTGAGTAAGTTTCGACTAATCAACACACCCGGTAGTAGAGTGGTAGTAGATATAAACACGAGACCTTGCGCAACTCGATCGAGGAGCTCACCTCGAGGAACGAGAAGCTCAAGCACGAAGTCAACTCCTTCCGGACGTCCGTAAGTCTGGGCTCCGAGGACCGCGAGCCGGCGTCCTGGGGCGACGACTCCAAGTCCGCGGACGACTCGGAGGTCGAGGAGATCAATGACTCGTCGGCGCCCCGGAACCTGGTGTCCTCGCTGGCCGCGGCGCGCGCGGCGCTGGCGACGCTGAAGGTCGCGAACCGCGAAGACGACTTGCGAGACTCAGAGACGGCGGATCTGGACGAAATCGCGCCGGCGACGCGAGTCCGCGGGACGCCCAGCCTGGACAGCGCGCGCCTCAGCATAGCGTCCCAGGACGACTTCAACTTCTGATGCGGAAGCTTCCGCGGGGTTGGCGTGTAAGAGTAGTGATACCATGACTATAAGAGCTGTAGTTAGGGGTAGGCGTAGCCCTCGACGCCCACGAACTGCATGTCCAGGTTCGGCTCCGGGTGCGCGTCGCGGTGCTCGCGCATGCGGTTCTCGGCCTGGAGCAGCCCGACGATCAGCCCGCGCACCGCGACGGGGCGCTTCAGTAGAGCGCGCAGCTGGCCCGTCTCCCCCGTGACGCGCCGCTCGTCCTCGCCCCGGTCCTTGAATGCGAACGCGGCGACGGGGACCACGTCCCCGGCCCAGGCCGAGGCCACGTCGAAGACCTTGCCTTCCGCGTGCTCGTAAGACAGGGTCGCGACGCCGAAGCCCGGCAAGTCGAACGGGTCGTCGCCGGTCAACCGGGTCGCCTCCTCTCTTCGGCAGAGGGTGGGCACGCTGCGCCCGTCCACTAGGACGCGGTACGAGTTCCCACCCATCACGGCCGGGTCCCACTGCACGACTCGGCCGCAGCCGCCGCCCAGGCTCTCCGGCAGTTCCACGCGCGTCGTCTCCTCGGTCTGGGCCATCAGTAAATTGGCGACGTGGTCCGAGGACCGACATGTGCGCGAGGCGCGCGAGTCCAGCGCGACGTCCATGATGGAGGGGTGCCTTCTGCACGCAAAGACGATGCCGACGGAGCACGGGCAGGAGTAGGCCATCGGCCGGCGGATTACAATGGCCGTAGCGATGGCGCATGGCAAGAAACCCGGGCCCTGGAGGGCCGGCGTGAGTGTCTCCCGCACGTAATCGTTCACCAGTAAATTACCGTCGTCGCCCTTGGAAAATTTGCAGGCCGCGAACGGCTTCGGCCGGCGCGCCGGCGGCCGGTCCTGGATCTCGTCGCGCTTGGCCCGGATGCGCTCCATGACCGCGGCCCGTCTCGACTCGTGCACGTCCCTGACTAATTCGTGGAGCCAGCCTTGATCATCCATGACCCTGGTGACCTCGGCGAAGGTCTGGGCCGCGACGTCCGGCGGCTCTGAGTCCAGACGGTCGAGCCCCGCGTCGTCGAACAGGAGCCCGGCCTTCTCCATGCGCTCGACCATCCAGGCCCGGTCCGCCGCGTCGGCGTCGCGTATGTCGGCGTCCGAGTCGAAGGCCGTCACCAGGTACGCCGCGGCGCACAGGACCGGTCGGGCGGTCACGGCCGAGGAAAAGACGAGCCACGGCTCCGGTCTAAATAAGGCGTCGCACCAGTAGTTCGAGTCGCCCTCGTCCACGCCCCCGTCCGTGGCTAAGCCGTGGAAGCCCGGCAGGCCCCAGCCGCTGTTGTGGCTCCGCAACCGGCTCGCCATTTTTGCCTGACGCGCGCGGCGGTGCAGCTTCTGCACGACGGCGGGCGCCTTGTCGCCGTCGAGGTCCTTGGGCCTTAGTTTGAGCCCGCCGTGGTTCGTTTTGATGACGGCCGCCCAGGCCTCGCTGCCCAATGCTCGTTCGGCGTCCTTGGCCGCGGCGGCGAGGCGGCGGGCGCCCTGCGTCTCGAGGTAGCCGCACACCCGCGCGAGGGCGTCGGGCGGCAGCGCGATGAGCGGCGATGCGGGCTTTGGCTCGTCGGCGGCGGGCTGCTCGGCCATTTTTGCTCTGGGCTCTCCCCCTAAAACCTTGTTTGCAGTAGAGGCTGTTCCAGCGGTGCTCGGCCCTCGTTGCGGACCTTCACGTTATGATTTTGTACGTCGTAGTAGTCCGGAGGCAACGCTGCGCACCTTGTACAGCCCGAGTGTTTAGATACGTGGATGGATGAAACCCGTCTAACAGGCTCCAGTGTGGGCCAAGAGCTCGGCCGAAGCCCATCGAGCGCTGACACTAATGGGAACCCCGGAAAGAACTTTCAGAGGAGAAATCAAATTATGGGTACACGACGGCCCCGCCGTACGCGAGGTCGCCCTCGTAGTAGGGCCGCGACGTCTCGGTGGTGGTCGTGCGAGTCGGCGCCGGCTTCGGGACGGGGGGCCCTTTGTACTCCGGAACAGTAAAGGTGAACGAGACGGGGCCCCGCCGGCCGCCGTAGGCGCTCGCGATGGCCACGTGGTCGTACATCCAGAGGCTGAAGAAGGACTGCTGCGCGTCGTAGCCGAGGCCGCGGATCTGGAACGTATACTGCCGCCCAACGCATAAATTGGTGGCGATGGTGAGCTCCACGGTCGGCGTGTCGGTCGCACGGGCGCTGCCGTAGAGTTCTGGCCCGCCCATCAATGTAGCTTCTTCGGGACAGTCCGTCGACGTGAGGGTCCAGGTCACGTCGTCGCTTTCTAAATTCTCGAGTGTGGTGCGGAGGGCGAGCGATTGGCCGCAAGGGCCCTGCTTCTCGCAGAGGTCCACGGCGAAGCTGGCCGCGTGCGGCGCCAGCAGCAGGGCGGCGAGGACGAGGCGCATGTTGGGTTACGCGGTAGTTCGGCGCGGACCTTTTAGAACGGCGCGTAGGGCGTGCAGGCAGGCGATAGATGGAATTAATTCCACTATGCTCTCTCGGAGCTCTCCCAGAGTTGAGGTCCGTGCGCGGCGATTTGGAATGAGCGTCGTTGGCAAGTGAACTCAGGTGTCGGATAGCCCTAAAATATGTCTAAAACTGACGACTCCGTCCGGATTGCTCCAGTGTTGCAATTTGTCGGCAAGCTTGGCAAAAAGGGCAGGACCCGCACCGCTAAGGCGGACCGAGGGGAGACCCGCCTCGGACGCATACAACGGCGGCGGACACACCCCGAAGAACACGAGCAAGAACAGAAGGGAACTTATCAAAAACGGGGTGGTCAGGAGGGCACCGTCCCGCCAGACGAAGCGCAGCGCCTCCCGCGCGGCGCGCGTCAGGGCCGCGGGCCGCTCGAGGAACGAGTCCAAAGCCAAAGCGTCCGCGTCGGCCGCGCCGTCGGCGATATCCACCACTTGGCTCGTCGAGCGCAGCGCGTGCACGGGCCGCAGCACTAATAAACCGGAGCAGACCGTGGCGACGCCGCGCCGCGCCAACCCGTCCGCGACGGCGGCCGAGAGCCCCTGGCCCGCCGCGTAGTCCGCGGGCGCCTCCGCGTGGCGCGGGTCCCGCAGCAGGAGCGCGTCGAGGCCGGGGCAGGGCGGCACGAGGCCCTCGCGTCTTTCATAAAACTCCGAGGCGACGCAGGCGTAGCCCCCCCGCGGCGCCACGTGCGCGGCCAGGCTCCGCACGAGCGGCTCCAGGACGCGGCACCCGTCGTCGCCACCGGCGGCGAAGCGCGAACTGCCGCCGGCCACGAAGGGCGGGTTCGCCAGCACCACGTCGAAGGCCCGGCCGCCCGCCCTCAATGCGACGTCGCGCGCGTGCCTGGCATCGCACCGCAAAAAGCGCGCGTCGCCCAGCCGCCCTCTTCTTTCACAACCGAGCACGTTCACCCTACATAGCGCCAGGGCGCGCCGGCTCGAGTCGACGAAGGTTACGGAAGCTGCTCCTCTACAGAAAGCGACGACGCCCTGGATCCCCGAGCCGCAGCAGAGGTCCAGGACGCGCGCACCTAACCGCGGGGGCGGCGCCAGGACCACGAGTTCCAGCGACTCCGTGCCCACGCTCATGACCGCGTCCTTGGCCTCCAAGAGCGTTTCGGAGGACCAGTCCGTCGCAATAACGTCACTGTCCAAAATAGGAAAGAGCTGCAGGGCGCCGCAGCACCTTCGATAATTCTTGTTGTCCACGTCGACGAGGACGCCCGCCCGTCGTAGCTGGGCCACGCTGTCCGCGCCGCCCAGTGCTGTAGAAAGCGCCGCCTCCCCGACCGCGACGCCGATCAGGAAGCACGCGATGAGGGTCCCCAGGGCATCCGTCTCCAGGTCATCTAATGCTGCTGTCGACAGGGAGAGGCGCAGCTCGTGCCAGTCCCGGCCGGACGGGTAGGACCTATGGAGCGTGGTGCCCGCCGCCCGGCGCACGCGCGCCCGGATGGCCGCGCGCCCGTAGTCCGCTGCTTTGAGGGCGTCCCAGAGGCGCTCGACGGCTCTAGCCCAGGGCCGGTCCCAGGGCGGCGGCCGGAACCGGCTCAAACGCGTCGCGCGGCGTCGTGCTAAAGCAGCGTCCAGCTCGAAGGCGCGCCGGCACTCCGCTTCCACGGCCGGTGCCGGGGCTCGCGCGCGCTGCAACGCGCCGGCGAGGTTCAGCCGCGCGTCGGCGGCGCCGGGCTCGAGGCGCGCCGCCTCGACGTACGCCTTCGCTGCGCCGGCCGCGTCGCCCGTGCCCTCCCGCGCCACGCCCAGGTTGTACCAGGCGTCGCCACACGCCGCGTCGAGCTCGACCGCATGTTCCAGATGCGTCACGGCCGCCCCGGCGTCGTGGCGCTGGAGCGCCTCGGTGCCGCGCGCGAGGGCCTTCTGGGCCGCGGCCTTGGCCGCGTCGAGCGGCGTGCCCTGGAAGTCGGACATGGCGCCGCGGAGGGTTTATAAGAGCACTGCGTGTGCGAGGAATAGCGTGCTGCGGAGATGTTTATAACAGCTATCTGTATACGCGCTGATTGCGGCCTCGTTATCGGTCCCACTTGCCGCAGAGCTGGCTCGGTATCTATAGTCGTCTCTGCATATGTCAATTCCACAAATAAGCTTTTGGTAGGCGACAAAGGGCTGAACGAAGCTGAAAGTACGCACCATCAGTAAAACCCGTCTCGGAGAAAATGCAGTCGCGATCTAATTGGCTCTTGTTATACAGCGAAGAGTGGCGGCATGATGGTCCCCAACGGGGCCTTCCGCGCTATGGCAGTGGCCATGCTACGTTCCATGTCGTGGTGACCTGGCCGCGACCACTCGTCAACAAAACCACCCAAGACGCCGTCGCCGGAGCGCACGCAACCTACACCTAACTAATTAGCCTTTCTACCAGGAGAAGTCCACGTCGAAGCGGGAGACGTGGGCCGCCGAATCCCTCAAATCCGCCTGGACCTTCTTGCGCTTGTAGAAGATCGGGCAGTCCGAGTTCGAGCAGAGTACGTCCTGGTGCAACGAGCCCTGGCACCGCTGGCACTGCGTCCACAGCTCGCTGAAGGTCCGCTCGTGCGTGATGCAGTCGTGGACCCGCTTTAAGTAGACTTCGCCCTCCCGCGGCTTGCAGTGCTGGCACACCGTGCCCGAGGGAATCTTGGACTTGCAGCCCAAACAATGCAGGGTTTTCTTGGTGAAGCCCATGATCCCACCTTTTCTAGCGACGGGCGTGGCCTTGCACACGACCCGCGTGTGGTCGCCCCGCAGCAACGTAGATTCGGGATCCTTGATGATCGGCTCAAATATTCTTGTAAGAGGCTTGGCCAATTGGTTATTCAAGTAGTAGGCCGCGTCCAGGGGCAGGTTGTGGTCCAGGACATAGACGGGGTCTTCCGCTTTTTCATAAGCTGCAGTACCTTTCGGGGCTTGAACAATCACGTACGGCACGCGGTCGCCCACGTTCGGCGCACTTCCAGGGTCTCTTTGCCTCATCCTATGGGCGAGTTCCGCGTGGGCGGACTTGGCTAAATAATCCTTGCTCCCGACCTCTTTGCTCAGGGCCTTGGTGATCACTAAGTGGCCGATGTCAATTTTGTTCATGAGTAGATCACTAATGGCCCGTTTGGCGTAATTGATCGCACCGGTCGTGTCCCGGTCGATAATGATCTTCCGTAAACACCCATCGACCAATTGCCGCACCAATAAACAGTTATCTCTGCGAACCGTTTCTAACCCTTTGCAGTCCATGTAGTCATGTTCTTCGGGTCTCGTCCATAATAGCCCCGCATATCTTTTCTTGTTCATCAGGAGATAAGGAAAGTACACTTTTTCGAACTCCAGCTTCACCGGAGGCGGGAAGATCTTGGTCACCTCCGCGGCCACCTCCTCCGCCTTCGGTAACGTGGCCGCCACGTCGCCAAAGCCGAACTTGACCATGACGGAGTCCGTGTCGCCATAGACCACTTCAGCGTTGGCCTGGTAGCCGTTGGCTATGGTATACGTCGACTCGACAAATTCTCTCGTACGCAACAATAACGTACGACCGTAGGCCGTTGTGGTCGACGCGATGGGCAAACAAGGCAGTTGGCCGACAGCAGCACCGGTAAAACCGTAGACGGAGTTGGCGGAGATTTTTAGAGCCAATTGGCGGCCGTTTTGCACCGCCTCCTCCATGGATCCTTTGGGCGCCTTCTTCATGTCCGCCTTGGCCTGTTTTCGCGCCCGGAGCAGATCTTCTAAGATTTGCGGTAAAATACCTTTTCTGGTGGACGCGGTCACAAAATGGTGCACGCCGTCGATGCACTGGGGCGAGGGCGCGTAGGCCGTGCCCGACCCGCCGGGGAAGCGCTTCTCCGCGTCCGCCTTGCTGATGAGCGTGGAGTAGCACAGGTTGTATGCTTGCATGATGGAGGGGTACAACGACGCGAAATCAAGCGTAGCGATGGGTTCTTCGTAGAAGGCTCGCTTGGGTTCGATGACGGTCGCGCCTTCAAATTTAACGTCTTCGTTGTTGCCGTGCTTCGCCAAGTTCGGTACTAGTAAATTCTCCTGGCGGCACCGCCTCAAAAGCATGCTAAACACCTTGATCTGCTGGCCTCGATTCAACAAGTAATCTAGAGGTACACCACACACGCGAGCCATCTCTATATAATTAATCAATACGGCGAGCTTCCACATCAATTTTATTACAAGTAACGAATCCTTGATGCAGTAGACCGCCAGCCGTCTTCTATCTTCGTCGGTGCCCATTTGGAGTTCCGAGATGATGCTGTGGTGCACGTCCTCCTTCTGCATTCCTAAGAATTCGGCACACACGTTGTTCAGGGAATACGAACTGAGCTTGTGGTTGCGGAACATGTACGGCAATAGATCGAACATCACGCGCCCGTCCACGGTCGTGTCCACGTTTTCTCTTTTGCCCATCTGGGCCGACTGGATGCTTGTTTCGCGCATGCGGGCGCGGGACCCGATCACCCGTCCCAATTCGAAGAAGGTGCCCAGTTTCTTCCCGGCTTTCGCGAGCGTCGCGGCTCGCTTCAGCAAGTAGGGCATGTCGAAGTTTTGCGTGTTGTAGCCCGTAATGATGTCCGGGTCGACCCTTCTGATAAAATCGCTCCACTTCTGGAGCATCTCCTCTTCTGTTTTTGAGGGGATGACGGACGCGCCGGAGATAGGAGCACAAGTGTTTAAGGTGAAAATGACTTGGCATAAGGGTTCATCACTGCCTTGACTTTGAACCACACAAGAAATCTGGATGACGGGGTCCTTCTCCGGCTCCGGGAAGTGGCCCTTCCGCCCCTGGCACTCAATGTCCGTCGCCAGGACGCGCAGCGGCGCGAGTGTGGACCACGCGCCCTCGCACGGGTGCGCGATGAGCGAATCGAAAATAATGTCCATCTCCACGTCGCACCGCGTGGCCTTGGGGAGCTGGTCCGGCGTCCCCCTCAAACTGAACGAGCCCGCGGGCGCCTCGCACCAGCTCCCGCCGTTCAAGTTGTTGTCGATCATGAACCGGAGGACGTAGGGCACGTTGCTCTCGTAGGTCTGGGCGCGCCAGGCCATGTCCCGTCCTAGACCGACGCCCTCGCTGAGGACGCGCTTGAGCTTCGCGACTAAAGTTGGTAATGATAAGTAGACCTTGACGAAGGGCTTGGTCTCCGTGTTGTAGCCCAGGATGCTCCGCTTGCCCCTCACGATCTCCACGCCCAGGCACAGGACACTTGCGTATTTTTCTTGTCCTGCGCACTTGGACCGCAGCGCCGCGTCTAACGCCGCGCGCATCTTCGGTTGCGCGGACCGGTCGTCCGGATCCAGGTCCGGCGGCGCTTGCGCGAAGCAGTACGGCGTGAAGCCGTGGCAGTGGGCGCAGACGCTCTGGCCCTCGGCCGTGGCGCCGTACAGGCGCACGATGGGTACCGGCCGCTTGTTGCCGCCCGGCACGCGGCCGCCCCGCGGGTGCCGCGCCAGCGGGTCGCCGTTGTACATGTCGATGGACACCCACTGGAAGGCGACGGCGCGCTGGGCGACGTCGGCCGGCGGGGCCGGCCGCAGGAACGGCGCGATCCAGTCGCCGGGCTTCTCCTCGGGCTCGGGGGCGGACTGCTTGGCCGGGGCCGCCTCGGACATCATCTCCTGCTCCATGCGCTCCAGCGCCTCCTCGTCGATCTCGAAGTCGTCGTCCATGGTTTACGGTGCGGCGCAGCGCGTTTTGTGTGAATGAGAGCCCTGGCACGCAGCAGCGTCTAGGCGGCGCGGCACGGCGTTTCTTCGCAAAGCGAGGCGCCACTCGATCAGAAGCGTTCACAGGAGCAGTACCTTGGCTGGTGGCGTGCTGCGCGGCGCGATAAGCAGCCTATGAGCGCAACTTAGCAAGACCGGATTTAAAATCGGCAAAACCCGTCGCGGAGCAAAGTCAGTTCCGAGCTCCACTTCTGTTGAGCTCTTACGCGAGACGTAGAGAGCGCGACGAGCAATCCGGGAGGTGGACTGCGGACCCGAGACGCTCATCAGATCCGCTGCTGCAGCAGCGTCCATGTCTGGCGCGGTGCTCAGGCCGCTGGTGCGACAAAGGGTCTAAGACTGAGCGACAGAACACTCATTCATAGTACCTCTGCCGCCTGCCAGCGACTTGGGTGCAAGCGTGGGTAACGAGCACTGGATTACAAAGAAAGTGTGCAACTGCAGGATGCGCATGGTCACGAAACGCCTCGTCTGTCCGCCGCTCGGCGCGAGCCCGCTGCTGCTCTCCATGTACCAGCACCGCAGCCCGAAGCGTGCGTTCACGGAAAGCCTCGACGCCGAGGCGGACGCCGTCGGCCCGGGCATTTACGGCGGCCGCGTCGAGCGTGACGAGGCCGGCGCAGTCGTCATCGGCCAGCAGTACGAGGAGTACAATTCGATCCCTGGGCCCTTATACGCGGGCGGTGGATACACCAAGCTCGCCCAGGCTATCCGTGAGGGCGACGATACGCGCGTGGCGCAGCTGCTCGACAACGATCCGGAGCTCGTGAACGACGTGCTGACCGGCGCCGCGAGCCCGCTCCACCTCTGCGGCATGGCGCCCCGCGCCGGCGGGGTCGTCACGAAACTCCTATGCGAGAGGGGAGCGGATTTGGACGCGCGAGACTCGTGGGGCTACACGCCTCTCCAGCGGGCGGCGACGAACGACTGCGTCGACGCCGCGAAAGCTTTGCTCGCGGCCGGCGCGTCGCTAGAGACCCCGTCGAGCGTCGACGCCGACGGCGAGGATGCGTACGAGCTCGCCAAGCGCCTCCGGTCCTACGCCTGCATCTTCGCCTTCCGCGACCACGTCGCGGAGGGGAAAGTGTGATGGAATCGCGCCCCCTTGTAAATAATCGCTGTAAATCCCCTTATACTCAAGTCATATCATTTACACACTACCAACAACAGCCTTCACGGGCCCCACGCGCTGCGCGAGCGTCGCCCGTTCGAAACACAAAGGCGGCACCTGCACGGGTCGCACCTGGCGCGCCACCAGTAAGGCAAGGGTCGTCTGGACGATGACGAGGGCCACGCGCTCGCCGGGGCACTTGTGCGTCCCCTGCGAGAACGCGCTGTAGGCGACGTCGTCCGCGGTACCTCGCGCGTCGAAGGCGATTGGGCTCGCGTACTCCGCCCGCGCCGTCGAGAATTCGGCCGCGTCGGGACCCCACAGCGACTCGTCCCGCGAAAACGCTATATGCGACAACGCCACCGTTTCGCCCTGCTTCACGCGCCGGTTGCCA
>Ga0302122_10002941_pt1 | contig 10437 bp, 5 predicted proteins | sample CB21_SCM_MG_FD_203115 | JGI IMG/M metagenome (GOLD analysis project Ga0302122, IMG submission 203115) | Marine microbial communities from Western Arctic Ocean, Canada - CB21_SCM | ecosystem: Environmental > Aquatic > Marine > Oceanic | place: Canada: Western Arctic Ocean | collected 2017-09-28
GCTTGGTCCGCATCAAGGCATCCGTCTTGAGCGACTTCGTGCAGAACTTGACGACCGATTTGAGGCACAGAATCAGACTCTGTCTTCCATTGAACCGGAACAGCACGACCAAACTCAGATGGTTGAGCAAGCCATGCAGGTAGAGCAAAAGTCTCTTCCAAGCATTGAATCATCAGTGCCGAACATCGATGCCCAAGGCAACCCTGATGGCAAGGGATACGAGTGGCATTCAGATGGGCAAGGAACCTCATGGTATCGTAACGAAGGTTCCAATTCAGAGTGGCAACGTTTCGAAGCGTGAAACTATAGAAGCGTTAACTGCGAGTGCTCGTAACGGGATACGCAAACCTTTCTTACGGACAATTCCAAGTCCTTACGTATGCTTTAGATAAACAAAATGATCTACCGGAAAACACGCAAGTTCCGTCCGGATAATTTCAAATCCTACGGACATTATTTTGAGTACAGAATCACAGGAATTAATCCCACAGCTCAAGGATTATAATATTGATTTTGTGTGAATATATTATACTAAATACATCAACCTACTAGCGTTAGTGAATTAAAATGAGAGTCAAGTCACTTGTCATTGTATTATTGCTACTTTTTTCAGTCATAGTTCCGATTGTTAATGCAAATCCTGTAGTGACCGATGAGTTCGAATTATTTCAGAAAAATGTCATCCTACATCCTGGGTTGAATGAATCAACATCTATACCGCATAACGGTGGATACCGAGTTGATTCGGCATCATTTGATTGGGAATTATCGCCCGAAAGAATTGATGAAACTTGGACAATTGATATGGCAACATACTCTACAATTATTGGAAATGCAACCAATCTGACTTCAACGTCCAATGGACTAATCCTGAATCAATCTACAATTGGACCATCTACGGCTGGAACCTCACAACTTCATTTGTTCAATAATTCAAATCTACAAGGATTCCATGCATATGACACCCTACAATTATCATGTGGAATTGTAAGTTGTGGATCAATTACGGCTACAGGGGATTTAACAATTCATGCAAATGAAGTGATAATTGATGCCTCTACCTATATTTCTGGAAGTGATAGCATTAACAGTTATCTTGGTGATGGTGGTTCAGAATCTACCACTAACAACTGGCTTGGCGACGGAGCAGGTGGCGCAGGCCATGTTGGTGCAGGAGGTGATGGCGGTGGTTCCTCTACAAATGGCGGTTTATCGTATGGAAATGGTTCTGAATCCGGTTCTGCAGGTGGAGACAATTCTCATCCGAATGGTGCATCTACTCTCGGTGGTTTGGGTGGAGCAGTTATTACGATAGTTGCAGGTTCAATTACGATTGATGGCTCGGTGACAAGCGAGGGAGGGGTTGGTGATAATGGCCCTCTAACTACTGGTGGAAACGGCGGCAATGCTGCAGGAGGCGGCTCTGGCGGCTCAATTATTCTCAAAGCAGATACCATTTCAATCGGCTCAAGTGGAATTGTTAGTTCCGCAGGTGGCGATGGTGGAGATGGTGAAGATGCAGTTTGGCCATCTGGTCCATCCTTATTCCTATACCACGGGGGTGACGGAGGTGGTGGCGGCTCTGGTGGTTTCATCACAATGACAACTCTCTCAAACGGATTAACCAACTCCGGAACCGTTGATGTTTCAGCGGGGGCTGGTGGCGACTATGGCCTAAAATTAGGATCTGGTTCAGATGGGGTTGCTGGGTCAAATAGCGCCGTAGGAAATACCACGTATTCGACCTTCTCCGGATTTATTTCTAGTGGCAATAATTCCTCATCTTATGGCAGTTTCTTAATTTCAGGCTTAGGGGATGACGAAATTGTCGAAATGGGGTGGCTGAATACTACTGCGTCGGTTCCAGCAGGTGCAGTATTGGACATGAAATACAATTATACTTTGAATGGGGTAGATTGGTCTGGTTGGCTAGAGGGCAATCTTTCTCATCAGGAATTACCACGATTTACCGACATCAGTTTCCTATATGATTTCGAGAGGTCGAGTGCTGGGGCATCTCCAACACTGATTGCAATTACCCCAGGTTCAACATATATTGACCACATGGAGAATCTCAGTATCGAATTAGAAGGTCAAACTATTCTAGACCCTCTGGTACATCAAATGCCTATTGGCTGGCTTGAGGAAGGCGAATCTTCACCAACAGCAACTGGAATTGATTTGTGGGTAGATGTTCCATTGAACGGAACAGCGGTTTCCGATTTTGTAATGTGGATGGATGTGGAGCCCGGATTCACTGGAAATATCACAGGTACATTCGATAGTGGACACACAATTTCGTGGTCCTCAGCGGATGTTGTTGCTGGGGGTATTGACCTAATTATTCCAATGAGCGTGATACAGAATGAATGGCCAACCGTTTACAATTCAACCTCTGAAGGTATTGATTGGGCGGTTTCCAACTTTAGTTTGTCTTTGTCAAATCTTTCAGCATTCACAATTTCAAATCTCAGTTTCCATCACACAATTGCGGGCAGCCTCGAATTTGCCTCAGAAATGGAAGCGCATGCAATTTCACAATGTGGTTCATGGTATGATGCAATTGAATCATGTCTTGATGAATATTCAATCGATGTCAAAGGAGACTCAACGGAGGAGTTGACATGGAATCAAATATTGGAACTCAGCAATTTGAATATCGTCTGGAGTGATGATATTGAACCTCAAATAGAATCGGTTTTTCATAAGGTCGATGGAGTAAATGATGTTGACGCGAGAAATGGCGATAACATCGTGGTAATAGTGCGTGATAAAATCGGAGAAGATGGCTTGCAAGGTGAGATTTGGTGGCATTCATCTCCAGTTTCAGATGCATCTGAACTCGTAAATGCAACAAGCAACTGGTTGAATTGGAACTCCCAATTACAGGTGTATTTGGTGAGTATATCTACAACCGAATTAGATCCAAGTATCGAGAATTCGTTGTGGTTTAGTATTGAATTAACAGATGCCCAAGGCAATTCAGTAATTCAGTTAAATGCAGATTCTATTACGGTATTTCCGGCCATACCATCAGTAAGTAACCTTGTCATTATGACGGTCGATGGTGAACCCACAAACAATGGTGGCTTTAACACACCAGATCATATTCTATTCATGGTTACAGATGCCAGCAATAGAAGTGACCTCGAAGTTGAAATCGAGTTGGCTTCCTCCTCCTCAACTCAAAATATTGAACTGAATTGGAGTGAGAATGATTACGCATATACTGCTGTATGGGAACCTGAATTTGCTGATATTGGCATTTGGGATGTAGAGGTTCTCGCAGGAGAACCGAATAACGGAGAAGCTGATACTAATGGCTTACAGAATGGTAATGATGCTAGTTTCACTATAGGAGACGGAGTGGCACCAATCATTATTTCTGCAACATCTTTGGAGACTAGTGATGAAGTTAGAATAGATGTTGAATGGGAGACAGAAACCGGTGATCCCGTGAGTGTTTGGGCTTTTATCTTTGGACCAAATGGTGAATATATTGGCACTGAATTAATTGAGCAGACTAGCGAGGAAAACGGTTTCGTAATTTTGGATAAAGAATTACTCACCCCTGGTGCTTACAGCGCTGAAATACATGTGAAAGACAATTCTTTGAATGAGGTCAATACAACCATCTTTTTGGTAGATATTCCAGTGCCAATTCCAATTATTGATTCTGCCAATCTATCCTTGACATTGGACGGAGAGAATCTCTTACTTTCAGGTGATGTGACCTTTAGAAGCGGTGAAGGAACCATCAAATGGCTAATAAATGACGAATTATGGCTCGAAGTACCGATCCCGAATGGCTCACTTTCCGAAATTATCACTCTCTCAAATTTGAGCAACTCTTCACATAATATCACCTTGGAAATATGTAGTTTGAGTGAATGTGAAAATATGACCTACAACGTTAATGCGACTCCTTGGTGGCATGTTGTAATCATTGCATTTTGTAGTGAAGCAAATTGTTCCTTAATCAACGTGGGAGAAAACCCTACTACAGTACGGATAATTAGTTCAAAGCCTTCTTCAGATTTTAATTGCAGTGTGGCCCTTATTAGTCCAGGTCTAACCAGCGATATTACTTGTCAATTGAAGGATGAAATGGCTGCAGGGGAGTATTTACTCGATTGGCGATTGGAAGCTCAAAACAGGGGCGGGTTATGGCTAGTTCTCAAAGAAGGTTCTCACAACTTCACAATATCTGAATCAGAACTAGAACAGGAACCTGAATCTAATGACGATGCGGAACAACTTTCCGATAAATCAGAATCGATATTCACAACCCTAAACCTGAGTCTTATGGGTGGAGTGATTCTAATTATCGCAGGAATACTCTTCTTCTTGTCTCGTAATGATGAAGAGGAAGAATTTTCGGACAATGCTACTGCTGCTTTTTCTGAAGAATTGATTGAAACCGATTCACTGATTGCTGCAGAACCATTAACCGAGCCGAATCAAATTGCTGAATCTTTGACGGTAGTAGTTGACAATTCTAAATTCATCGGTTCATGGAAGGAATTGCCCGGTGGAGGGCAGTATCATCAAAGGGATAACGGTACATGGTATGAGACCCCTTCTGGCGATTGGTGGTGGCAACATCCCGACGGTCGATTTGAAAGGGTCTGAGTGTGAACTATTTTAAGACTAATCCTATAGAACAATTGACTAAGAGTGCTCGTGCCGGGAAACTATCTGCAAATACCATGGTAAATGGTCATCCTAAAGTCCATACGACAACTATTATTTATTAAGTGTGGAATTCTTAATTGATTTATGAATCCTAAGACTCCTTTTGGACTTCTGAAATCTTCACCTCGGGTTGAGAAAAAGAGAATCGATGCGGTACAGCGCGCTTTACGTTGGTGTGAAACTATCCTCACGAGTACTCTTTGGACGTCCATATCAGTCGAAAACAATATTTCACTTCAGCGAACCATCAATGAACAAACGATTGAAATTTTCCCACTTGAAGCCGCTTTTATGGACCTTGGAATGGAATCGCAATTCACCGCGGACCACCTTCCAATTCACCTCAACAATGTGAATGCATGTGTTCGCTCAATACAGTCTCATCCTCGTCCTTTGCATACCGATATGATTGCCAGTATGATTTTACTCCTGGGTCGTGCTGAGATCAATCCTGCCGCAGTCCCAAGAACACTACGCTCGATACTCACTGGAGAACAGATTGCTTCACTCCCTCCTACTCCTCCTCCTCGCCCACGCTATATTCCCGGTCAACCATCAACATCAGGTCGAGAGTTTCTTCCTGAAGCAAGAATTCTAGAACTATCAGATCAAAACCAAAACACGATATTTAGTATTCAATTTGAAAAGCGGGATGGAACCCTTCGCAACATGACTGCACGAATAGGAGTTTGGAAAGGTCCTGGTGGAGATGAAAGCAACCCTCGTATTGAAGACGCAGTCATGTCATATAACCCCTCAGATTATAACCTAAAAACGGTCTTTGATATGCAAAAAAGACAATACCGGAACATTGCTACAGACCGTGTCACCAAGATTACTATTGGTGGATGCGCATACCGCACAGCATCTGCACAATAAATAGAGATACATCGCTCATCTTGCACCATTGCCCTCTCTCTATCAAGTAAGTAATGACATCAAAAGATTACATAGTGCTCGTACCGGGATACTATCTGCATTTACCATGGTATTTATGGAATAGCAATACTCGGAAGTCACGAGATATCCGGAGGAAATTCTATATTCCAATCATTTAAAGCAAGAATGTGCAGGGCGTTGGCGGGTGGTGCTACACCACCGTCGAAGTTACTTGGAGTTGAACAGATGGATTTCCTCAAGATCGTTGTTGTACTGATGTCAAGTCTCCTGGTATGGGCTGGAGCCCACACCTTGGATCCTAGCTCGGAGCAGATAGAGGCCACCAATGAATCTGACAATCCGATCGATGGGCCAAAGATCAATCTCATACAAGAAGGTCCGACAGGTCTGATTGTCGAGGTTTACGACATCACAGATCCAAATCTGCAGCTCAATTGTGATGATGACGAAGGAACAGAAAAGTTTGCGGTCTCTAAGAACGCGGTCGTTTCTTCTAACGAATTCGCAGAAAAGATTGTGGAGAAATATGGTAGCGTCGATTATCCAGTCGAGACCGATTCGAATGTTTCTGTGACATTCAATTTCGGGCACTTCACATCGAACCATGATTATGTATGTAGATTGTACAGCGTCACAAATCCACTAGAGCTCTACGATCAGGAATCCATCACATTCGAAGCTTTAGATGAACCTACACATTCGTACTCAAACCTGACCTTAGTCAATGATTGGGATGGCCCATGGTTGACCTGGGAAGATGAGGGAGAAATTCTTTGGGACACAGTTCTACTCAAGGACCTGGAACATTCCAACTATCTTTCATATTCAATGGGAGAGTTTGAAGGAGAGTCCAACAAGGCTTGGATTGGAGGATACATTCCTTCACTCGAGAAGACCTATCTAATCGGACTAGAGGGTCCTGATGTCAATGGCATGGAGAACGAAGTCACCTGGTACAAGTTCACCTGGGACGGCGAGAGATGCACAGAGGAATCAGAGTGTCCTGCCGAGATCGAGCTTACACCTGTGGAACAGTGACGACTGGATTGACACTCACAGTGCATCGATAACCTGGGCGACTTCATCTTCGGCCTCAACAGGGCTGTCGATACCGATCAGGGATACTATCTGCATATACCATGGTAAATAATCAACAACGTGCTTCCGAGCGATCAGATCATCTCGATTGTTTCTGAACTCACAAATTGACACATTTCGTAACCAGCACCGTGTAATCATAGTGTAAAATACTCCATAATGGTTAAAAAGCACAAAAAACGGTGTAAGGTGATTTGAAAAATATTATCAGTTGTCACCAACTGGTTGAAATCATGCGTATCCAAACTTTGATTGTTGTTTTCATTTTATTGTCCTCGCCATTTCTCACCGAGAGTTTCCAAGATAATGTTGATTTGACGCTCTCCGAAAAGGAGCAGATTTATTTAACACTCCCTACAACGAATAACTCATCCAACGTGACAAGTTTTTCCATTGGTTTTGGTTCAAGTTCAAGTGATGCAAGTATCGCATACAATGAATCAGGTGGCTTTTTTTGGATTCTAATCCACAGTCAATCACAATCAAATCCTAATGGATGTTGTACATACATGCAACATTTTATCTTGTTGAAACATGATGGTTTAAACGCTACAAATGTTAGTTACTTTAACGGAACTACAGGGGGCAATTCATTATCGGAACATAAATACACAGTGACCAAGTCCGGATATGTGGGCATACAATTACCTGGTGGAGGTTCTGGAACTTGCCCGACCACAAACGGTTATTATTCTAAAAATAGAATCATTACAGCATCAGAAAACTTTTCGAACGCTCAATCAACAAATACCTGTAACGGGCAATTCTATATGATTCGTCAGGAATCTCAAGTGGTATTCATAACCAACCAAAACACTTGTTGGGAACAAGATCAGGGTTATCGGTGCCGGGGCACAATTCACCTCGTTAGCCAGCCCTCCGGCAATTCAGAGTCATTTACTTGTTCAGCAAGTTCCAGTAGTTGCAACCCAACTATTCATACAGTTTTGACTGATAGTAAGGACACAATTCTCGTCGACTATAGCTCTAATTCACATAATCGCCGATTGTTATGGAATACAAGTAGTGATTCCTCTTGGTTATTAGATCGAGGTTCAGGAACTTATGGAGACTATAACAATAGAGCCGTAGGCTTTCACTCCACTCACGGGATTCTAATGTCGAATGCAACCACTATGTTTTGGCAGAATTCGACAACTGGAGTTTACAACTCATCAAATGTTAACCAATCCATTCGGACATTATTTCCTCACTCAATATCCAACGGGTATACATATACACATGCCAACCTCATTTCTTTTGATTCAAGAGGTCACTTCATGAAAGGTGAATTGTTCATTAACCCGTTCAATGGGAAACATACCAATTACGCCCATGGCTATGGCACAAACGCAAACGGGGTCTCAAATTTAGAAATGGATGAGTATTCTTCATACTATCAATCGGGAACGATTTATTTCCCTGACTATGACCGTGACTTTTATCTTTCAGCAAACGACAATTGCCCAAACTCTCCACTCAACTATGTTGGTCCTGATTATGACTCTGACGGCTGCTATGACTTTGAGGACGATGACATCGATGGTGATGGCATTTTGAATCAGTTTGACTCTTTTCCAAGCGATTTATGTGGTGATACCGATACTGACGGTGACGGTAAGCCTGATGTGTTGTTATGCAGTCCAAGTAACACTACATTGATTGAAGATGATAATGACGACAATGATTCTTTTTTAGATTCAATAGATTTATGTCCAGTTGGTTTGACGAACTGGTCATCATCGACTTCGGGATTGGATTACGACAGTGACGGTTGTCAAGATTTGTTAGAAGATATTGATGATGATAACGATGGAGTTATCGATGTTAATGACCTGTGTGCACTAGGTTTGCTTAGATCAAACATTACGAACTGGACGGATAATGACGTTGATGGTTGTGATGATCTCAGAGAGGATTTTGACGACGATAACGATGGAACTCCCGATCTACAGGACCTTTGGCCTACCGATAATCAAGCATACGGCAACGATACAGATGGTGACGGACGCCCTGATGTAGTTCACGTCTCAAACAATACACTAGGCTTCCCCTCAAATTCACAGAATTGGTCTCAACCTTCGAATTCAAGCGAAGGGGGGCCATCTCTCGTTGCGAACCATTCAAGTACTACAGCACTTCAAAATCAAACACCGCTCATTGTCACATTTAGTGGTTCAGGAGAATTTTCTTTCGATTATTTATGGAATGGATCCAATTGTGTGTTTAGTGCAGAATTAAACAGTATCCAAATCCCGTTGCAATTTGGGAACCAATCGTATCAAACCAATTTAGTATCGGGAAATCATTCGCTTTCTCTTAATTATTTTGAAAACATATCCAGTGGAGATTGCAATTCCAACAACCTTCAATTGTTCGAGTATGTGATTCCTGGCGGAAGTTTCACGAGTCGGGGGTTGTGGGAAGATTTCGATGATGACAATGACGGATATTCAGATTTTGATGAAGCCATGGGTATCTGTGTATCTTACAGTGATCATTTAGACAATACCTCAACTCCACTTGACCTTGATTCTGATTTTATATGTGACGCACTGGATGAAGATGTTGATGGGGATGGATATACCAATTTCGATGACTATTTCCCAAGAGAATCATCCCAATGGAATGATACTGATGGAGATGGTTATGGTGATAACCTAACGGGAAATAACCCCGATATATATCCTAATGAACCATCCCAATGGAATGATACTGATGGAGATGGTTATGGTGATAACCTAACAGGTATAGATGGGGATGCATTTCCCTACGACTATAATGCATCCATTGATACAGATGGTGATGGCATGCCAGACCTAATACATGGCAATTCAACAACTGGTCTGATTGAAGATAATGATGATGACAACGACGGATTCAATGACTCAATTGATCCATGGCCACTTGATGAATGTGTTGGTGAGGATCATGATGGCGACGGTTTAGCTGACAATGTTCAACTCGAATGTCAAACCACCGTTTTGCCTGACGAAGACGATGATAACGATAACAAACTCGATCAAGACGATTTTTGCCCTACAGGTAAACTCAACTGGTTAAGTGGAGCAGTTACTGATAACGACGCAGATGGATGTCGTGATGCAGATGAAGATTTAGATGATGATAACGATGGTATGCTGGACAATGTAGATTTGTGTCCCAGGGGATATGTTGGATGGGTTTCAAATCCAAGCGTAGATCAAGACAGTGATGGTTGTCATGACCTTATTGAAGACAATGATGATGACAACGATGGCGTAACCGAACCCGGAGATCAATGTCCTAATACTCCTTCAAACGTTACTGTTGATACTCAAGGTTGCCCAATCGATTCCGATACTGATGGTGTTGCTGACTATTTGGATAATTGCCCTAACACTCCGGTAGGAGTTCTCGTTGATACAAATGGCTGTCCAGTTGATACTGATGACGATGGAGTACCAGATTATCAAGATGAGTTTCCAAATGATGTCAATGAGACCATGGATTCTGATGGAGACGGCGTTGGCGACAACAGTGACGCATTCCCAAATGATGGCAATGAGACCATGGATTCTGATGGAGACAGCGTTGGCGACAACAGTGACGCATTCCCAAATGATGGCAATGAGACCATGGATTCTGATGGAGACGGCGTTGGCGACAACAGTGACGCATTCCCAAATGATGGCAATGAGACCATGGATTCTGATGGAGACAGCGTTGGCGACAACAGTGACGCATTCCCAAATGATGGCAATG
>Ga0302122_10002944_pt1 | contig 10434 bp, 9 predicted proteins | sample CB21_SCM_MG_FD_203115 | JGI IMG/M metagenome (GOLD analysis project Ga0302122, IMG submission 203115) | Marine microbial communities from Western Arctic Ocean, Canada - CB21_SCM | ecosystem: Environmental > Aquatic > Marine > Oceanic | place: Canada: Western Arctic Ocean | collected 2017-09-28
GAAGGCATATACTCCTTACTTCATTCAAAGTTTCGCCCATCAGTCGGCGTGGCTCGGTTGCGACGAACCCTATAGGGCACAGTTCTCCGAGAAGGATTCTTCGGAAGAACTAAAATCGGTGTCAAAGCTAGAGGCAAAGAAGTGGGAATTCACCGGGGGCAATAAGATAAAACTCAGTGACCATTCTGGTTACTACATACGTGCAGGCAAGGAATATGGAGACCTATGGAAGGCAAAGAAAAGCACGAAAGGGGCTGTCTCATTTAAATTGTGGCATCCGAAAAACAATGACTTCGAGGCAGTTGAGGGGGGCGAGACGGTCGTCAATCTGACGGGCTTGGGCGGCACCAATAATACTAAAAAAGAAAGTACAAGTAGTACTTTTTCTTGGGGCTCCTTAAACAGTCAACCTACTTTGCCAAGTCAACCTACTTTGCCAAGTCTACCTAGGTTGCCTTTTTAACTTTGGTTTAAAAGAGTGTAGCAACTGTATATATAAACCATTCAACAATGTCCAAACTCTGCCTCCACCACATCGACGGGCGCTGCCGCTTCGGCGAGGAGTGCAAGAAGACCCACCTCGAAAAGAAATGCCGCTTTTGGTTTTGCCGGGGCAAGTGTGAGCGCGAAGCCTGTGGGTTCAGCCACGAGCTGCCCGACGGCATCGAGAGGCCGGAGCCGTTCCCGAAGCCGACCCGGGATCGCACCAAGAGCTCACGAAAGAAGAACACGCAGTCGTTCGAAGCGAGTCACGAAGTGCCCGATATGACCGTCCGTTTCAACGAGACGCGCATCGGCGCCGGCGATATCTCGATTTTGGACGGCAAATTCTCGGACCAGACGTACAAGGATCTCAAGAACGAGATTGACAGCGTCAAAGAGTCGCAGCCCGACTTGCTGAAGCTGTGGCACGGCGACACTCACTACATTGCCGACGACAAGATGAATTGGAAGGCCAGCTGCCCCACCTTCGACAAAGTGGTGTCTCAGATCGCCGACCGGTTCTCGATGGACGTCAAGGCCACGCGCTTCAATTGGTACGCCGACGGCTACGAGTGGAAGCCCTACCACCACGACGCGGCCGCCGTGAAGAAGGACAAGGCTGCGACCCAGAACTTCACCGTGGGAGTGTCGTTTGGCGGCACGCGTGACATCTCGTTCCGGCATGCACGCGGTAGCGCAACGGTCAACTTCCCGATGGCCGACGGCATGGTGTACGCGTTCGGCAAGGACATGAATATCAAGTGGCGCCACGGAGTGCCTCAGCTTCCGCCCAGTGTGGCCGCCGACGCCTTGCCGCGCATCAGCATCATCCTCTGGGGATGGGTCGAACCGACGAAATGATAAGAGAGAAAACCAACAACAAAAAGGGTGGGGGGTTCGCCTGGCTCGCCAAGACGGAGGTATGCTATAGATTCGTCTTGCAATGCTACGTAGCACGAGTGCCTAAGAACGCGTCCATTTGGCTCTCCCAGGCCGTGTTGTCTTTTTCCAATATGATGTAGTAGAGTCGAGGGTAGTGGTTGTAGAGGTCGAAGTGTATCTTCAGTATGCTGTCGAGACTGAGGTACTCCCTCGACAGCTCCACCGACCGGCGCATCCGGCGACACTTGTCCCTAATTTTCTCGTCCGTCCATGGGGCGGATGGAAACTCCTTGTTCAGACATTCTAGGATGTAGACGGAATCCATCTTTGTGTTCTGCCTTCATACAGAGTTTATCTCCTAATTGGTATCGATATTCCGGAAATGGGCGAGTTTAATATATGCGGCACTCTCAATAGCAAACAATGTTCGAATTCATCAAGAACATGACATCCTTCGGAGCCGGCCCGCGCTCATTCACCATCGTCCGAGCCAAGCGCGCCGGCAAGAACCTGTCTGTCAAGAAGGAGGGGCGTTACATGTCGACCACGCCTTCGGGCGCAGCGGGCAAGATGAACACGCAACTGTGCCGCCAGCACAACATCAAAGGTGCGGCCACTGTCTACGTCACGCTGCGCGAAACCACGGCCGGTAGCAAGAAGAACATGTACTCTTACAGAGTTCAGCGCAGCGCCCTCGCCGAGCCCCGCCAGCTCAAGGGGAGAACTATCAAGTTCGCCGTCAAGGTCACCTCGAACCCGGGCGTACAGTATTCTGCCGGCTCGGGCTCCAGCGGCAAGTCGTCGTCCGGCAGCAAGTCGTCCCGCTCGGGCTCTAAGAGCAGTTCGCGCAAGTCGTCGTCCGGCAGCAAGTCGTCCAGCTCGGGATCTAAGAGCAGTTCGCGCAAGTCGTCGTCCGGTAGCAAGTCGTCGTCTGGCTCGAGCTCTAAGAGCAGTTCGCGCAAGTCGTCGTCCGGCAGCAAGTCGTCCAGCTCGGGCTCTAAGAGCAGTTCGCGCAAGTCGTCGTCCGGCAGCAAGTCGTCGTCTGGCTCGAGCTCTAAGAGCAGTTCGCGCAAGTCGTCGTCCGGCAGCAAGTCGTCCAGCTCGGGCTCTAAGAGCAGTTCGCGCAAGTCGTCGAGCTTCGGGTGGATGTGGTAAATGAAGTATGCAAAAGTCAAAAGTACAGTACTCACGAGTACAGTATTTTCGTGTTTTAGTTGGTTATAAATATATATATTTTCCGTTTCGTTTTGTTGCGTTTTTGTTAAGCCTTAGGTGTAGGCCCTTCACCACCTCAAACACACAGAGAGAGACCATGGGATCCTCTACTGACAAGAAAATTATCACCATGATGGGCGAGATTGTAGACAAGCTCGATGCGATCGAGAAACGGATTGCTCAGATCGAGGCGGGCCCTGAGGCCCTGGCTAGGCTCGTTGCTGAGAAGCCCAAGAAGCCGACGAAAGCCCTTGAATTATACGAAGCTATGGTTTCGAAGACCTCCTTTGATTCGCTTCCCGAAGAAATGAAGCGCAATACCATCAATTTCCTACGGGTGCATGATGGAGCTGGAATGGTAACAGTCGACAAACACACCTCTGCGTCCGTAACGAAGGTGATGAGGCTAATGCTGGGCGCTGAGTTATACGAAGCTATAGGGCTTCTGGAAACGAACCCTTCGCTGGCTCTGTTTCGCGTCAAGGGATGCATCAGAGGCGCTGACGTGAACGCAATGGTGCGGCCTTGGAGAAGCCGTAGCGTTGGTCGCGCGACTCTACTGACTCACTTAATCGGACATAAGTTCAGACCGGACCACTCTAGCAAAAAAGAGATTACCGAGGGACACCTTCGGTACCTTGGAGATGTAAAGGTGAATCTTTGGAAGGCTGTAGATAAAAACAGGCACGAAATCATCAAGTTATTTATAAGCAATGGTGCTACAATTGACCAAAATATCGTAGACCTGGCTCTCAATATGCTGGATTATTATACAGTCCAGCTCCTAGACGATGCACTTGATGCACGGGGACTTGACCTCGATATGGACGGACAAAGGATAGATATCCGTTCAACAATATTCGATAGGGGCTACGCGTACCAATTCGACCCCAAGGATGGGGATCCTTGCAACCCTTATATGGAAATGCAGGATAGCGGGATCCACATGCCGTTCGAGTCCACCCTAACAGTCTACCTTCCAGCCGTTGTCCCCGCGCACGACATGCCCCCCGGGCCTTGGAGATCGATGGGGGGTTTCGGGCCCTGGTCGGACACGGAAGACGGGTCGGATTCAGAGACGGAATCGGAGGATGACTTTGAGGCTGACTTTTGGAATCATTGACAGCGCTTTGAGGCACGCACAAATTTGTTGGGGTAGGTTTCCGTAACAGTGTTTTGATTATTTCTTCAACCTCTCGTAGAGCTGGCGGTAGCACCAGAAGGGCTTCACGTCCATCTCGGCGCCCGGCGTCTGGATGAAGTAGGGCGTTGTTTTGGTTTTGGTGTTCTTGAAGGACTTGATCGCTGGCTGCCAGGTGAAGAAGCAGCCTTTGTTGGAGTCCCACACGTTGCTGTTGCTGAACAGCCGCTGATGGTAATCGCACTTGACGAGGCCGGGGAACATCAGGAGCAGCTCCGTGAACAGGGCCTGGTCGTCCTCGTCGGGGTCGAGCGGCTGGAGCTTCTTCAGTGCCTTCTTCCACGCGGCCACAGTGCCACACGCCATGCCGCCGTTGAGGTGCGCGAATGCCTTGACTGCCCGCGGGGCTGTTTTGGGTACCTTGGCGCGCATCCGTTTCATCCACAGGTGGCGGTAGTCGAGGTCGCTTTCCGACAACTCTTCGGCCAGGGCTTTCCGGCCGCCCGATCGCTTGACAAAGGCACCCGGCTTGTGGTCGTACATGGGCATGACGCAGCACGCTTTTTCGGTTCCAAACACCACGAAATCTTTGCCCTTGGGCCCCATCGAGTAGTAAGTCTCGACGAAGCCCGACGGAGTGCGGTTGACGAGCACGTCGCGTGCGTCGGTCACAACGACCAAGTCGCTGTCTGGCTTGTTGCGGATGTACTCCGATACGTCCTTCCACTTTTGGCAGAAACCGAGCCACTCTTTGCCACCGCCCAATGTTTGGGCATGCCAGTGGCGCTTAGTGCCTGTAATTTTCATCTTTTTCAGAGAGCCCGCCGTGCGCGGGTTACGGTCGGGGTGCGACTCATACGTCAGCCAGTGGATGCATGCCATTTGGTGGTTGGCAATGTTTTTTTAGCTTCTAATTACATACAGCGACCTATTGGTGACGATGCCGTAGAAGAGTTTTTCCTGGTGGTTCAACAACAGGTTGTACAGTTCAAACTTCTCCATCCCGAGGAGCACCGGCAGCATCTCTTCCACAAAGCTCGACACCCGCAGGATCATCTTCACGAACGTGCCCAGCTGCGTCATTGGCAGGAAGTGGCAGATTTTCCCAACGTGTTTTTCGGTGCACCACAGGTATACCAACCGCGCCGACGTCTGCGACACCTCCTCCCCAAAGCCAGACTGGGCTATCGCCGCTTTCAACCCACCGGACAGGGCCGGGAGGTCGTCCTGGTGATCCACCGTGCCGAGGGGAACGAACAAAGCCAACCACGCCATTATCTCGGCAAACTCGAGCTCGGCCAGGTGCCCGTCGCATATCGCGTTGGCCCTCGCAAGGGGCTGACCGTCGCAGAGCAGCTGGGCCGCCCGACCTGGCACCGTGAGCTCGAGGTCGGTGGTGAGAAAGCCGGATTGACACAGCCAGTCGGTCGCGACCCTCCAGACGCGGTCGATATGGCCTTCGTTCTGTTTCAGCTTGTCGGCGAGTTCGGCACTCCGTTTGAACTTGGATAGGTCTTCAACCCCATGCTCCTTCTTCAGCGCGTACAGCTCCGCCCTCGCCTTCTTGATCTGCTTGTTCGGGAGCTTCACCCACGGGTCGTTGAGGCGATGCTCGAGGTAGATCATGCGCTTGACACCCTCTGAGCTGCCGAGGTCGCTTGCCACGTCGAGGGCCCCCAGCTCGGCTGCAATGACCGACCGCTCTTGGCGCAGCTCCCGTTCAAACAGACTCTTCGCGAGAACCTCCTTGCCCGCGTCCAAGTTCTTCAACACGAAAACGTGGTCAATCTGCAGCTGCGACTTGGTCGGCGGAGGGCTCGACTTGAGGATGGACTGGAACACGGAGAAGGGCGCCGGTTTGCGCGTCGGGACATACATGACGTAGCCGTGCGTGTCCATCCCTCGCCGTCCAGCCCGACCGGCCATCTGCCAGAACTCATCCGGTCGAAGCCACCGGCTTGCACCGTCTCCTCCCGTGGGCTTGTTCATCTGGGTGAACACCACCGTCCGCGCCGGCATATTGATGCCCACTCCCAGCGTTTCGGTGGCAAACACACACTTGATCATCTTCGCCTGGAACAGCATCTCAACGAACTCGCGCAGGATAGGCACCATCCCGGCGTGGTGGTACGCGATTCCCCGCTTGAGGGCACTTATCCAAATTTCCCAGTGAGGCAGCGTGCTGATCGCGTCGTGGTGCTTCTGCAGGTTGCGATTGTACAGCGTCCTCCACCGTTCCTCGTACGTGCGCACCTCCACGGAGTGCTCGGTCAAGAGCTCTTCGAATTCCTCGTCGGTGATATCCGGATTGGCCTTGCGGTTGGGTGCGGGGCTCAGCATCAGGTTCTTCGTCACAGTACCCGCCGCGTGGACGCAGCCCTTGCGGCTCATGCAGAAAATGATGGCGGGGCACTTGTCGTCTTTGATGAGGGCCTGGACGATGGGCGAGTAATTCGAGCTGCTCCGTTGGTGAGCGATACCTTTGTAGACGCTCGAGTTGATGCCAGTCGAACCGTGCGTGCACATCAGCTCCTCGAAGCTGTTGCCCCCGGACAGCCCACCGATATGAAGAGGTACGTGGCGGTCGTGGCGCTGCACGATTTGGGTATGGCGGCGCTGCGACAGCCACTCCCTGAAGTTCTCGGGCTCACTGAGAGTGGCGGACAGCGAAATGACTTGGATGTCCTTGGACAACATCATAACGGTTTCCTCCCACACCGGGCCACGCTCCGGATCGTTGATGTAGTGCACCTCGTCCTGGATCACGATCTCAACGCCGACAAGGTCTGGGTCGAGGACGCCGGTCGCTTTGGAGCTCGTGAGCTTGTTCCGGAGGATCTCGGCCGTCATAATGAGGAGCTCACCGGCACCGTCCCCGCCGCTCACCACCGCGCGGTCCTTGATGTCGCCGGTGAGTAGGGTGACCCGCCCGTGCAGCTTCTCGCTCAGGCTCTTGTACTTCTCATTGGACAGCGCCTTGATGGGCGAAGTGTAGATCACCCGCTTGTCCCGCTGGAAAGCCGCGAGGATTCCCATCATAGCGACGGCGGTCTTGCCCGAGCCGGTGGGTGCCATGCCGAGCACGTCCGAGCCCTGCGTAAGGGCCGCCAAGCACCGGGTTTGGAAGTCGTCGAGACCATGCCCCAGGAAGTCCTCGAGGTCTGCGGTGGACGGGTATTTGGCTGGTGGCTGAGGGTCGTCCGAGAACATGGTGTCGAACGGCACCTTGGACCCACCGTCGTCTTCTCTCATCGGGGGATTGAGCTTGAACTGCACTGCTTCCTTTTCACAGGTCGAAGCGATACGCAACCGCGCCCTGCCGTTCTTGTGGATTCCCCAGAGCTTGACTGGAACCCCAGCGGCGCACCCCAGCGGTGCGTCCGCGTACCAGCTTTCGCCTTTGGGGACTTTGACGCGGCGCTCGGGGAGGTACAAATACAGTTCTCCGTCGGCCGGCCCGTCCGAGTCCTTGGAGGGCGCCTCTGAGGGCGTAATGGTGATGGGCTCAGTCTTGTACTCGTAGGCCAGTTCCATGATGGTGTGGGCGTACCCGAAGCTTGCCAGTTGGCCCATGCGCTCGTTCAGTGCGCCCATGTCTACCTCCGGCTCGGGTATCTCGTGGTAGAGCATCTGGTTGTACACATCGGAGAAGCGGCGGATGGGCGAAGACATGTGCGCGTAGTTTTCGACACCGAGACCACTGTGGGTGCGCGCTGTGGTATTAGCATCGGCAATGGCGTACACGCACCGCTCACCGGGCTCTTGGGTGCGGATCATGCACTTGCCCCGCTGGATGAGAAGGTTGCCGAAGTACTTGTTGTACTCGAGCATGGTCCACGCGACTATGTCTTCCGGGTCGGTCTCGGAGGTCACCTTGCGCAGCATAGCCAGGTTGCTCTTGTGCTCTTCGTTGGTGGCAAACTCGGCATATGACAGAGGCTGGGTGTTGATAACGGCGGTGTTGGTGTGGCTCATTGTGACTTCTCCCCCCTTGCTCTCAATCCACAGCGTCACGCACGGCCGCGGCTGGTTGTGGGCCAAGCTGAGGAGGTCGTGGGCGACGGTTGGCGGAACCATTGGCTGCGAGTGCTGGGTGCCTTCGGAGTCGTGCCAGTATGCAGACGCACCCCGGCCTTGAGACCATGACACAAACTCGGGGTTGCTTTTGTAGAATTCGGTCACGTCGGTCACGTGTACTCCCACCCGGTAGTGATCCGGACCGATGAGCTGGACGGACAGTGCGTCATCGATGTCTTTGGTGCCGACGTTGTCGATCGAAAAGACGCACTGGGCAGTGGTCGGCAGCGTTTTGCTCCGGGCCGGGTCTGTAAAATACGGATAGCGGCACTTCACACCGTAGTGCATGCGCAGTAGGTCGCTCTCGGTCCCGAAAGTGCCAACCGGCCCGTAAAGTTCCGAGAGTTCGAGGTGGTCGTCCGTTTTGATGACTTTGGCCCAGCGGTCGGTGCAGCCAGACACCTTGGTGCTGACCGTGAATTTTTCGGCGGCGTGTTCGAAAGGCTGGAAGCTGACACCCTTGCCGGCGACGCGGTCGAGGCGGGAGAATTGAACGATTCCGTACATAATTGAGTCTTAGTTGTAGATCTGCTTTGTTTATTATTACCGTTTTGGCTTTAAGCGATTTGCAAATCGCACTAACAATCAAAACCAAAGCTCCTTGATGCGGCAGCGTTGGGTTTGGTTGTTTGGTAGATAGGGCTAGTACGGATAACGAAGGCGGTAGCGGCGCTGTGCCGCGGTGGCCCGAGTCGTACTGAGATCATATAGTACTCGAGCCCCCCATTGGAAGCTGAGGTCCTCCGTTATCACATGCTTGACGCCGCCGCGGATGTCGGAGACGAGGGCCAAGTTTTCGTTGGTGTATTTCACTATGGAATCCAGAGCTTTGCGGTTGTCAGGCACGTTCTCTTCGTTCTGGATCCCGACGAGCAGCTCGTCGACGACTGTCACGAACACCTGCAATATCCCCCTTGTCTCCGTTTTCTTGCCCCCGGCCTTGTAGTCTTTGAACAGCTCAGAGCACAGGACCTTCTTGCTCTTTCTTCCGAGGAGATACTGGATCCGGGATTCGAGGAACTCCTTCGGCACGTGAACGTGTTTGCGTAGCTCGACTTGTCGGACGTGCCTAGACAGCATACATAGCTTCGACATCTTTCCGACTGCGTCGTCGTTGGCGGCCTCGATCCGGAGAAGGGCCCCCAGATCCGGGGTTCCGCAGCCGGCGGCTGGACGCCCATCGCCCGCCTGCCTGGGAATCTGACCGTTCCGTGCCTGCGACCGGGCCCATTCGAAGTAGTGGGGGTTGTGCACACTGCCTGTGACGATCTCGTTTGTTCTCCAACTGAACGAGACATGGCACTGCGAACACCACATCTGGTCGCAGCCGTCTATCTTCGTGATTGACACTCCACACTGGGGGCAGGACTTTGTGTCGCGGGCTAGAAGCCTCGCCGTTTCGATGTCATCCGCGTTGCAGACGTGCTCGGCGTCGGGATCGGAAAGGTAAGCATGGCAGTCCTTGCAGGTCGATTTCTCGCATATGCCACAGTTCCAGTTGGGGTTCAGGAACCCGTGGCAGAGTTCGCCTGAGCATGCTTTGATAAACTTCCTTGGCTTTCGTACAACGACGGATTCTCGCGTCGTCCTCACAACCGGAGGGAGACCCTTCAACTCAAGTAGTTGATCCCTCAGTGGCCGCAATTCTTTTGCGTGTCGCGAGCGTATCTTGTCAATCTGTGCTTCCATTGTGTATATGGCCCTGCGCGTCTCTATCTCAACCTGCGTCTCCGGCATCTGCGCCAGTTGGCCCTCCCACAGGACCGTTTCCTTCGCCGCTTTGAGAGGACCGTTGATAAATGCCTTGGTCATTTGGGATGCCAGGAAGTTGGTATCCCACGGCTTGTTGCAGCTCATACACTTGGGTTCGTTGAGACTGGTCGTCAGAAAAGTCTTGACGCACTCTCTGCAGACATTGTAATCGCACGAATGACAGGAGACCTGCTTGCGCCGCGTGTCCGTAAAGGGCTCGGTGCAACAAGCGCATTCGGTCATCGTGCTTCGGTCACTTTGGCTCGTTTCTATTCGTTACGAGCCAAACGTTAAACCTATGATTCCACGAGGAATTATAGTTCCTGGTCTCTTGTTTGAAAATAATTTGAATAATATATAGATTTAGGGGTCCTCCCAGCATGGCTGGACGCCCTTCTCGAACACGCTGAACGCGATCACATTTCGCTCACCGAGTGTCATACGGTTTTCCTTCTTTGTGTAGAAGAAGTCGCTGGGGCGTGGGACGTGATTCCAGTATCTCCAGAACCCCTCAACAGTATTAAATTCGGCGAAGCAGTCCAGGTTGTCTTGGTAGCTTTTGCCCCCGACACGATGCTCCCACATACACCACGTCCTCTGTAGGGGGGTGCACAGGTGCTTCTGTAGTGGTATCAGTGTCAACAGTGTCAACAGTGCCGACGTTGGTGTAGTTATCGTTAGATTTAGTTTCTTCAGACATTGTGATGTAGTTAGGTATCTTAATGTAACTTATATAGATGTAACACTTTTAAACACTTTATCGTACTCACCATTCTTCATCGTTCTGCACTTTCGATAATGGTCTAAAAAATGCGTCGCACATCCGATCGGCTCGTTTGTCCAGTTCAGCACTGAACGCGTTTTTGTCGTTGAGAAGGACCTGT
>Ga0302122_10002945_pt1 | contig 10433 bp, 9 predicted proteins | sample CB21_SCM_MG_FD_203115 | JGI IMG/M metagenome (GOLD analysis project Ga0302122, IMG submission 203115) | Marine microbial communities from Western Arctic Ocean, Canada - CB21_SCM | ecosystem: Environmental > Aquatic > Marine > Oceanic | place: Canada: Western Arctic Ocean | collected 2017-09-28
AGAAAATAAGTCACTCTCTACAAGCTTCAGACTGTTGTTACGTGGAGCAAGTAAATTTTGATAACGTTCTAAATTTCGGGCTGCAACTTTTAATGTCTCTGCAGAACAGTCTACAGATATAATATTCAGGTTTTGGAGTTCAGCACAAAAAGCCAGAGGTATTGCGGCTGTTCCTGTTCCGAGTTCAGCAATATTGCAAGTTGCTTTGGGATGGGTTTGTTGCCATTCCAGGATTTTCTCTACTGAAGTTTCTACCAGTGTTTCTGTATCTGGACGTGGAATTAGGGTTGCTTTGCTTACTTCAAGTGTCAAGGACCAGAAATCCTTTTCTCCTGTCAAATATGCAATAGGGCAACCTGCAGCACGTTGCTGAACCAGTTCACGGTACGCACCACGTTCTTTTTCGTTCAAAGGTTGGTCTGCCCGAAGATAAAGATCCAAACGGGGACAGTCAAGCACATAGGCAAGTAGCAGTTCAGCATCCAGGCGTGGAGAGTCCGGACGTACTTTTTCAAAATGGACCTGTGTCCAATTCAAAATTTTTTCTATTGTCCATTGCTCTATATTCACATCTTTTGCTGATAATTTTATTTATAGTGATTTTAGTCTGCAGTAACAATAAAATTTCAGCTGCCGTTTTTCAGAGATTGGTGTGCATCAAGTAATATTCTCCGAGTGTTGTCCCAATCCAGGCAGGCATCTGTTACAGAAACACCATATTTCATTTCTGCTGAAATTGGCTGGTTCCCGCCGTTAATGTTACTTTCGATCATTGTTCCAATGATGGAATTGTCTCCGTCTTTAATTTGAAGAATTGTGTTTCTCAGTACCAGTTCCTGCCGGGAAGGATCTTTTCCGGAATTTGCATGATTGCAGTCAATCATGATCGCTTTGGGCAAGCCTCCTGAAGCAAGTGCATCTGCAGCAATGTGGACTGAAACTGCATCGTAATTTGGACCGTTGTTTCCGCCACGTAAAACCAGGTGAACATTTTGATTACCTGAAGTCTTGATGACAGAGGAAACACCATCATTATTGATTCCGATAAAATGGTGTTGCTGCAAAGCAGATTTCATTGCATTGAGAGCCACATCCAAGCCACCGTCAGTTCCATTTTTAAAACCGACCGGCATCGATAAACCACTTGCCATTTCACGGTGTGTCTGAGATTCAGTTGTACGTGCTCCGATTGCGCTCCAGGAAATCAAATCTGCCACATATTGTGGTGCGATAGGATCAAGAGTTTCAGTAGCGCACGGCAGGCCGAGATTGTTGATTTCCAACAAAATCCTACGCGCAAGCTCTATTCCTTTATTTACTTTGTGGCTTCCGTTAAGTTCTGGATCATTGATCAATCCTTTCCAGCCGACCGTCGTCCTTGGTTTTTCAAAATAGACACGCATCACAATCAGAATTGTGTCAGAAACTTCAGCAGCAAGTTTCTTCAGACGTAAGGCATAGTCATGTGCTGCCTCCGGATCATGAATAGAGCAGGGACCTACAATAACCAGTAAACGATGATCCTCACCAGTCAGAATACTTTTTATCGAATTTCTAGCTTGAATTACAGTTTCTTCTGCAGTCTTTGAAACCGGTATAAGTTCTTTAAGTTTTTTTGGTGAAGTTAATGGTGAAATGTCAACAAGATTCAGGTTTTCGGTACGTTTCATTATTTACTGTTCAAATTAAGAATTGAAAATATTTTGTGTTATAAAATTAAGTTTCACTGAAAAAGTATTTCTTTTGTCATTCCTGCTCCACGCAGAACTTCGCCCTGAATGACAATGGAGAATAATCTAAAGCAGCGTCACATCCCAGTGAAAACAGTTTGCATGATGAGGTACTCAAGCAACGGATGTGCATGTCTTTTATGTGGGTTAAGGAGAACCCAATGCACATGACATCCAATATCGAATAATTACATATTGATTTTATTGAAAAATATCACTAATCAGCAAGCCCTAATTACGACAGTCAGCCTAATAACAGGAAACCCTTAGTTTGTTTTAACTAAATTAGACGGGATTTATGTTGAAGTATGCATCAGGCAGGTGGTCGGAGCGACTGGATTTGAACCAGCGACCGCACGCCCCCCAGGCGTGTGCGCTACCAGGCTGCGCTACGCTCCGATTGTGTATCTATGATGAAGAGTTTTTCAGCTAAGTGTCAAGTCCTTTCACATTCATCTGATGTCGTCTGTTTATGCATTTGCGGGAATTAACTCAGCCAACTACATAGGTGCCGGTACCGACTGCAATCAGGATTCCTTTGTCATTGTGTAATTCCATACGAGTAACAGATACTTTGTTACCTGTACGAAGGGTACTCCCGGTTGCAACAAAATATTCGCCTAAACCTGGACGCAGGTAATCAACACGAATATCAATAGTACCTATTTTATTAAAACGTTTAGAAATTTCATCAAATGACTGACCCTCCATTTTTTTCATTATCCCCGTCCAAGCCACCATACCTCCTGTTACATCCAGTACAGAAGATATAACCCCTCCATGCAGATTGCCACGAGTGAAATTTCCGACCAGTTCAGGACTCATTTCGAATCGAATTCCGATCTTGTCTAAATCCAGCGTATCTATTTTCATTCCAATTAATTTATTGAACGGAATTTTTTCTTCAGTAATTTCCTTTAGTAACTGCAGGAGTTTTTCTGTGGGCATGATAGGACTAGGGATTCATGATTATAGCTTATAGGAATTAACACTGGTTGTTTACTGAAACAATTCTCAATAGTTAGTGAACGTTTCTAAAATACAAAGGTCGTGATAAGGCCAATTAGACCGCCAAAGACACCTCCCCAGACAACCAGCCAGCCAAGGTGTTCTTGAATCATCCGCTCGACAATCTCTTTTACCATGTTTGGTGTGAGCTCATCCAGGCGTTTAGAAACAATACCTTCAACTTTTTGCAGAATGTCATCACTTGCAGAAAGGTCAGCCAGTTGTTCACGTAATGCTTCTTTAAAAGGTTCAGTTTTCGAGATTTTCTGTACAGCAACCAGTAGCTTTCCCTTAAAAGGTTCGCGTAGAGGTTCCAGAGCTTGTACTCCTCCCACCATGGATAACATTGGACCAAAACTGGAGTTTTCTATCACTTCCAGCAACGAGTCAAAAGCAGGATTTAAATTTACTTTTTTGAAGACATCTTCAAAATTGGGAAGAATCTTTGAACCGGAAGAATTTGCAAAGAACTTTTCCACATTTTCACGGTTAAAAAACTGATGCATAATTAATTCATTGATGCCGGTTTTGAAATCTTCAAAATGCAGTGGAATGACACCGGAACCATACAATCCCGGTACTCTCTCAAAAAGCATATAAATAGCCAGCCAGTTGGTAATTGCACCTGAAAGAGCAAAAAGTCCTGTGTTTAACAGAGTTTCTCGCCATGGGCCATTAAACCATAACCCGCCACCAACCAAAGCCAACGCAACCAGATTTGTTCCTAAACGTTTGTCAAAAAATATTCCAGAATTTCCGTTATTTTTAAGTGAAAGAGTCTGATTCATGAGCTTTTGCTTAGCAAAAAATTAACTGAATGTTAGAATTTTAGGTTTGGTAATAATCAATTTGTCAGAGGAATCTAACCGGATTCACAACTGGAAGCTAATAACGGTGAGTCTGCCATCAAACCTAAAAACTGTTTGGTGGTTCGTTTTGTTATGTTTTCAAAATTATCGGCATTTTGTGATAATAAGTCTGCGCCAAAAATTTGGGAATAATTATTTTGAATTATCCTGCCAAATTCAGCATGTTCAATGGAACATCCAGCCAACTGAGCAAGTGCATTCAGATGAAGTCCTTGTCCTTGGGCACTCTCCTCACGGACTTGCAAAAAATTATCTTTGAGGAACAAAGCAAGTCGTTTGTTCTTTGGCTTATAGAAATTATCTGATGGATGTCCACGGTCACAACCTGATGTTTCGGAGGAGCGTGCCGCAGCCATTGTACTTCCGGAAGGAATGAGAGTAATGCTGCTGAAAATTCCCATTATTCCAGGTGGTGTCGGGACTTTGTAACACTTGTGACGAGCCTGCACAAATTGAACACTACTTACCAGCAAAAGCAATACCGCAAACACTCTCTGGAGCACGATTCCTTTTTTCAACTAAAATTTTCTGAAAGTTCCCTGAGCTAGTTTCCCAAAAAGTAGATTGTCTAATTTCTGTTAAAGTATCTGGCTCAAAAAAAGCTTTGTCCTGTCGTGTTGTGGGTTATTAAAGAAATCCTTTGGGTTGTTTTTTTCAATAATTTCTCCTTCGTCCATAAAAATAACGCAATCCCCAACTGCTGTTGCAAATCCCATTTCGTGGGTCACAACCAGCATTGTTATTCCACTGTTTGCAAGTTCAATCATTACGTCCAGAACTTCCTTGATCATTTCAGGATCAAGAGCTGAAGTCGGTTCGTCAAAAAGCATTATTCTGGGATTCATGCACAAGGAGCGGGCAATTGCAACACGCTGTTGCTGACCACCTGAAAGCTGACCGGGAAATTTATTAGCCTGTTCAGGGATTTTCACTCTTTCCAGAAATTCCATGGCTGTTTTTTCTGCTTCGGACTTTGAGGTTTTTCTGACCCAAATCGGAGCAAGTGTACAGTTTTCAAGAGCAGTCAGGTGTGGAAATAAATTAAAATGCTGAAATACCATACCTACTTCTGAGCGTACGATTTCGATATTTTTGAGATCATTTGTCAGTTCTGTACCGTCAACCACAATACTTCCCTGCTGGTGTTCTTCAAGTCTGTTAATGCAACGTATAAGAGTAGATTTTCCGGAACCGGATGGTCCGCAGATGACAACCTTTTCACCACGTTTAACTTCCAGGTTAATGTTCTTGAGAACATGAAAGTCGTCGAACCACTTGTGCATTGAATCAATGGAAATCATGATTTCCGTTTCACTTGTTTTAGTATCCGCTATTGTAGACATGAGAAAATTTTAGGTTTTAATTTTTAACTTTTAATGGCCTGTATGCAGTTTCTTTTCCAGGTAAAGTGAGTAGCGGGACATGCCGAAACAACTGACGAAAAAATACAGAGCCACAAAAAGATAAATCTCGTGTGCTAACCCTGCCCACTTTGCATCCGCCAATGAAGCATCTCCAAGGCCTAAGATATCCATCATACCGATGATCAGTACCAAAGTTGTATCTTTGTAAAGTCCAATGAAAGTATTTACTATACCCGGTATCGAAATTTTTAGTGCCTGCGGCAGTACGATCAACCGATTCGCCTGCCAGTATGTCAGTCCAAGTGAATCACCGGCTTCATGCTGCCCCTTGGAAATTGCCTGTAAACCGCCGCGGATGACCTCGGCCATGTATGCCGAGGCAAAGAGAGTCACCATTATCAGAACTCGCAAAAGTAAATCAAAGTTGGTCCCGGGAGGTAGAAAGTAAGCCAGCATTGTAGAAGCCACAAAGAGCAAAGTAATCAGGGGTACACCACGAATGAACTCTATGAAAAGTACACACATAATTCTCAGCACTGGCAATTTTGATTGACGTCCAAGAGCCAATGCAATACCAATCGGAAGCGAAAAAGTTATTCCAGTTACACCTAGAATCAGAGTAAGCAAAATACCGCCAAACTTGTCAGTGTCTACAGGTTCAAAGCCGAATCCGTAGACTTCACCTCCGACTAGCAACCATCCGGTAATGAATGGGAAAATTGCAGAATACCATAAGCCGTATTTTCTGCCGGGCATTTTTTCATAAAGTACCGGAATGATAGCGAGGATCAGCAGCACAAATGACAAATTTACACGCCAACGCAAAGGCTCAGGATAAAAACCATAAGTAAAAAGAGCTAAACGGTCATCAATGAAAGCCCAGCAGGCGCCTGCTCCCGGTACTGCCATCTGATCCCAGCATTGTATTCTGGAGTCTGCAGTGAAGATGGAATTCGTAACACTCCATTCAAAAAATGGAGGTATTATCGACCATAACAACAAGAAAGACATTATAGTCAGTACAGTGTTCAGAGGCGATGAAAACAAGTTGTTTCTGACCCACGCCAGCAGTCCTCTGTTACTGATGGGTGGCGGCCAATTCGGATGAGTTCCCGGGAGGAAATTTTTTGGAGTGGTATTATTCACTTTCAATCTGCGTTATCGTTCAACCAGCGCCATTCTTCGGTTGATCCAGTTCATAAATGTTGAAATAATTAGTGAAAAAAACAAATAAGTCAGAAGTACAATTATCATTGTCTCCATCTCTTTACCCGTTTGCATCAAGGTGATGCCTCCAATAGTTGCGACTACATCCATGTAACCAATGGCAATAGCCAAAGAAGAGTTTTTGGTGAGATTGAGATATTGACTGGCCAGGGGTGGTATTATCACACGTAGTGCCTGCGGTATGACGACCAGCTGCAGGGTACGGTTTTGTTGCAAACCAAGTGCGAGTGCAGCCTCGGTTTGTCCACGACCGATAGCCAAAATTCCTGCACGTACGATTTCCGCAATGAAACAGGCAGTGTAATATGACAGGGCAAATGTGAGTGCTATATATTCTGGTTTTATTGTTGTACCACCCTTAAAGTTGAAGCCTTTCAATTCAGGAATTTCCCATGCCATCGGAGCACCTGAAATAAAAAATACAATCAGTGGTAAGCCGAACAGGATGGCTAGGGAAATGCTGAACACGCGATAGTGCTCACCGGTTGCATCCTGATTCTTGCGTTCCCAGCGTACAAAAAATACAACAATTGCTATTGCAGTAAGCAGTGCAATCCAGACAAATCCAAAACCATCCTCAAAAACCGGTGACGGTAAAATAAATCCACGATTAGTTAAAAATACTGTATCTGAAATGTTGATTGCTTTTTTTGGAACAGGAAGAGTGTAGAGGAAAATGCTGTAGATGAAAAGTATGTGTAAGAGAACCGGGACATTCCTGGTGAATTCGAGAAAAACATAGACAAGTCTGCTGATAAGCCAATTGTTTGAAAGTCTCAAAACTCCCATGGTGAAGCCCAATATTGAAGCAAGAATAATTCCTGAAACTGCAACCAGGAGGGTATTAGAAATTCCAACTGCTGCTGCTCGTAAATGGGTGTCGGTGGGTGAATAAGAAATGAATGGCTGAAAGGTAATATCGTAGCCTGCAGGATAATTTAAAAAACCAAAGCTGAAGTCTTTTCCTGCTATTTCCAGATTGATAACAACATTATGTATTATTAACCCCAATAAAGTGAACACAATCACCATCGTGATGATTTGTATAAAAATAGAACGGGTGTCTTTATCACGCCACAAACGCAACAAAATATTATGGTGATTTTCAGTAGAGGCAGGTATGTTCATTGTGGGAAATTTCCCGTTGAACTGCAGGGATCAATTGCTTGTGTGGAAAGTAAAAGCGCACATACTCAAAGGGAGAATATGTGCGCTCAAATCAACGTTTAATTAAAACGACGATTAACGGAATGGTGGAGAATACTGAAGTCCTCCCTTATTCCATTGGTCATTCAAACCACGCGCCAAGCCAATCGGTGTATTTGTACCGATATTGCGCTCGAAGATTTCGCTGTAGTTTCCAATTTGCTTGATGACCTGATAAGCCCAGTCTTTGCTCAATCCAAGCTCTTCGCCTTGACTGCCTTCAACACCGAGAAGACGCAGAATTTCAGGGTTATTGGAACCCTTCATGCTGTCCACGTTTGAGGATGTAACACCTAATTCTTCAGCTGCTACAGTCGCATTATAAATCCAGCGGACAATGTCGGCCCATTGATCGTCACCTTGACGAACTGCGGGACCCAACGGCTCCTTGGAAATGATTTCCGGAAGGATCTTATGATTGCCCGGATTAGGGAAGGTAGAGCGGGTTGCGGCCAAACCTGAGGCATCAGTTGTGTAAATGTCACAACGTCCTGACAGATAAGCTGCACGTGCTTCCGAGTTTTTCTCGATAGTCACCGCTTCATATGACATGTTGTTTGCACGGAAGAAATCGGCAAGATTCAACTCAGTGGTGGTTCCGGTTTGGATACAAACCGAAGCACCGTCCAACTCTTTCGCACTGCTGACACCAAGGCTCTTATTGACCATGAAACCTTGTCCGTCATAATAGTTGACTCCAACAAAAGTCAACTTTACACCAACATCACGGGAAAAGGTGATAGTAGTGTTACGCCATAAAACGTCACCTTCGCCAGAATTCAGCTTGGTGAAACGTGTTTTTCCTGTTGAGGTAACAGCCTTGATTTTGGACGAGTCGCCCAAAACTGCTGCTGCGGTTGCCCGGCAGAAATCAATATCGAAACCCTTCCAGGTTCCATCTGAATCCGGATATGCAAATCCGGCAATTCCAGTACTAACCACACAGCGAAGCTCACCACGAGCTTTCACATCTTCAAGTGTTCCAGCTGTTGCCGTGAACGCCATGGCACCGACTGCAGTCAATGTCAGTACAATTTTTGCGAGTGCTCTCATATAAATCTCCTTTTGAACACATTATAAAAAACCATCCCATACATTTGGGACAGACCTTATCAACGCCGTCTATTGTATTGATTTTTAAGGATCTGTCAAGTCTAAAATACAAAAAAATATTTAGTATTATTATATTCTTGATGTCATTAAAAAATTTTGCTGATTTAACTGAACGAGTTATCAAATTTTGTTTGAAAATCAGCACGGCGTTTACGTTCAATTTTGGGTGTATTTGCCTGTCGAAAATCATTTGTGGAACACAAACCGGACTTGCACAATTCGGTTTCGATTAATTTTTCTGCTTCCAAGCTGAGTTCCCAAAATGGATGTTCCATATTGTCTTTACATGACAATTCTCTCATCAACTGAACTTTCCATCCGAGGAACTGCAAACCTGAAGCAATTCGTCTGTATAGGCAACGCAGCAAAAACATGCTGTTTAATTTTGGCAGGAATACCCCGGTTTGGAAAACTGCTTCATGAAATTCCCAGGGCCAATTTATTTTAAAAACAGGTGCCTGGGAATTAAGACACTCATGTTCTGATTGAAAAGTTTTTGAGGCAACAGCGGTCAAATGACCCGAGAGGTTTGACTGAAGATTTTCTGCCAATTTTTTTATCAGTATTTTCTGAGGCATTAGTAATGTTTTGAATGTTCCACGATCCTGGACATCGTACAGTGGCGTTTTGTTTTCCGGGAGTTCATCGTCTAAAAGCCTGACGATTTCAAAGCTTTCTTTGATCGCCCCACGTTTCGTAGCGGGAACTGGAATCCATTTTAGGCCGGTTTTTGTCATTTGATCCCCATTTTGCCGTACTTCAAGTAATTTCCGATTTTCTGTGGCCAACAGCCACTCCATTACTTCCTTGCGTGAATTTGCCCGCAGATGCAAACGTTGCATATTTCCCTTATCCCTGAGATCAAGCAGTGAAAAAACCTGTCTTTCTTCGCTCAGGGCAACTCGCATCCAGCCAAGTTGAAATTGATTCAGCCACTGGTTAAAAATAGCAGTTTTACTGTCGTTTTTAGTGTTTCCCTTCCGCCACAGGTCGAATTGCGGCTGAGCTAATTTTGAAAGCTCAACTCTATTATGCTTTATTTCAGATTCAACCAATTCCGGCAATGCTAAAAACAAATCCGGAACTTTAAATTTTGCCAGTCGTTTTTCCAAAAAATTCTTTAAGTCAGATTCTGAAGAATCTTCTCCGGTTTTTAAAAAAGCTACCGGTCGTGCCCCGAATTCTGCGTCTTGTACTGCAACTACTACTGCTTGTTCGGTCTTTCCAAATTGAAGCAAAATTCTTTCTATTTCTTCCGGATGAATATTTTCACCACCGGAAATGAACATGCTGTCCTTACGTCCAGTAATTTTCAATGAATCCACATCTCCCTCATTTTTTGGATCTTTGGAACACCAGAGACCTATATCTCCCGTCTTAAACCAGCCGTTTTCATCAAACGGCTGATGCAGTCCAGTTTCGTCCAGGTAACCCAAAAAACTGATTTTTCCACGTACTTCGACCTCATTATCTGCAGCAATCCGAACTTCGCGAAACGGCAAAACCTGGTAAAACCCGCTTTTTCCGGTTGCCACCTGAGAAGCCATTTCTGTGGAACCGTAAGTCGTTTGCACGTTCAGTCCAAGCTGTGCGGATTGTTCAAGCAATGTTTCAGGAATGGATGCACCTCCCAGTAAAATCAACTTGAGTTGGCTTAAAGCGTCTTTTCCTTTTGTCGTTTGCAGCAAGCGATAAAGTTGAGTTGGAACGAGAGAAAAGTGTGTGACGCTCCGCCTTAGGAGTGTCTCGGACAGTGATACTTTTTTAGCAGGAATCACTATTGCCGCACCAGAAAGCATAGTCCGGAACAAAATAGCTAATCCGCTTACATGATACATCGGCATCGATAACAACCAACGATCTCCAGGATTCAGAGGCATTCGCTCATTTGCTCCAAGTGCGTTGTAAAAATGATT
>Ga0302122_10002950_pt1 | contig 10414 bp, 7 predicted proteins | sample CB21_SCM_MG_FD_203115 | JGI IMG/M metagenome (GOLD analysis project Ga0302122, IMG submission 203115) | Marine microbial communities from Western Arctic Ocean, Canada - CB21_SCM | ecosystem: Environmental > Aquatic > Marine > Oceanic | place: Canada: Western Arctic Ocean | collected 2017-09-28
CGCGTCGACCACCTGCGGCCTGGACGACACTCTCATCATGCTGCTAGGCTTTTCCTGCGTGCTCTTCGCGGCGGCCTTGGCGGGCGTCGTGTGCCTCTTCGTCTTCTTACCCGCATCAAAGAGTTGCGAAGCCGGGGCGGCCATCACGGCGTTCATTTCGATGACGCTCGTGTTCTGCGTGGCGACCACGGCGACGCAGCTCGTCTTCTCCGAGTCCGGGAACCTGCTCACGTCGTCGGCCGTCTGCGCCTACGGCACGTACTTGGCCTACTCCGCAATAGCTAAACACCCTTCTGAAGCATGCAACCCGCTCTGGGGCCGCGATAACGCGGCCACGACGTGGATTTCGCTCATCCTGGCTTTCATTTCGCTGATCTGGATGAGCAAGACGGCCGGGGACGTGGGTCGATCTATTGATAATGAACTGGGTGTGGAACTGGTCCCGTCGGACGACGAGGAAAAGAATAACGAGGACGGGGACGCACCGCCGCCGCCCATCGACTGCCTGGACGGGGGCGACCGGGCCGGGGCCACCTTCAACCTCATCATGAGCCTGGCCTCGTGCTACGTGGCCTGCACCATCGCGAACTGGGGCGCGGGCACCGGCGGCTACGATGAAGACGCCTCGAAGCCCCTCGCCGGCCGCGCGTCCATGTGGATGCAGATCGCGGCCCAGTGGTCCATGTTTTTATTATATGAGTGGACGCTCGTGGCGCCCCTCGTGTTCCCGGACCGGGACTGGGTGTAAGTTTCGTATGGTACTTATGGCGGCTTTTCTGATTCCTTTTGCCGCCGTTGGGCGATGACGAGCTTCGCCTTGGCGAGCGCGCTCTGCGCGGAGCGCTCTCTCTTCATTCTCTGGACGGTGGCCGGATTCCCCCCGGACGTCCTATAACCAAAAAGCTCGCGCGACGCCGCGTCCGACCGCGACTCGGTGCGCCCCGTCGTCCGCACGAGGCCGGCGGGCAGGCCCAGCGCCGCCGCGCGCTCACAGGGCGGCAGCGCCAGGAGGGCCGTGCTGTTCGTCGGCGGCCGCGGCGGGCCCGCTTCAACGCGCGGGCCCTGCACGGCCGCGCGGAAGGCCTCGAGCGCGCCGCTGTCGGCGTTCGCGAGGTCGGCGGCGTCCTCGGTCTCGTTCCTCCGTCGACGCTTCTTTTCCTTTTTGCGGCGCTTCTTCTCGCGCTTCTTCTTCTTCTCTTTTTTGCGCTTCTTCTCTTTTTTGCGCTTGCGCTTCCTGTCTTCGCTGCTGCTGCTGGAGCTGCTGGAGCTGCTGGAGCTGGAGCTGCTAGAACTGCTCGACGACGCCATCCGCACCGCTGCTCTCTGGCGTGTTGCACTGCTGCGTTGCTAGATTTGCCGAGATCTGTACGCAGCAGCAGCGGTATCGATATATTACTGCGCAGCGACGCGTCGCTATCGATTGTGCACAGCGAGAGCGTCAACCGGAGAGTACGCCTAGCGCAGCGCAGCGCAGTGCAGCGATTGCAGCGATTGATACTGGGTTTCGCAGAGGTGCTGCTGCGTGAGTTTCATGGGTGCAACAGTTTCACCTCCTCTGTGGGCTCCAGTCGATCGCGTCGCCGTGGGTGCGGGTATTGTATACGGTTTTTTTTGGCACGGGTTTTGATCGCCCGTCTGGTCATTGCACGCTGCAAGGTGGCATATCGCTGAAGCATAACTGCGTGTACTCCACAGCAGAGCTGCTAAGCCATCGCTGCGCTCAAGGGACGCGCACGACAACCATGTCTAAGCTCCTGAAGAAGTCCAAGAGCAAGAAGCCCACGGCGCCGCCCGCCCCGGTCGCGCCGGCCCAGCCGTGGACCCGCGTCGGGCGCGGCGAGCCCGTGGACGCGGCGGACATTCCCGGCATCGAGGCGCTCCTCGCCCAGCGCGCGGAGGCAAAGGCCGCGAAGGACTACACGACGGCGGACCACGTCGCGCGCGTGCTCCAGGCGCGCGGCGTGGCCTACCACGACGGGGACCGCGAGTGGTACGTCAAGGCGGCGAAGGCGCCCGTTACGGCGCCGGTCCTTGGCACGAAGCGGCGCCTCGACGACGAGGAGGATGCGCCGGAGGCGCCGGCCGCCGCGCCCGCGGCGGAGCCCGTCCTCAACGCGAAGGACCGGCGGCGGCTGAAGCGCCAGAAGCAAGCCGAGGAGCCGGCCGCCGCCGCGCCGGACGACGACGAGGCCTCGAGCAGCGACGACGAGGACAGCGAGGAGGACCGGCTGGACGGGGCGTTCGTGCTAACGATGCAGGCGAAGCTCGCGGCCGCGGCGGCGCCGAAGAAGAAGAAGGAGGAGGACGGTGGTGACGACGAAGCGGCGGCCAAGAAGGCGCGCAAATCCGCCAAGAAGGCCAAGAAGGAGGCCGAGGCGGCCGACGGGGGGAGCGCCAAGAAAAAGAAGAAGAAGCGCAGTAGTAAGAGTACATAGTTATATAAATTGGGAGAGACGTCGCTGCGCGATTGCGGGCGGCCCGTCGTCGGGTCCGCGGCGTACATGGGTCGCCGCGGGCCGTCATAAAGAGCCGGCTGCGTACGCGCGAAAGCGCCTCAGGTAAAAAGCCTAGGCCGCGTCGACGGCCTCCTGGATGGCGTCGATGACCAGCTGCGTCTCCTCGCCGGTCTGGCACTTGCCCTGGCCCTTCGTCGCCTTCGAGTGCACGAGCGTCCCCGCGCACGTGACCTCGAAGTTGCCCGTGTTCCCCGGGTCCTTGACCTGCTCGATGGCCACATCGTCGCCGAACCTGCGCGCGACGCGACCGGTGAGTCGGTTGCACGCCATCGAGCAGGCGCCGCGTCGCCGGCGTGGGGGTTCTGAAATTTGATGCGTGCGCTGCCCCGCACTCCTGCTCGATGGCCTCCGCAAGCGCTACTGAGTAGCGCTTGTAGCCTCAGCCGCCACAATACTGTATACTGACAGGGACAGGCATCGTCTGGCCGCCGCTGGAACCGAGAAGGTTACCCGTGATTACGTTCTAACTGGGCTTTACGACAGCTGTGCTATCGTACGCCGCGTTTAACACCGCAGCAACCAGTTGAGAAACCCGTTTTCCAAACTTTAACCTTTGCATGTCACGTCGTCACGTGACTAGTAAGGATATCAATAGTGCCAGGGGCTAGCGATCGTAGGCGGACCGCGGGCGCATGGCCCTGGCCGCGCGCGCCATCTCGCCATCTCGAGGAAAAACGGGTTGTATGTAGCGCTAATTTTAACGCCTAGGCACCGCGGCAGCGGGAAGTAGCTAAGCAGCGGAGACTACGCTAGACTAGCACCTCCTTCAGCGACGCGTGGGGGTGCAGGCCTGTTGTGCGACGTGCAGGGCACCCAGGACAGACCGCAGACCGCAGACAGGAGCCGGGCAGCCACACAGGCAGCCACAGGCAGCCGCACGGGCTGGGCAGCCCGCATTAAGTATGGCCAGGCGCGAGCGCGTAAAGGGCGAGAGCCTGGGCTCCCTCTACCGCACGCTCTGCGCCGAGGCGAGCGGCGGGAAGAAGGACGTGCGCCGCGAGCGTTTATTGATCATGGAGCAGCTCGGCTATCTCAAGCGGAAGACGCGGACGGCGCCCGCCTCGACGCTTCATTTGGGCAGGTTTGCGAGGCGGCGCAAGCCGCCCGATCCAAAACCGCCGCAGGACAGTAAGAGAGAAGCGAGAGAAAGAGCGGAGAACCGGCGCAAACTCCTGTACTCGGAAGGTGTTAGTGGAGCATTAAGGAAGATCCAGCAGTTGCAACTGAAGGACCGGCCCGTGCCCCCGCACCTGTGGAAGAGTCTAAGCCAAGCGCAGAACGCGAAGCATTTGCTGCCCACTTTACCGGACCCGGGCCCTGGGCAATACAAAGTGATTCCTGTTCGTTCCAAAGGTCTGAAGCGGACGATGGGCTCTGTACCAAAAGGCGTGACGCTGCTGAATCCGCTGGCGAGCCCGCCGCGCCCGCCGCCGGGGCCCGGCGCCTACTTGCCTTTGACCTCTCAAAAAAAGACGAGCGGCTATTCCTTAGTCGGGAAGGACCGCCGGGTCGGCGCGCGTGGTAAGCTGCCGAAGGCCAAGGCCCCGAGCCTGTTGCGGCAGATCAACGCCGGTTTGGAGGGGTTCGAGGAGGAGGAGGACCCGGACGCCTGGACAAAACTAGAGTACTGGTTCCCCCCCAAGATTGTGGAAAGGCAGCTCGTGCCCCCCGCCGACGCGCCGACGCCCCGCGTTTCGGCCCGCGCGCCCGCGCCCGCGCCTGGCGCGGCTGCGTATTCGTCGCTGGCATCTATCCGCGCGCCGGCACCGGCACCCGGCGCAGCTGCGTACTTACTGCTGATTTCGGCCCGCGCGCCGGCGCCGGCACCCGGCGCGGCTGCGTATTCACCGCTGATTTCGGCCCGCGCGCCCGCGCCCGACGACGACCGGTCGCTCGCGACGGCGGCGACGGCGCCGTCGCGGTACGTGGTCGACGACGACGACAAGTCGCTCGCGACGGCGGCGACGCCGCGCGCCGCGGTCGCCGAGCGGTCGCCGCCGAAGGTCGCGCCGGAACCAGAAGCTGAACCTGAACCGGAGCCCGAACCTGAGCCAGAACCAGACCTCCGAATATCCGCGGCCATCGGGGACACCGACGTCGACGCGGCCATCGACGCGGCGTTGGCGGCGCGCGGCGGCGCGGCGGCCGCCGCGCCGGACGCGGCCGCGGACGACGACGACGAGACCGACCCCGACGACGAGGCCGACGACGAGGAGTCCGAGGAAGAGGATGAAGACGAGGACGACGAGAATGATGACGAGGACGACGACGAGGAGGATGACGACGAAGAGGATGACGACGACGACGACGACGACGACGAGTGATTCGCCCCGTAGGTGTGAGGTATCACATCTTCCGGTAGGCTTGTGCTCCTGTAAAATTTTGTGTGATCCGTAGTTGCCGCGTTGGCGTGGTGGAGTGAAGTCTATTCAAGTTACTATGCACACAGGGGGGGGCGTCACTCGTCCGACGCGCACGACACGCGCCGGCCCTCGCCCAGCCCGGCCACGTTGCCCGTTTGTATAAGACGCGCGTGGAGCATCGCGGCGGGCGGCAGGTCGCTCGTTTTCAACGCCGCCAGGGCGCCCGCGAGCGGTCCTTCCTCCGCCGCGACCACGTCCACGAGGATCGCGCGCAAATCGCCGAGCGTGGCCACGTCCTCCCGCGCGAGCACGTCGTGGCGCGCTATGCGGTTCGTGAAGACGACAGCATGCATCGCGCCCCGCAGCTTGCGCCGCGCGTTCCACGCGGGCTTCTTTTTGGGGGAAACGGGCGCGACCCTCGCGGCGCGCTTGGCCATCGCTTGGTCGAAGAGGGCCTTCGCCAACGCGGCGCGCGCGCGCGGCGCGGCTTTGGCCATGGAGACATTGAGTTCTTGTTCTAGCGATTGCCGTTTCAAGGCCAGGCTCAGCGCGCCCTCGACGATGGGGATGGCCCCGGGCGCCACGAGCCACCGGCTATTGTTCAAGGAGCTGGACTGCTGAGAGAATTGGTATATATGATCCAAGCGGTGGCGCATGCGGTGTAGGCTATTGCGCACGTCTACTACCGACCCTAGGCGACCCCAGGGAGACCTCTGGACCACGAATCGACCGCATTCCACTGGCGCGACTGACCACTTCAGCACCGCGAATCAAGAAATTATTTTTTTCGCCCTCCAGTAAGCGTTCTATTGATCTCTTTGGACCAGTATCTAACCGAACGATACTCAAACAACTGCATGTCGTTTCACAAAAGCGCACGGGTTTTTCGCGCAGAGCGCAAAAGCCACAAAAGGACACCTCTGCCGCCACAGTGCACGCTGTGACAGCGGTTTGGTTAAAGCAGCCACCAATATGCCGTTTGTCCAGTAGCTGCAGCGCCCTTTCTGATGCCTACGCATACCCATTGCAAAGTTGCTGCACCAAAATGGCACACACACACTTCCTCCCTGCTTATGCAGAAGCATTCGTCATCGTTCATAAATAATGCGTCATCGCTCGTAGGATCACGTGGCTGCCCAAGGCGTGTCGAAACGCAGCGGTGCGGCAACAGGTCGCCGAGGCGGTCATCAAAGCGATCTGCTCCGTGACAGCCTCCGAGACGACGGCGGACAAGGTCGTCGTCCGCGCGACCCCGCGCTGCAGCAATCACGTGGGCGTAACCGACGCGCCGGTGCCGCCGCCCGAGAGACGCGTGGACGTCGCACTTCACTCGCGAGCGTCGCGGCGACGGCGCGGGGACGCACCCACCCAGACGCCACCGACGCGACTCACCGGCCGCCCGCGCAGGCTTCGGCGAGTCCACGGACGCGTTCCCGCAGCCGCGCGGCTTCTCCGCGAACCCGGCGCTGCAGGGCCACCCGTCCCCGAGCAGCGAGATCGGCATCGGCAGCGACGACCCCATGCCAAAATAGGTAGCCTTAGACTATTACCCGATTCCCGATTCATTCGTTCATTCACTACTGTAGGTCGCGGTCCTCCCGATCCTCGCGCACCTGCAGCGGGCGACCTTCTAACTGACTATCGTTCAGCTCCAGGATGGCGCGCCGCGCGTCCTCCGGGGCCTCGAACTCGACGATGCCGCAGCCGCGGCTGATGAGCTTCGCGTGGACCACCGACCCAACAGGCTTGAAGTGGTCCTTCAGGGTCTGCCAGGACGTCGAGAACTTGAGGTTGCCCACATAGACGCGCTTCCCGACGCGCACGGTCCCGCCCTCGTTCGACTTCATGCGCTTCCGCGCCTGGGCCGGCTTCGCCTGGTCCTCTCTGACAACAATATTACGGCCGTCGAGTTCGGTATTGGCCTTGCGAGAAATAGCGTTTGACGCGTCCTGGGCGGTCTCGAACTCCACAGTGCCGTACCCCCTATTGACGTCCGCCCGCGCCACGCGCCCGCAGTCCTTGAAGTGGTCCTTGAGCTGCTGCCACGTCGTCTGGTAGTTCAGGTTGCCCACGTACAGCTTCTTTCCTACTGTATGAACGTCATCATTGCGTTCTCGTTTCTTCTTCTTCGCCGGCTGTTGTTGGGGCTTCTCCTCCTCCCGGTCCTCCCGTACTAGTAACTTCCGGCCGTCGAGCTCCCCGTCGTGCATGGTGGCGATGGCGTTCTGCGCGTCCTGGGGCGACCCGAACTCGACGACGCCGCAGCCCATGCTGCGGCCGGTCCGGCCCTCGAGGACGCGCGCGTGCACCACGTTCGCACAGGTCGCGAAGTGGTCCTTCAATTGCTGCCACGTCGTCTCGTACTTCATGTTGCCGACGTAGACGCGCGCGCTCGCGTCGTCGTCGCCGCCGCCGCCGCTCGCCTTCTTCCGCGGCGGCTGCGACGTCTTCTTCGGCCGATTCGCTGCGATGGCCTCGTCAAGGCTCATGCCGAGGCCGAGGGGCTCGCCGTCATCTAAGGCGGGCGCCGAGTCGTAGGCGGAGAAGGTGTCGAGGCCGTCCACGTCCATGGTTACGCTGCACGGAGGTTACGGAGCTCGTTTGGCAGCTTAAAATATTCGGCGCCACCTGTCAAAACCCGTTTTGTCCACTCTATTGATGTATCGAATGTATCGAGCTATGTATCGGTTATATCGGTTATGTATCGGTCGCCATACAGACACCTCTAGGCCCTCGCAAACGCCAGCCAGAGGTGCGCCACCCGCCGTCCCTGTCGGGTTGCTCGATGCATGCATGACATTACAGCTGTATTGTGCCGATACCATTGTCTATCTGAACCAGGCAGCCATCGAGTAATGTCGGGTTACGTTGGGGCAGCTTCCATCGATGCGTGCTCGGGCATCGAGGCTTGCCGTGACAGCCACCACCAGCATGCTGTGCCGAACGCCTCCCCAAAGATGGGGAGTAGTGATTGACTCGTCGAGCGCGCGCACGCTTCAGTCATAAAGCCATGGGCAGCCTGCGCCGCGCCCTCGTCGCAATTTATTATGCGGCCCGCTGCGCGGCGGACACCCCACCGACCGTGGTCATGTACGAGACGCGAGGCCTGGACGATCCGACGACCTACTGGCGCGCGAGTTATGAGCTGGCCAGTAGGTACGCCGCCGCGCACGGCCACAATTTTGTCATGTATACCCTACCCAAAGGGATGCCACGCCTCGACGCCTGCGACGGGTCGCGCTTAGGCCCGTACTGGGGCAAGGCCGCCGCGGCCGTGCAGGCGTCCCTGGACTTTCCCCACGCCAAGTTCTTCCTCCTGCTCGATTCTGACGCTGCGGTGTCTACCACACCAACGAAAACCGGCGACCGGTGGAGCGATAGAAGTCTAACGCAGATCCTAGAAGCTACAGCGGGCTGGCCTTCTTCCGGCTCCCCGATTCTCGTGAACCAGGCCGACCGCACGTACTGGCACAGGAGAGCTCCCCAAAATACCACGGGCTGGCGCTATTTACTCAACTCGGGGACCTTCGCCTGGCGCGGCGCCAAGGGAGCTGAGTTCATGAAAGCCTTCTGGCGCAAAGCTTCTTCATATGACACCCGGGGGCGCAACGCCCTGGGCCTCGACTTCACGCGGGCCTGGCCCCAGGACCAGTACGGCCTGAACGCCGTCGTGAACGCAAAAGAGTGGGTTCATGACATCCAGGTCGTGCCCCATCCCGCAACGTATGCGGCAGACTACGCGACCTACAAGGCTTCTGTCTCCCTTAAGCACCGGCCGCCCTGGCCCTGCCTCTCGGGCCTGCCGCGCTCGCGCTGCGTTGTTGATCACTATTGTCAACACGCCAAGCACAAGCTCGGGCTCGTCGACGCCGCCAGGCGGGCGGGGGTTTCGTCCCAAAGCGTGGCCTTCGAACACGCGCGGGCGCTGCCGCGGCGGGGCGAGGGCGGCTTCTGGGGCGCGTGCGACCGGTAACTTGTGTTTGTAGTAGCCCCTTTGTCTTTTATGTAAGAGGATACTTCCGTCTAAGCCGCCGCCAAACCGGCGAAGATGCACGTGTACGGGTTTTCGATTTCCCATACGACTGAAAATATTGTGAACAGTCGGCCACACTGCCGTCATGGCTATCAGCGAGCATAGGCGTTCTATGCGTCGCTAACCACAGCCAGCCTACGCCCACTCCATTCCCTCACCGCCGCGCGCACAGAGCAGCGGCGCAACTTGCAGCGCGCACCCACAGCGCAGCCGCAGCGATCCGGAGCTCGGTCTCTCGCTCCATATAAACACGGCCTACAGCTCAACATGCGCCGCTCCTCGTCGCGGGCGGACGTGTCCCCCAAGATGCCCAAGTCGCTCGGCTTCCGCAGCCGCCGCAAGCGCCGCAGCAACCGCCTCGCGAAGGTGGCGGCGGTCATCGTCGGCGCCTACGCGCTCTTCGCCCTCTATTTCTACTACCGCGCCACGCCAAGAGAGCGGGGCCCGACGCTGCGCGGCAATAAAGCGCAAAAGCCGCCGCTGCCCCGCGCGCGTGTGGCGCTCGCTTTACCGTACGTGGGCCCGCGCCTGCCGCCCTTCTTCAAGGCCTTCGCGCGGAGCTGCCGGAACGCCGAGGGCGCCGTGGACGTGCTGCTTTTGTTGAGTGATCCTGAGGCGGTGCCCATCGAAGCGCGCACGTCAGTGCACCACCACACCGATAGACCGCCCTGGCTGCCGAACAATGTCAAATTCATCGAGGTCGGCGCGAATAGATTCGCGCGGCTCCACGCGCGCATTCCGTATCCCCGTGCGAGACAAATCTACCCGGGCGACGATCCGATAGATGACGCGCGGGAGCCATTAGCCGCGGCTTTGAGAGATGCCTTCATAAGGAACCCGCGCCAGCTCGTCGAGTTCAAGCCGGCCATCGGCGTCGTCTTCCAGGAGTATTTGAAGAACTATACGCACTGGGCCTTCGGGGATTTCGACGTGCTGATGGGCAACATGAACGCCTTCCTGGACGCGGACGAACTGGAGAACTTCGACGTGGTCTCCTACGGCTTTGGGGATTCGTGGCGGGCCTATGCCCGGGGCCAGTGGACGCACCACAAGAACGCGCCGTTCGTGAACGCGGCTTACGCGCACTGTCCCTTCTTCGGGGCCGCGAAACTGGAGCGGCGGATGACCACGGGGGCGCATTATGAGAGCGCGGAGGGCTGCTATTCTCAAGCCTTGGCCGCTTCACATGTCCGCTTCAAAATTATGACCAAACATTTTAGCGATGCCACGCAGAAAGGGGACCGGGACGCCGCGTACTTAGCGGAGGGGGAGGTGCGCCGGTGTTCCGGCGAGGAGGACGACGAAGGACGACACTGTAGACCGCTCGCGCCGTCCACACCTCGTAGTACGAAGAGCAACCAGAACCGGTGGGAGCGCGTCCAGCTCTTACCTGTGGGAGCAAAAAGATGCATGAGCTGGGTCAACCCGGCCTACCAGACGTGCCTGGGCGGCGGGGACTATCAGACGGGCGACATCGTCGTTTTGGACGCGGACGGGGCGTA
>Ga0302122_10002956_pt1 | contig 10392 bp, 10 predicted proteins | sample CB21_SCM_MG_FD_203115 | JGI IMG/M metagenome (GOLD analysis project Ga0302122, IMG submission 203115) | Marine microbial communities from Western Arctic Ocean, Canada - CB21_SCM | ecosystem: Environmental > Aquatic > Marine > Oceanic | place: Canada: Western Arctic Ocean | collected 2017-09-28
TTCTTGGGGACCACCGTATCACCGTCAACCATCTGACGGGCAAAGAGCAGATTCACATCCAAAGTCTCTCCATCTGAAAACTCATCCAGACTCGTAACCACATTGGATTTGCTTGGTGAGGCATTTGCGCCACCAGCCAGACTTAGGATTTCACTATTTCCAACAGCGGCATCCGTGCCTGTGATGTTGTAATCTGCAAGGTCGATGCGAGTGAATTTAGCGAACCTCAGTGCAAAGCCCAGCCCACTTGCGGATGTCAGGGATTCCCCGCTGAAACTCAGCAGATCACCGTACACGGTGCCCGGTTGCCACGGGGAGCGGCTCATGAGCGAGTAATTATTCTCCTGAATGTTTTTCAGGATACCCCCATCATGCGACACTGAACCATCGACCAAGGCATATACACCATCCTTGCTGTTCTTATGAATCTGTGCGAGGGCGCCAAGATCGGCGTTAAACCAAGTGCTCAGAGAGTGGTTTCCGGGCAGTGATGGGAAAATGCGGTAATCCGAGTAACCCCAGTCCAGATCATCATAGTCGAGTGTTTTTTGACCAATCCAGTTTTGAGAGTCTTCTCCTGCGAGCGCACCTCCACCAGCAGAGTCTTCATCCTCAATAACCAAAAACGGCTGGATAGCAGACCATGACATTCTCGTCAAATTGGTGCCCGCAAGCTCGCCGAAACCTTTTGGGATATTGACGTTCACGTAGGTCACCAAGTAGGCATCGGAATTCAACGAGGTCGAGGTGTCAGGAAAGTCTGCAATTTCAATCGCCTCATTAGCAATCAGACCGTTGTTCAGGGCAGAGTCGATGTATTGGCGCCACACCCCATCCGATGAACGTATCATAAGTGACGCATTATCGTGGTAGGTCTTTGCTGCATGAATATCCCCCCCATCATCGTTGTTCCACCATGCCGTGCTGGTGAAGTCAGTCGAAACTCCCCAATCAAGATCCTGACTGATCCCCTGTGCGCTGGAATCATTCGGATCTGAGGGATACTTTTTCGCTGGACCCGAAGCCATGGTGAGAGAGCGAACCTCTAGCTGGGTGTCGGGCAGAAAACTCTGATTGGTGACATCCGATGCATTGGAAGCCATCCCCGGCTGGAAGTAGTTGTATGTCCCATCAGAAGCAATCTCACGATCAAAAACATTGACAAAATATTCGGCATTGCTGATGTAAAGCCAATTAGAATCCCGGTTGATGACGTTCAGGAAGTAATTGGTTCCGCCGCTATCAGTCTTTGAATCACTGAGCAACGAAAGACCCTTGTAGGTCTCCAGAATCTGGCCCGGAGTTCCGGTGATATCGCCATCTTGGTCAAAGATGCAGACATGAATCTCATCGTTCACATTTGCGCCTATACCGCTTTCGGCCCAAGAGGTTGTTCCGGGGGCGGAAAACAGTCCATTCAATGGAGCCGATGTCACTTGCGGGTTTCCCGCGACCTCATATGTTACACCGAGGCTGTTCCCCAATGTGCCGGGGAATTTCGCTGCAAAATCGAAGCCTTGTGCGGTCGAAACCGGGGTGCCATCACCACCCGAAGAGGGTCTCACCACCGAAGTTGGGAGGGAGAGCGCATCAAAAGCGTCATCGTTCTCGATATATGCACCCACCTGAGTGTCATCGGCAGAGAAATTGAAAATGTAGTCGCTTCGGCTTTGGTCCAAAAATCCATCACCATCAGAGTCAAACTGATCGGTGGCAGTCGAATCCTGCCGAGACCGCAGTCCTGCCGCATTACGTGCGCCAAGAGCGAGGTTTTCAGGGGTTGATGCCCGTGTAGACCGCACCACCTGCAAAGCATTTCCATACTTCAGGAATGACGCCGCCTCCAGATATGATAGTTCGTTGCTGACTGTGGGTGGACCAAAAACATCAACCAGCTCGTTCTCTGAAGAGATCAGAGTTGGTTTGTTTACTGGTCCCCATGTGAAATCTCCGACATATCCACCAATTGATGTGGATACTGCGGGAATGACATTGGAGAGATCGATCTCGTTGACATCGACCCCCGCTGATACTTGAAATCCCATAATTGTGTGTCTTTCTCGTTAGTTAATGATAAGTGTTTGCAACATTACAAGGAGTGCTCATGACATCTATTTATACAAATCGTTTTTTCAAAGCGCATCCCATTCCTGCCGTTGCTGCACCAGTTCAGCATAGCCATCCAATACCGGGTCACTTGTGGGGAAAAAACCGGCTGGTATCAGGTCATTTTCAATTTCCTTAGATCTCTCGGCATACAGCATATTTTTGAAATCCAAATCCGCATCAAAAAAATCACCAAATGCCTCGCTCGAAGCAAACCATGAGAAAATGACCAGCGTCATCACCATATCATCGTGATTTCCCTCTGTGGCTTCATATGAGGACCCCTTTTCAGAAAAACATGTCAACTCTATGATGGTTTCGGCGTCATATACCTCAAGTTTCCCCATTTCAATGAGATCTTTGAGGTTGCTGCACCCGATCCTTTTCGTCTTCTTGTTCATCCCCAAGCCGACCCCACCACGCCTGACTGAGGACTCCACGAAGGTATTTTCATATTCATGATCATAGTAGACCCCATTACAGACCACCTGACCCACATCATTGTTCTCGATCACAAGCAACGCCTCATTGTAGAGCATGGCGACTTGGACAACGATATCCGGGAAAAGAAGTGGGGATATCATGTTGTTCCGAAGCGTACAGACTTGCCGGAACGGTCTCGTTGTGACATCAATCACCGAAAATGCAGAGTAGTCTTGACCTCGTCCCTGACCCGTATCCACAGCCATTATGTATTGGTGTCCTTCCTGTGGCTTCTCATAGAAACGCAGTCCCACATCAGAATTGTATTCCACTGGGTCGCGAGATGCGAGCGCGATAAGTTTATCTGCGGCGATTAGAGTCCCTGAAAGCCCGAGTGCAGTGTTGCCGAACTCTTGGTTAAACTGAAGCTGCGAGGTGTTTGCAATAGTCTCCCTCTTCCACTCCTCATCTCGCCCCGGAACATCCCACCAATCCACCCGAAACGGCTTAAACCCATTGCTTCCATGTATTGCGCCCTCCCAGAGGTTGTAAAACATATTACCAATCCCATTCATCGTAGATGTGATGATCACCTTGGTGGTCTTACCGGCAGTAATGACGGGATATGTCGATTCATAAAATTTGTTTGCCCGCTCAACAAAGGCAAACTCATCAAGAAAAAGGAGATTGATTGAAAGCCCTCGAATCGAACTGGTAGAAGTTGCCGTGGCTACAATCTCGCTGTTATTGGAGAATTCGATGTTACCTTTATTGAGAGCACGGCAACCGGGTTGCAGAAAGAACGGGATATTCTCTAGTGCCAAGGTCAATCTCGACAACATCTCCCTTGCAGTTGCCCCCTTGTTGGCGAGAATTGCAACCGTTTTCTCTGGGTGAAAAAGTGCATACCATAGAATGTATCCCACACTTGAAATCGATTTGCCAGACTGGCGACATGCAAGAATGATCGAAAATCTATTATCATTGAAGTGCTTGAACATCTTCTTCTGATACCGGTATGGCTTGAAGGGCACCAACCCGTGATCCGGGTGAATGACCTTCATATAGTTCTCGATAAAGTATGCCGGATCTGACATACACCGGGCATACTCCTTTACCTCATCCTCGCTAAAAGACTGTTCTACCCCATCCCGCTTGACATTAGAGTTGCCAAGATACCCGAGGGAATTACCTTTAACCCTTCTCATCTTCTATGACGACAATCTCAGGTTCTTCAATTTCCTTTTTTAAAAACTTTTGCAATTCCTTGGTGGACCCCACGAAAATAGCATTGTTTGTCACCCCGCCCGCACCATAGCCTTCATGTGGTTCTGCTTCCTTGTGCAACTCCTTGCGAGTCTTCTGCAATTTCAGGAGTTCAGTGGTTATATCAGATGTGTTCTTTATCATCTGGGAAACGACCTCAAATGCCCGTGGGTGTTCTGCCTCCATTGCCAGTGACATCGCAGCATCAATCGCCTCTTCTGCGCGTCCAATCAAACCCTTGAGTTTATCACGGGAATATTCAAAATCTTCCTCGGTATCATGAGCCTGTTCTACCGGGGTAGGGGCCTTTACTGGTTCTACTTGTGGTTTGGGCAGATACTTTTCAAGACTTTGTGAGATCTCTTCTCGGCTGCTCATTTTATGAAGTGAATATCAGGAGCGAATCGTCAGTAAGCGCAACCGTGTCTCCCGATGTGTACAAGACGTTAGCCTCCGTTGAAGCCACAATAATGAAAACCTCCCGCAATGTTGAGGTGATCCGATTCGTTTCACGAAGTCCCGATGTGGTTCGATTGGTTTCCGTGATTGTTGTGGTAATACTCATGGCGGTTAAAACCCATCGTCGCTATCTGTAATAGTTTTTGATGGTGCAGTGTCATTCTCCGAATCGGCTAACCAAGAGATTTCCTCCAGATGTCCCTCGGAATCGGCATCACTGAGGCTCCCGCTGTAATTAAACAGGTCAACATCCACATCCAGAATAATATTAGATTCGGATACCTCTCCACTGAACTTGACCTTAACCCCAAAGGTTAGGGAGTAGACTATCAAACGCCGGGATGACGCAAAATCGCCCTCATAATCATCCGCAAGTGTAATCCCCTGAAGGATGACAGGGACATCGGTCCTGCTGTCTGGCCCCTCAAAATCCTTGACCGTCACAGTGTATTCTGGGGCAAAGGTTGGAAGAATTTGCTCGATTACCTGAAGCGCATCATCCTGCGTCCTTGCCATCACATGGAGGGCCATTGTGATATTGTAGGGAACGCTCTGCTTGACCGTGCGTCTCTTTGTGACATCACCAGTCAGCGTCGAAAAGTGCCGCTTGTTCATGCGATTCAACTTTTGTGTCGAGTCGATGGCGATATCATCAATCTGAAAAGACATTCTCGGCAGCTTGAGTGCAACCGCTTGCTCCTCAAGCTTATCGATCTCGTCTATCCGCGCCAAAAACTTTTTAATTGGCCCGTAAGCAAGTGGCACCTTGAGTGTGCTGAGTGTCCTCCCTCCAGACTGCCTCCGCACAGTCAAATTATTGAACAAGCTGCCGAAAACTGATACAGTCTTTCGGATAGTTTGGTTGTAGTAATAACTTCCAAGCATAATGATGGTTAATCAACGTAGTTTATTTCGCCAAATGGATTAACTTCCGAAAAATCGACAAAATCGTTCCCGATATCCTCAAAGATGGCGTTTTGAGCTTGCGGGTCAGTGGACGCAATAGCATCCATTGTGGAGATGGCTGTGACCGCATACGAAGCACCACTGCGACTCCCAATGAGATTGCCACTAACCCCGCTGGTAATCTGCCAAAAAGTGTCGCTGTCACTACTGATATCATGGGTCTGGGTCACATGTATCACTGTACCGGCATCAGGTGCGCCTGAAGTATCGCTCAAATAAACCAGTTCGCCCCGGATCGTGGTGTCGTGATCGATCACCTGAGTGACCTTCTCCCCAAATTGGAAGGTTCCTGACCCAGCACCAAGTGTGATGGCGTATCGGTATGCCTCATCACGCCCGATATCATCAATCGCATCAATTCCAGTGTCGATCACATCGTGTGAATATTCGAACATTTCACATGTCAGTTCATAGATGGGGAGATTGTTCAGTTGATAGAATGGAGCATCACCAACCACAAATTTGATTTCAAAAAGCCCATTTACCAGCGGAAAGTATATCAGATCCCCCTCTGCGGGTCGAACCTCCTGTGTCACCTTGAACCTCCCCACAAGATCATCCCATCGTTTGCGGGCCACAACGAGTTTCACCTGATCCCGGACCTCAAGCCCGAATTTGGAAAGAAATTGGCCATCTCCCTCGAAACCATCTACATTTGCCACATACATCTCAAGCTTGAAGGCGCTGGAAAATTTAGATTCCACATCTTCATTGAGTATCGTATCCCGGTTCACGATACTCCGGGGCAGATAGTAGCAATCTTGCCCATAAATCTGCAATGCCTCGATGATCAGGTTTTCATGAAGACGCTGCTCAGAGCGCACCCCTTGACGTATGTATCGATTTGTTGGCATTTGTGTTGGTATTTATGCAAAACAAAATCGCCGGTTGAAACGCCCGGTCATCAGGAATTTAATTTCAAAAACCCTCAATTTAACTATTGACCGAATTCAATTTTCTGCCATACTAATAACGTCATGAGAAACACAGCAAATCAAATCAAAAGCCGAATCGCCCAAATCGAAACACAGCTTGCCGCGCTCGGCACCGGTCGCCGCGCCTACAACGCCCTGCAAAACGAGGGAGCGACGGACGGCTACAATCCTCAAGACTCGAAAATCTCCACCCTCGCCGCTGAGTTGACCGCCCTAAACGCCGAATTGACCGCCGAAGAGTGGACCCCGGAAGTGATCGCCTCGCGCCGCGCATGGTTCAACGCCGCAAAATTCACGACCCCCCTCGCCGCGCTCAACGGATGCCGCGCCGAGGGGTTCGAGTTTTCCGACCTGCAAGTTTTCACCGCCAAATAACCACCAAACCAAAACCATGAAACTCACACTATTCCAAACCGCCGAAAGCCCCGACCCCGCCGATCTCGCAGACAACCCCCGGCTTAAAGTCACCGATATTGAAGTAACCACCGATCTTTGCAACCTCTACCCGGTATTCACGGAGGACGGCGAGGCTCATGTCGCAGATTTTCTGCTGGTTGCACTCGGTGAGGACGGCGAAACGTATTTCCACAACGATCTCCATCAGGCGGGTTACGCGCAGGATGAGGAGGAGGGGTTCAATTTCGTCGTTAGAGGTGCGCCCAAGCTGGAAGCGGTTGCGGATAAGGTTCGCGCTGTCGGTTCAATAGACCCCTCCCTTTGGACGAAGGTCGTGCCGCTCGATCTTGAAGCTGAACTGACCCGCCATTAATTCAAAAATCCACCCGATTCCCCTTGACCGAATTCAATTTTCTGCCATACTAATAACGTCATGAGAACCGAAAAAGTCGCAAAAACCGGAGACTGTTACGAGGCAGCGGGTCGCGCCGTATCGCAAGATGGCGACAGTGCTGCGCTCATGCTTGGCGATAGCGCCGTGCTTGTTCATGGTATCGCTGTGGGTCAAGGACAGATTGAGGGGAGACTCTTCGGCCATGCATGGGTCGAGTATCTGCAAGATTTCGGCGAGCACAAGGTGTGGTTCGTGTATGACAACGCGAACGGGAGAGACCTGTCAATGCCGCGTGATCTTTACTATGTGCTGGGGCAGATTCACGACAAGCACCAGCTCCGTTACAGTAAGGAGGAGGCGCACAAAGAGATGCTTTGCAGTGGACATTTCGGGCCATGGGAAGATGAGTTAAGCCCCGAGGACGAGTGGTTAGGCGCCTAAAACGTGACCCTCAATTAATTCAAAAATCCACCCGATCCCCCTTGACCGAATTCAATTTTCTGCCATACTAATAACGTCATGAGAAACGAAACACCAAACAACACGACCGCCCGCTCCAAAGCCCAAGTGAACCGGGCAATCCGCCACACCGGCCTTGAAATCCAAGGCCAACGGGGTGGGGGGTATTTCTATTTCACTGAAACCGCATCCGGGGACCAAGCGGGCGAATCAATCATGGTTTGCCACCTGCATCACCAAACCGTTGGAGGGTGGGTCGAGGACGCAGAATCCGCCTTAGTGGCCCTGAAGATCGAACAAGCCGAAGCGGCGGAATACCGGTTGAGAGTTCCTCCCGGAACTGTTATCCGTCTTGGTTACGGGTTGGAGACTTGCGAAGTATATGCCGCTCGATCTTGAAGCCGAACTGTCCCACAAATTAAATCAACCTTAAATTCTCAATCACGTTATTCACATTTTCAGCACGAACGAATTTAATACTTAAAAAATATCCATCTTCTTGCTGGGTGACGATATCATCTACGAAATCGAAAATAAACCTTTCTTTCATGTAATGGTAATACAAGTCAACCATGTCCTCTTGGCAAAACACAAGATTGGAGTACAATAGGTCCAACTTTGAAACCATCAACAAGTGGCGAAACATCAAGCCCTCAGATGGTGGCTCGCAAAGTTCCGCTGGAACTATAAGGTTCATACTCTTTACCGCGATTCGCAGTCGGAGTAAATACTGCCAAAACTAACCAATGAAAAAGTCTACCGGCTCCTCCCAGTTGAGCCGCAGTTGTTCTTCAAGTTTTTCAATTTCCTCGATGGCCTCTTGGAATATGGCCTGACCCTGAAGGGTGACGCCTCCCGGCATCTGGACACCCTCAAACTTTTTCAGATTATTCCCCCACTGCCGCTTAAAAAGAGCGGTGCAATATCGCTTCAGCCAGTGATCATTGTATACATCTGTGTAGGTCTCTGGGTCCAAGGTCTGGTAACCCTCCAAAACAATATATTGCCCCTCTTCGATGTCTGTTCCCCACTGAAACTCGATCATCAGTCGATCCATATGACGATTAAAAGTGACCTGTTGACTCAACCCATTGATCGTCAGATCCAAGAGACGCATATGCTGCTTGGTCAATTCATATGAGACCAGATCACCCGGATTCCTCATACCATACAGGTCGTTGAGATTCAATTGGTATTCCAATGAAAAGTCATTATACCCATTTGCACTGATCGGAAGCACACTCTTGACAAAGAGCATGTCTTCCGGCAGGGAGATGTATTCATTTGAGATATCGGTGGATGTGACCGCATGTTTTCGGAAAGTCCGCACCACGGCATCTGAATGATACTCCTGAAACATCTGTATCGCCTCATCAAGACGATCCTCGATTTGATCGTCATCAACATTAACCTCAATTACCGGCTCGCCAAGGGATCGGCGGCAGTAATCCGAGAGACCTGCTCTGGTTGAAATGATTGCCATATGTTTCTATTTATACGGGGTTTCTACTTTATCAGCTAATCACAACAAGAGGATCAAGGAAGAACTGATTACTTTTCGAGCTTTCCTTGGTTTTCCCATACATGAGTTTCAGGTACATTATGCCAGCCTGAGCAGGAGCGACAGTGATAGCAATTGCTTGCCATGTTGTCGCCGATGTAAAAGATGCCGTTGATGTTGACCTGATAGATTTTCGGTAGTTATTGCTCGCGTGATCCCAATAAGTTGCTTCGATGTACAACTCAGCCGCTGTAGGGTTCGCTGTCCAATTGGCCGTTGCCGCGCTTTTAACGTAGAAAGTATATGTCCTTGATGTCGTGTCTGCGTAAACTGGAAATTCGGTCTTGAAAAGAGGAAAATGCATTCCCAGTAGATTTATTTTCCCTGCGTCATGCGGCCCCATGTTCGTGCTGGGAGTAATCTTGCTTGAAGTGGTAGACCCACCATCACGCACTGTTCCGGTATCTGACTCGATGTAAGGCGTGTCGTTCTGTACTGAACTGAATGTTCCGAATACCCTATTATCACCTTTGGTGCCGTTGTGGTCCTCGCTATACACTCCGATCATCTCACCAACTGATGTCACATCGCACTTTACCTCCACCGTGCTATTCAATCGACAATTTCTAAGAGTTACAAGGAATGCGAAAGCGGCGGAAACTTGTGCGTCAACATCTGCTGTGGAATTGCTATTGAACTCGCAATCTTCTGCATGAATTCTTGTTGCGGCACCGGTGCCATACAATCCTCGTAGTCCTCCAGTGAATACGCAGTCATACAGTTCAATGCTTGAGCCAGTGACTAAATCTACGCCATTAGTTGAATATGCATAGATGTGGCATTTATGCATCTGACCGTGGGAGTTTGCTTGGGCGGTTACTCCATCGCAGCTAACACCATTGCCCTGCATAATGCAATCGTGCCAAGAAATATCCAATACGGCAGAGTTCATCACGCACCCGCCAGCAGCAGCACTACTATAGATATGTATTCCATTGAATCGCCAATAGCGATCTCCACTTAAATTAAGAATGTCGCTCGTTCCCGCAGCTCCGAAAATAGGGTTCGCCAACATGACGGTGAGAGTTTTAGTAGCTCCCGAAGTACCCTTAAAAGGATGCCTCAATGTCAACGTCGTTCCTGAAGCTGAAACTACTTCATAAGAAAATAAACGAGGGTCGTCGCTGTCAGTAGAATTGTAAACCCACTCTCCTGCCGTTATACCCGTTATCGTCGCGCTAGCTTCAGCAGTCTTGCTGCCATGAACCATCGTATATGTCTGGGCCGAAGCAGCATTGTCTCCAAATGCATTGTCATAATCAGCCTCAAGCGTGATTGGATTAGATGTTTGCCCGTCACTTGAAAACTGAAGGGTTCCCGTTCCATAGTTTGTCGTAGTTCCACGGCGACAGATTGCTCTATCACCAGCAGATCTAGCGGTGGCAACGAACTTTGACATGGTATGCCAAGGACCAGTCATCGCTTCT
>Ga0302122_10002959_pt1 | contig 10389 bp, 6 predicted proteins | sample CB21_SCM_MG_FD_203115 | JGI IMG/M metagenome (GOLD analysis project Ga0302122, IMG submission 203115) | Marine microbial communities from Western Arctic Ocean, Canada - CB21_SCM | ecosystem: Environmental > Aquatic > Marine > Oceanic | place: Canada: Western Arctic Ocean | collected 2017-09-28
GCTCGCGGTAGATGGCCGGGGCGGCGTCGCTGGCGTCGGAGCTCTCGTCGCCCGAGCTCGAGTCCGGCGGCGGCGGCTTCTGCGCGGCCTTCTTCCTCTGCCGCTTCGTCTGCTTGGACTCGACCCGCTCCCAGTCGCCCTGGGGTTCCGACGCGCGGTACTTTTGGTCCTCGGCGTCGTCCTCGAAGCCCTGGAGCAGCTCCGCCAAGATGCGCTTGTCGGCCGCCTCGTCGCCGACGCCGAACTCGACGCTCTCCTCGTCGCTGCTCTCGCCGCCGCTGTCGTCCACCACGGCGGCGTCGCCGAGCATCTCCCGCGCGAGGCGCGCCTCCTCGTCGCCGGAGTCCGTCCGCGCGCCGCGCAGCGATGCCGGCGCCGCGTCCGTGCTCAACGTTCGCGCCCACTCGCGCGCCCAGACGCCGTCCGACGAGTCCGAATCGGGGTCCGAGGCGACGCTCTCGTGGAGCTCGTCGTCGCACGCGACCCACGTGTCGTCGTCCGAGCCCTGGTCCCGCCCGTCGCCGGCCCACGAGTCCGCGTCGTCGTCGGGATCGGGCGCTCCGTCGGAGTTCGCCTTCAACAGAAAGTCGTCGACGGCGTCGTCGACGGCGTCCACGTCCGAGTCGCTGCGGTCGTCGCCGGCCCACTCCACGTCGTCGGTCAGGTCGCCGCCGCTGGCGAGCCAGAACTGCACGCCGAGCTTGCGTTCGGCGACGCCCGCGACTCTATCTTTGCGTGCGGCCTTTTGGTGGCGGCGCGCGACGCGGCCCATGGCTGCTGCTGTGGTGCTCGTGCAAAGCTGCAATTTTGTGGCGGCGCGACGCTACTGTCCAAGCTCGGATCGCGAGCAATGTATATCTATAGCAGCACTGTCGAATGCAGCAACGCAAGCTAGGTAACGCGCGTCCGTGCGGCGGCCAATTGACTAAAACGTCTGTGTGGCGATGAGATAAACTGAGGCTCTCTCAACTAACACAGCGGCTGCCGAGCTCGCAGACGAGCTAAACGCGCCAAGAGCAGCCTTAGAGTCGCATCGCTGCGCTGGGCAGCGGTAAGGTACAAACAACGCGCCGCCGCGTGCGCGAAACAAAGCACAGAGTGCAGCTGCAGTAGACAGTAGAAGCGATGCCCAAGCCCTCCAAAGGCAAAGGCAAAGCCGAGCCGCCGAGCGCGTCGTCATCCGACGCCGAGAGCAGCGACTCCGATGATGCACAGTCCTACGAGGAGGCGCCGCGGAACTGGGCCGACGCGGCCCGCGAGCGCGCCATCCAGAGCGACAAGGCAAGCGGCGCGCTCCAGACGGCGCGCGACCTCGCCATCGACGATCTGAGTTCGGACGACGAGGAGGCGGGCAACGCCACGGGCCGCGTGCCCACGCACTGGTACGAGGGCTTCGACCACATTGGGTACGACGTGAGCGGGTCCAAGGTGATCCCGGAAGCACCGTTAGATGGCTTAGATCTGGCCATCGAGGCCGACGACGCGGGCGGCCTCACGGTCTACGACAAGTTGAATGGAAGGAACGTGCGCATCACGCCGCGGGAGCTGGAGCAGATCCGGCGGCTGAAGAGCGGCGCGTTCGCGAACCCGGAGACGGAGATGTACCGGGAAATGATTAGAAGCTCGGAGATCGAGCAGTATCCCCTGCACAACACGGTAGAACCCAAACGACGCTTCGTGCCCTCGAAGTGGGAGGGCATGCGGATCCATCGGCTGGCGCAAGGTTTAGCTGATGGTCGACTGAAATCCAGGGAGGAGAATAGGAGACTACGCAAAGAAGCCCGGGACCCGGAGCGGCGGTTCCTCGAGGCGGCGGCCCTTATGTGGGGGCCCGACGATGTGGAAGATCCTTCCGGTAGAAGAAAGGGGCCGCTGCCCGTGCCGGCGCCCAAGCTGAAGCTCCCGGGCCACGCGGAGAGCTATCGGCCGCCGCCCGAGTACTGCGTCGACGACGACGGGAAGCCGCTGGAGGCGCCCGAGGAGGAGGAGGACCAGGGCTTCGTGCCCAAGCAGCACGCTTCGCTGAGGCGAGTCGGCGCGTACGAGCACGCGGTCAAGGAGCGCTTCGAGCGGTGCCTGGACCTGTACTTGTGCCCGCGCAAGCTGAAGCGGCGCCTGGCCATCCATCCCGAGAGCCTCGTGCCGAAGCTGCCGGACCCGCGGGACCTGAAGCCCTTCCCGAACGCGCTCTGCCGGCTGTTCGTCGGCCACGCGTGCGCGGTCGTGGCCCTGGACGCGTCGCGCGACGGCCAGTGGCTCGCACGACTTCCGCGTCTAGAGAATTGCCTTCAACAACCAGCGTGCATAAGGTCAAGGCGCGGTCCCCTGTCCATGGGAGATCTTGTGGGGCGTGAGAACCCCCGCGTCGTTAGCGCGCGCTAGAGAAGTATCGACCGGTTTACCCATTGGTTGGCGCGGACGCACCACCCAAGACCCGGCGAGACAGTACCCACACAGGCGACGGCGGACGAGGGCGGGCGCGTCCTGCTCTGGGAGGTCTCGACGGGCAAACTCATACGAGAGACGGCGGTGCCGGGGCCCTTATCCGCGCTGAAGTGGAACCCCAACCCGGAGCACCATGTCCTGGCCGTATCGGGCAAGGACGGCGTCTACCTTGTCGCCACGGGCACGGCCCGCGGCGACGACCGTGCGGCCACCGCGGCGTTGTTAGAGGGCGAGGACCAGGGCGAGGAAATCGAGCAGCGGAAGGACGCGGAGACCGTGGGCGTGTGGTCCACCCTACAAAAAGCGCCGCACACCATGGTAAAATGCGCGCTCGCGGCCCCGGCCCGGACGGTGGCCTGGCACAGCCGGGGCGACTACCTCGCCACGGTGTCGCCGGACGCCATCGCGAGCATGCAGTGCGTCGTACACCGGTGCTCGAGACGGTCTTCGCAGGCGCCCTTGAAGCGGGGCGACAAGGGCGGCCAGATCCAGAGCTGCCTCTTCCACCCCTCGAAACCCTTCCTGTTCGTCGCTTCGCGGACCACGGTGCGCGTGTACCATCTGGCGCGGCAGGAGCTCGTCAAAACATTGCGGAGCGGCTGCAAGTGGATCTCGTGCATTTCATTGCACCCGGGCGGCGACCACTGCGTCGTTGGTTCTCGCGATTTACGTTTGTGCTGGCACGACATGGATTTGGGCGAGCAGGCGCACCGGACATTGAAATACCACGACAAGGCGCTCCGGGCGGCGTGCTTCCACCCGCGGCCCGGGCGGTACCCTTTGATGGCCACGTGCGCCGACGACGGGACCGTGCAGGTCTTCCACGCCAAGGTCTTCGATGATTTGATGACGAACCCGACGATCGTGCCGGTGAAGCGGCTGGACGCGTCCTCCAAGGGCGCCCTGGACTGCGTGTTCCACCCGACGCAGCCGTGGTTGTTTTCCTGCGGCGCGGACGGCAGCGTCAAGCTGTTCCACGCGCTGTAGTAATTTTTCTTGATTATATTTTCCTCTCCTCCTCCCACGACGTCGACGAGGTGTCTGGCGTGGCGTGACGCGTGGTTCAGAAAAACCCGCTCAGTAAATTTTGAGCATCGCTCGACCCTCGCTAGAATGAACAGAGCCCAAACCTACCTTTTCCTCAAAATGTTCGAGAAAGGCATCGCCCTCAACCGGGAGATTTATGCCGATTTCCTTCAACTTGACCCGTCCGGTAACAATAAACCTACTATAAATGTCGCGGTTAATCTATTGAGCTGCTTCGTTAATCAGAAAATGATAAATGAACATAGTGTGGAGGCAAGGACTCTTGCGCGTAAAACGGTCCCAGTGGCTAGACGTTTGCTTGGAACCGAGTATGATGGTTTCCTGCAACTGCGCAGCTTGGGAGGCTCTGGCGCTTTTCCTTCCCGACGATGCATCACTCGACGACGTGCGGCTGGCCGTGGAGATTCTTGAAGAAACCACACGGACCTCGCGGCAGGTCATGGGCAGCTCGCATCAGCTTACGAAGCATCGAGCAGAATTGCTCGCTCAGGCGCGCTTCAGACTCTCCTTGTTCCCGCCGCGCGCATAAGAGAATTTTCAGTAGTCGATCCCGATGACGGCGTACTAGTAGCTACCGGGCCGTGGAGCACGGTGTTGATCTTCTTAGTGTTATTTGTTATTTTGATTTAACTTTTTTAGCACAGTCGACACGGGTTTTTCTTTTACGGGTTTTTCTTCCGTATTTCATCAATTAACTTTGCACAGTGAGCAACAGGCAGCTTAGATCCCAGTTCGCCGCCGGGAAACTTATGACGTCTTTACGGCGCGTCCTTGTCGCGCTCGCGCTGGGCGCAGCGCAGGCCTTCGTGCGGCCAGCGCACCGCTTCGCGGTCAGCCGCCGCGCCGCGATGCCGGCGCTGCGCATGAGCCTCGCCGGCACCACACCTCTGAAGGTCGCCATCGTCGGCGCGACGGGCGCCGTGGGCCAGGAGATCATTGGCGTGTTGGAGAAGCGCGGCTTCCCCGTCGCGGGGAGCCCGACGCTCTTCGGCAGCAAGGGCGGCAAGACCGTCCAGACGGGTCAGTGGGGCGCGCTCACGACGGAGGCCTTCTCCGTCGAGGCCACCAAGGGCTACGACGTGGTCTTCTTAGCGGCCTCTGGTGATTTTGCGATCAAGTATGCTAGAGAAATTGGCGCGGGCTTATCCGAGAACGGCGTCGTGGTGGACAACTCCTCGGCCTTACGGTACGACGACGACGTGCCCCTCGTGGTCCCGGAGGTGAACGGCCAGCTCTGCAAGGGCGCCAAGGTCGTGGCCAACCCGAACTGCACGACGGCCATTGCGCTCATGGCGCTTTACCCCCTGTTCCTGGCGTTCGGGCTGAAGAAGGTGATCGTCTCCACCTACCAGGCGGCGTCGGGCGCGGGCGCCGCGGGCATGGCCGAGCTCAAGGAGGGCATCGCCAACGCCGTGCAGAAGGATTCGAGAAACCTGGAGGAGGACGGCCGCTTCGGCGCCACGCCCATCGCCAACTCGGAGTTCGCCCACCCCCTGGCCTTCAACGTGATCCCGCACATCGACAAGTTCCAGGCCAACGGCTACACGAAGGAGGAGATGAAGGTGACGTGGGAGTGCCGGAAGATGCTCGGGTTTTCGCCCATCCCCAGCGACCAAGACACGGGCCTGGAGCCCAAGGTCTCGTGCACGGCCGTGCGCATCCCCACCTTACGGGCGCACTCGGAGGCCATCACGATCGAGACGGAGAAGCCCGTGACCGTGGAGGCGGCGCGCGCGGCGCTGACGGGCTTCCCCGGTTTGGCCATCGCGGACGATACCGCGAACAACCTGTACCCCATGCCCATCACGTCGACGGGCAACTACGACGTTGAGGTGGGCCGCATCCGCCAGAGCGAGGTCTTCGAGAACGGCCTCGACTTCTTCATCTGCGGGGACCAGCTCCTGCGGGGCGCGGCGCTCAACGCCGTGCTCGTGGCGGAGAAGGCGCGCAGCTTCGCCTAGGTCTCCCCTCTTGACATAACACCCCACATTACTCGGTTCCCGAACGCTATGAGGTACAGACAACCACATCACACGCCTCCGAACTCCAGGCACGCCCCCGCGAACGTCCGCTCGTCCACGACCCGGCCGTCCGATAATGCCCGCGCGCGCACGGTGCCCGCGAAGGACTCGCGCGAGCCGGGATCGTCGGAAAACCCATCTCGCGTCGGGCAGTAGAGCGGCTCCGAGAACGTATCCGGTGACGCGGTACACCGCAGCTCAAGTTTTCGCCGCTCGCCGCGGAACGTCCGCGCAAAGACCAGTGAAAGCGCCGCCTCCCCCTCGTCACTGACCTCGTCGCAGCGGGTCCGCGGGTCCGTCGTGCGGAAGGACCAAATTGTACCTCCCACGTCGTAGCGGCAGAGCCATGTACCGGTCGTGAGGGGCCCGATCTCGAAGGCGCCGCCCGTCGCCACGAGCGTCGCCTCCCGGTCCGTGGCCTGGACCCAGCGCCACGACCGCGGAAAGCGCGCGCCGTACTGGGCCTCGGCATGGACGAACGCAGGTCTATCGTTCCACGTGCCGGGCGCGCGCGCGCACTTGACGGCGTAGCGGCAGGGCAGGAGCCAGCGCGTCCAGCGGCTGCCGAGCCAGCCCTCGGGGTTCCACGGCTCCTCTTCACTGCTTGTGATGTCCGCTTTTATATCATCGAGGACGAATTTCGTGGATAAGGCGGCGCCGGCCGCTTCGAAGTAGCCGGTCGGCGCTTCGAAGCGGAAGCCGTCTTTGCTGACCGCGAGGGAGCACGCGTCGTCGTCGTAGAACTGCTGCGACACGCGCGTCCTCCAGACGCCGTCCTCCTGGGTCCGCGCCGCGACGATGACCAGATGCGTCTCGTACCTCCCGCCGCCCCGCGAGAAGCAGCCCACGATGACCGACGTCGACGCCCCGGCGTCGCTCGCCCGAACGCACCAGCCGTCGAAGTGGGGCCTATTTTTTCGCTTTGGCGGGCCGCGCGGCTGGAAGGGGCTGAGTGCGGCGACGCTGGCCGCGAGGAGCAGCAGCTTCATTGTGAGCATTAATGCGCGTTTGAACCTTTGCAATTTGAAACACACACTGCAGCACTGCAACTGCGCAGAGCTGTCACACCACGATGTGCGAGAGCTGCCGCACTAAGTGAGCTTTTGTGAAATGCACAGCTGTAGCAGCCCGCCACAGGGCTCGACGCTCGATGTCGTGAGGCTCGAAACGTCAAACTAAATACAGATAAACTAAAGTCACAGCCGTGTGCAAAGCGGAGCTCCTGCGCTCAGCTAAAGCTAGCTATATATAGCTAATACACAAATGATGGCAAAAACCCGTGCCGTACGGCGGCGGCCGCACGCACCTCTCCTGGTCTCCTGGCCCGCAGCCGGGAGTGGTGCGGGTGCGCTTGCACGACCTCCGGTGCGTGCCCGAAGTTTGCGCGGTGCCCAAAAACTTGGTCCTTGGGAGGATGCAAATCTCCAGCCGAGGGAGTGGTAACGGAGCGACACCAGAACTGACCGTGGCGTGGAACGCAGCGCAGCTCCCTTGCCGGCCGGCGCTCGCGCCCGCGCCACCAGCCACCGCTGGGGCTAAAGAGCTGTAGGCTGCCCAAGAGACAAGACGGCCGGCGCTCGCGCCCGCGCCACCAGGCACCGCTGGGGCTAAAGAGCTGTAGGTTGCCCAAGACCAAGGCAGGCGGACCGGATGGCCCCGTCCCCGGCTCTGCAGGCCCGCCTCAAGGAATTAGAACGAGAGCGAAAGAGCAGCCTGCGCGGGCGGGGCCCGAGCTGGAGCGTGGAAGACGAGATTCTGGGCCAGCTGGGCCGGCGTCTCGACGCGGAGGAGCGGGGGGACGGCGGCGCGACGCCGGGCGCAACGCCGGGCGCCGCCACGCCGCCGCCGACGGTGGAGCTGAGCCGCGTCGAGCCGCCGGCGACGCCCGCGGGCGCGCACGAGTTCACGACCTTCGAGGCCTATGCCGGCCGCGCGCGCACGCCGCCGCCCGGCGCGGCGGCGCGCCCCGCGTTCGCCTCGCCGTCGGCGCGCTTCCGGGAAGGGACGGCCGCCGACGCGCGGTTCTACGCGGCCATGCTCGACGAGGACGGGGGGAAATGTGTCTCGTCGCCCCTGGCAAGAGGCCGCGCGCTGGAGCCTGAAGAGGAGGACGCGCCGCCACCGCGCGAGGCCGTGGACCCGCCGGCGCCCGCGGCCGCGGCCGTCGACACGGACGACTCGGACGACGACGCGGCGCTGCTGGCCATGCACACGGCCTACCAGGCGGCGGCGCGGCGGCGGCCCGGCGCGCGGGACCAGATCTGGAGTCCCGGCAAGCGAAGTAGTCAAGACCCGCTGGGGTACGCCGGGTCCGGGAACCCCGCCGACGTCCTCACGGCCGCGCTCGCGCCGGCGCCCGCGGCGGAGTCGCCGCCCGCCGTGCCGACGCCCGCGGGCATCGCGGCGCGCGTCGTGGCGTCGCCGCCGGCCGACCCCCTGCCGAGTCCGGTCGCGGACGTGGGCGACGCGGTGGCGCGGCGGCGGCCCGTCTCCGAGGCCTGGCCCGTCGAGGCGCCGGTCCGCGCGCCGCGCTCGCCGCCGCCGTCGCCGCCGGTGCGCACACGGCGGCCGGATGTTCCGAACGCGTCCCCGGCCCGGGCGGCCTCCATCCACAAGGTCCCGCCGGGCGCGGCCATATCGCCGCCGCCGGCGACCAAAGCGGCGCCCTCGCCGCCGCCGAGCCCCGCGCCACCGCCCCCACCAGCACCTGCTGCAGAACCGGCGGCCGAGGCGGCGCTTCCGTTCCCGGCTGCAGAGAGCCAAGCGGCCTCGACGAAGACGGCCACGCCGAAGGGCCATCGGGTGGTGACCATGTCGAGCGGCTACAGCGCGCGCGCGCCGCCGCCCGCGGAGCCCGCTTCCCCGCCGCCGCCCGCGCCGGTGCTCGACGCCGTCGCGCCGGCGCCGACGGACCCGCGGTCGCCGCGGCCCGACCGGTCGCCGACGTTTGTCAGGGCGAAGCGGCCCGCGGCGGCCCCGGCGGCGCCGGCGTCAGCACCGCCACCGCCGTCGCCCACGGCGAAGGAACTCGTCGTGCGGATCGAGCGGAGTGCGCGGCAGCAAGCCGCGGCGTCGCCGCCGGCGCCCGCGGCCTCGCGACCGCAACGCGCCTCCAAGGCCGTCGCGGTCCTCGTCCTGCTGGGCTATTCGCTTGGCGTGGCCATGCGCTGGCCGCCGTCGACGCCGCCGGCGGAGACGCCGGTGCGACTCACGTCCGGTCCCAAAGCCGAGCCGCCCGTGCGGCTCACGCGGAGTCCGGAGTGGGAGAGGCTGGGAGAGGAGCAGGCGGCGGCCGCCGGCGCGCCGCGCTGGTGGCGACCCAAGAGCGCGCTCTCGCGAATCCAATCCGAGGCGATGGAGGCGTTCCGGCACTTGAGGCACCGCTTTCGCTCGCCGCGGCGGCCACCGCCGGGGGATCTATAAACAGTTAAGGTTACCTAGGGTGTAAATGGGGAAGTCGACGGGAAGGTCCGGAGCGCGCCCCCGTGGTCGGTGCAGTGCCGGTCGCTGTATTCTCACTTGTAGCGCTTCAGTATAAGTGGGCATTGTTTTCATAGAAGGGGCTGCCTCGCTGTCTGAATAAGAAGATTCCGAGAATGAAAACCCGAGCAGAAAACCCGTTTACAAAACCCGTGGAACAATATACACTGAGTATAATTAGAGCTCATTGCATGCGGAGACCATGCCTAAGGACGACCTATCGCGGCAGCGGGCAGCAGCCTCGTTAGCGCTCGCGTAGCTCTTAGGCATCGGCTGCCCCCACAGAGACGCGCCAGAGTCCGCAACGATGATGATGGCGCCGCGGCGCCGGCGCGCCGTGCTCGTCTCCTGTAGCGTGCTGATCGCGACCTGTTCTATCATCGCGTTTGCGCAGACCACGACGACCGCGCCGACGCCCCCGACGCGGGCAAGACTGGTCCTACTGTCCGCCCCGCGGTCTGGCAGCACGCTACTGGTGGAGATGCTACGCACGCACGGTGACGTGCTCATGCACGGCGAACCCTTCCACGAGCAGGATTTGAGGACCAGTCGCAAGGACGGCCTGGCGCGGAACGTCACGGTCGACGACGCCGCGTTCCACAGGAGGAGAGAGCGGCCGCAGGACCTGCTCGCCGCGCTGGCGGCCAAGCACACGAATCGAAAGGTCGTCGGCTTCAAGCTCTTCTCCAAGCATTTAGATTGGGCAAAATTGGCCACGTTTTTAGAGTGGGCGGATCACCTGATACTGCTCCGTAGAGACGACGCGTTCGCGCGGTACGTGTCCATATGCCTGGCGCAAGCCTCCGATGTCTGGGCAGCGTACGCTGGGTCCCAGAAACACGACCACTTAATCTCGGTGAACCCAACGCTCTTCGACACGTGGGCGAAGCACGAGCGCGCCTTCGTGGACACTGTGGAGCGGGCGCTGGCGAAGTCCACGCGCCCGCCGGGCGTGCTGCACCTGACGTACGAACGCGACCTCTGCGCGTCGCATGCGCGCCAGAACACGCTGCGGCGCGTGGAGAGGTTTCTGGGGATCGCGCCGGGCGGGCGCGCGGACGCCGCCCACCTCCCCATCAAGCAGCACGCCGCCGACGTGCGCGACCACGTGTCGAACTTTGGAAGCGTCGCCCGCGTCCTGCCTGCGGCGAATGCCTCAAAGCCCTGCGTCGAGGAGCGACGGCGCCTCGACGTGCGGAGGGACGTCGCGGACGTCGACTGGCTCGGCTCGACGCCGCCCGAGCTGATCGACCCGGCGCGGGCGAAGGCGCACGCCGCGGCGAAGGCGCTGATGCGGTCGCCCCACTGCAAGGAGGGGGGGCCGGGGTGGTTGTAACGTTGTCTTAGTATTCTTACATTACGATAACACACACGTGCAGCGCCGGGACACACGTGG
>Ga0302122_10002962_pt1 | contig 10378 bp, 10 predicted proteins | sample CB21_SCM_MG_FD_203115 | JGI IMG/M metagenome (GOLD analysis project Ga0302122, IMG submission 203115) | Marine microbial communities from Western Arctic Ocean, Canada - CB21_SCM | ecosystem: Environmental > Aquatic > Marine > Oceanic | place: Canada: Western Arctic Ocean | collected 2017-09-28
TTTTTATTAATTAGTAAGTTAGTATTGTATAAATGTATCAAAATATTTAATTTTAAATATTTTGATTACATAATTGAACATGTTTTTTCTGTATCTTTTTTTAATTTGCATGCTTTATAATATCTTCCTATTTTTGTATCATATTCAACTCCTGGATGATTATCATGAGGACAATATTTCATATGCTTTAATACCGGTTTATTACAACTTTTTCTAAATACCTTTTCATCCCAATTTTCTTCCACTCCCATAATTGCATCTCTAAATCTTGGATGAAAATTTTTTCTTAAAATATTATCTAACTCCTTTTTTTCTGGTTTATAACAATGTCTATCTGGATCTTCTTCAGCTGATGCAGGATTTAATATTTTATCAATTAACCAGAAAATACCTTCCTTAGGAGGTTGTAATGATTCTAATGACATTACATTTTCTGGAGCCATATGTATTGGAAGTCCTTCGAATACATTATCAGTATCTAAATCTTCAAAATCGTAAATTTGATCTGAAAATATAAAACCACCACTTAAAAAGTTAGGAATTTTAAATCCAAAAATATCTATTTTATCTTTATTAACTTCTCCTTGTAAATTTGCATTTGTATTTTGTAAATTATTAATCATTTCATCTTTTTTTTTACTTAACTCTTTATTTGCTACTTGTTTTAATCTATCTTGATATTTATTCATATAATCACTATAATACTTTTTATAAAATCTATAAAGATATGCAGCTGCAGCAGAGTAGCCAAAATAATATCCTTTATGATATCCATTATCAAATCCTTTTGCAAAACCTGATTCATAATTTTTAAAACCTTCTTTTTTCTTTTCTATTAAACCTTCCATTTCTTTATTGCCAAACATTGGATCTGCTGGAAACATATCATGATCATGATCTTCGTGTTCTGATGATAAATCACTTACATTTACAACAGGTGCTTTATATTGACCAATCTTCCAACCTTTATCTGTATGTAGTTTAGGTTCATATCCTTTACCTGCCTCTGGAGCAGGTAAAAAAACTGCATTATTAGCTCCACCTTTTTGCTTACTTTTAATTTTAGGAGTTTTAATAATAATAATAATTTTATCATTTTCACCTCTATCTCTTACTAATATTAAATAAGGGTAACCTGATGAAATGAATTCTTTGGATGTAATTTTATTTATAACTTTATTATCTTTTAAATCTGTAAAAAAAGCAATATCAAAATTATTATTATTTATTTTTTCATTTGGTATTAAATATTTAAAATTTGGTTTAATAAAAATCATATCATTTTTTCTTAAATTTATTTCATCAGTATTTTTAATTAAATTTTTTAATGATAAGTAATAAAATGTATCTTTAATATTATTAGATAGATTTAATGCATTATTTATAATAGTTGAATTAATCATATATTAATTAAAGATATTAATTTAGTTTTTATATACCAAATATAATTTTTTTATAATTAATGTATATGAATATTTTATGGTTTAAGGACTGTTCCTATGAAAATAAACAATTAGTAGGAGGTAAAAATGCATCACTGGGTGAGCTATATCACTTATCTAAAAAGTTGGATTTTAGAATTGCCAATGGATTTGCAATTACAACAACTTTATATGATGAATTTATAAATCACAATAATTTAAGTGATAATATAGAAAATTTAATAAAAGAAGCAGATATTGAAGATATGGATTCTTTAAATAACTTGTCAAATACTATTAAGAATTTATTTAATAATGCTGTATTTTTAGATAATCATATTGAAGAAATTATAAAGAATTTTAATATGTTAAAAGAGTTTTATTGTAATGACATACAAGTTGCTGTAAGATCTTCAGCAATAGCAGAAGATCTTCCAAATGCATCTTTTGCTGGACAACAAGATACATTTTTAAATATAACTACTGATGATGAATTAATATTAAGTGTAAAAAATTGTTTTGCATCTTTATTTAATAGTAGAGCTATATCTTATAGAAAAACAAATAATATCAAATTCGATGATGTTAAAATTTCTGTAGGTATTCAAAAGATGGTTAGGTCTGACATTGGCTCAGCAGGTGTAGCATTCTCTATTGATCCCGAAACTGGATATGATAAGGCAATTGTAATTAATGGTGCATTTGGTTTAGGTGAATTAGTAGTTAGTGGTGCAGTAAAACCAGATGAATTTATTGTAGATAAACGAGTATTAAGTGATATTAGCAAAGATCCAATTGTAATGAAAAGTTTGGGAAATAAAAATTCAAAAATTGTATATTCAAAAGAAGGTGTACACGAAACTGATACTAATTTAATTGAAAAACAAAATTTTAGTTTAAGTAATCCTCAAATTAATGAATTAGCTAAATATGTTTTATTACTAGAAAATAATTATAGTGAAATATTTAATAAAAAAATAGGTGTAGATATTGAATGGGCATTAGATGGTTTAGATAAACATTTATATATTATTCAAACTAGACCAGAAACAGTTCATTCAAATAATATCTCAAAATTGAGAAAATACAAATTAAATGAGAAATCAGATGTTTTAATTGAAGGTGTTGCAGTTGGTGAAAAGATTTCAGTTGGTAAAACAAGAGTTCTTAAAGATATATCTGAATTTAGGAAATTTAATGAAGGTGAAATTTTAGTTACAAGTATGACAACTCCTGATTGGGAACCACTTATGAAAAAATCATCTGGTATAATAACAGATAAAGGTGGTAGAACATGTCATGCAGCTATTGTAGCTAGAGAGTTAGAAATCAATGCTATAGTAGGTACTTCTAATGCTAGTAAGTTACTAAAAGATGACCTAGAAGTTACAATGTCTTGTGCTGAAGGCGAAACAGCTAAAGTTTATGATAAGAAGCTAGATTTTGAAATTGAAGAATGTGAAATAGATACTTCTAAGGAACTGCCAGTAAAATTAATGTTAAACGTTGGATCTCCAGAAATTTCTTTTTCAGCAAGTTTACTACCAAATAAAGGCGTTGGGTTAGCTAGATTAGAATTTATAATTAATAATTATGTAAAAATTCACCCATTGGCTTTATTAGATTATCCAAATATTAGAGAAGATGTTCGGATAAAAATAAAAAATATATTAGGAGATCATTCGGATGGTAGATGGTATTTTATTAAAAGACTAGCAAGAGGTATGGCTAAAATTGCATCTGCTTTTTATCCAAATAATGTTATTGTAAGACTATCAGACTTTAAATCGAACGAATATAAGAATTTAGTAGGAGGTGTATTATATGAACCAGAAGAAGAAAACCCGATGCTTGGGTGGAGAGGAGCATCAAGATATTATTCTAAAGAGTATAAGAAAGGTTTTGAATTAGAATGTCTAGCAATAAAATATGCTAGAGAAAAAATGGGTATGAAAAATATTATTGTTATGATTCCATTTTGTAGAACTCCTGCTGAATGTGTTAATGTATTAGATACAATGAAAGAGTTTGGTTTAGAAAGAAGATCTAATGAATTAAAAGTATATCTAATGTGTGAAATTCCAAGTAATGTTATCGAAGCAGAAGAATTTTCAGAACATGTTGATGGAGTATCAATTGGAGGAAATGATTTACTTCAATTGACATTAGGTATTGATAGAGATTCTGAAAAAATAGCAGGATTAAGTGATCATACAAATTTAAGTTATAGAAGAATGATATCTCTAGCAATAAAAACTTATAAAAAAAATGGAGTAAAAGTTGGTTTTTGTGGACAACAGCCATCTGATAGTATAGAATTTTGTAATTTTTTAATTAATGAAGGAATTGATTCTATTTCTGTAACTCCTGATTCATGTATTAAAACTTATATGAAATTATCATCTATGGATAACTAAAAAATTTTACTTTTTGACATATTTGACAAAATAATATAATTTCATCTCCACATTTACTTAAAGTAAATTTATGAAATTCATTAATACATCTCTTATCATCCCATTTAGATAAAAATTTATTTGGATTTAATGTTTCATTCTCTAACAAACCTATAATTTCAAAATTATATTTAACATATCTTTTATCATTTATTACTTCTCTACAAAGAGGACAATTCGGTGTTATTAATGTCCATTTTTTTAAACAATTTTCACAAAATTTATGATTACAACTTAAGGTATTTAAAAATTTTTTATTAAAACATATAGGACACTCGTCATAATTTAGATACTTTTTAATAGAAGAAATCATTCTTATAATAATTATAATATAATATTTTAAAGGTTTAAATCCACTTTAAGTATAATAAAAAAAACTAACTTAAAATCATCATAATTTAATATTTTAATGAATATATTAGATTTTGAAACAAACTACAACTTCTACCAAAAGTATCATACTAATTCTGTAAATAGAATAATTCATATTTTTTGCATTCCAATGATTGTATGGACAGCAAGTATAATGTTAGTAAATGTAAATGTAACTAAAACATTAAATGTAAGTAAATGTTTACTTACATTTTATAGCTTGTATTATTTACTTTTTTCTTTTAAATTAGGAGTTATTATGACTTTTCTATTATATCTAGTTTACAGAAATAGTATTAAACATAAAGGGATGAAAGTTCATTTTATGATTGCATTTTTAATGCATCTGGTAGCATGGGTACTACAAATTTTAGGTCATTCATTATTTGAAAATAATCGTCCTGCATTTATGGATAATTTAGTTCAATCATTTTTAATGGCACCAATATTTGTATTAAATGAAGTAATATCATTCTTTTAAAATATATATGATTAAAGGTAATTTCAACATTGATAATAAATTAAAGAGATAATAATGATATAATATACGACCATTGTGCACTAAACATTTAACAATAAAATAATAAAACAATAAACATATTTTAATTTAATTTTTTAAAAATTTCAAATATTGTACTAATTTTTGGATCAATATTCAAATCTATAGGTAAACCCATCTTTTTCATATCATGATATGTGATATTAAATTCGTGTGAAAAATCACTATTAGCTAGTTTTTTAATAATTTCGTCTTTATTAGTATTATTATTTAAAATTTTATTTAAAATAAATTTATCTTCATTGTGGTGATCCTTTGCTTCTAACCCTTGTAATTTATCTAAATTATATTCCTTATTTGCAATACTTTGTATATGTTTTGCCGAAAAAGTTATTTCTTCCTCTTCATTATCTCCAGAAGTTATGTATTCAAGCTGTGAATCAACAGGACTAAATAAACTATACCAATTACAGTAAATTTTTTTCCCACATAATGCTAACATAGTTCCAGCACTTTGTGCATATTGTGGAACATTTGTATAAACATCTAAATTATGAGAAGTAAGTAAGTATGATACTGCATCTGCACAGCAACTTGTTCCACCTTCAGTATGAATAATTAAATTTAATGTTTTTTTAGTATCAATCCTTTGAAGCATCGACATAACTTCATCAATATCCTCAAAATTAATTAAATTTCTAACTTTACAATTATTACATTTGTAGATTAAAAAACCATAATTTTTATAACATTTACATTCATAATCAGAAAGTATGTAAATATCATCTTGCAAAAGATAATTTAATTTATTTGTATTATTTATCCTATTTAATATAGAGCTAAAATAACTTAATATATTGATTAGGATAAAAGTTACAATTCCAGTTATAATAAAATTTAATATTAATTGCAACATTATTTTATATTTTATATATTACATATAAAATATAAAATATTACTTTATTCAATTTTATGCGATTTGGTCTAGTATATTATTCATTCTTTTTAAAATTATATTTAATAATTGAATTTTTAACTCTACTGAACGCGTATTACCCTCATTAACGTCTTCTTCTACTTCTTTCATTAATTTATTAAAATTATTTTTTAAAAATCTATAGTTTTTACTACTATTCATATATTTACAAATTATTTTTATATTTAATAAATATATATTACATGAATCACGAGTATTTAAATGTACAACTAAATAAATTAGTAAATAATTTAGAAAAAAGTTTAGAACAAATAGATTTCATTGAAAAATTAAATGACCTTGAAGGTGGAATGCCTGGACCAATGCAACCAAGTGTTGTTGCAAACAGTGCAAACGTTACATCTGGACCCGTTCCATCTAGACCAATGCAACAACCAAGTGTTGCTGCAAACAGTGGACCCGTTCGATCTGGACCCGTTCCATCTAGACCAATGCAACAACCAAGTGTTATTGCAAACAGTGGACCCGTTCCATCTAGACCAATATATGCACAACCAAGTGTTGTTCAGGGGATGGCAGTTGTAAACACTGGCGCAGTTGCAAACACTGGTGCAGTTGCAAACACTGGTGCAGTTGTAAACACTGGTGCAGTTGCAAACACTGGTGCAGTTGCAAACACTGGCGCAGTTGTAAACACTGGTCCTGACCATATGCAACAAATTAAAGATTCAATAAATCTTATTAACCAAGGAGCACAAACATCTATTACTGCTAAAAAAATAGATCAAGATAAGTTTAATAACGTAATAAATGAACTTTCTGGTCTTAAGGCAATGTTAGCTCAAATTCTTAATAAGGCTTTAGAAATAAAAACAGGTGTTAATGTAACTGAACATAACAATGATGTTGTAAATGCTGAAAAGGAAATAGGAAAAATTCAAAATGAAATACAAGGTCTTAAAAAACTTCTTGGACAACAAGGTGGTTCAACTGGATTAGTAGAGTTAGAATATAATTTATAAATTTTTTTTTTATCTTATTAATATTTATATGATTAATATTAATAAATTTTTTTTACAAAAAGGTGGAAATGCTTGGCAAACATTAATTACATCAATTTATGATGAATATGATAAATATGGTATACCATATAAACCTGACGATTACATTTTCATAGGTACTGCTGAAGCGGTATGGGAACAAGTAAATAAAGATATAGATAATTTTAATTTAAAAAGTGAAGAGAAAATAAGAATTAAAAAAAATATTTTAGAAAAAATGATTGAGTATATTGAGAAAAATAAAAATAAAATAAATCAAAATTGGAATGTTAAAATAAATGGTAAAATAATTTCTCCTAAAGACTACTTATTACAATTAAGTATCGCACATTTAAAATCATTTGATACTACTGTTAATCCAGTAGATTCTTTAAAAACTAATCTACAAAGTATGATTAGTGATGTTGTACAAACACGAGAAGACAATAAACTTAATAATCAAAATCTACAAGATGTAAGTAATTTAATAAATACTTTAAAAGAAAATTTACAACAAATTAAAACCACATCTACTCAGTCAGTTAATTTAAATAATTTAAAATTAGTTTTGGAAAAAGCGATTACTAAAATTTCTGAAAATAGTGAAACTGGTATTGAAATTAATTCAGATGTAAGTAGTATTAATAATCTAATAAAAACATTAAATTCTGACCTTAATACTATACGAGCTACACCTGTAGCAAAAAATGAATTACTTGAATTAAAACAAGTAGAAGCTCAATTAAGACTTTTTAAAAAAAAATTATCAGATTTTCTATCTGAAATAAATAAAAGAGATAGTCAAAAAGAAGAAGATATAACTTTTGCAAATGAAAATATTACAAAATTACAAAGTGAATTAAAAGATTTAGTAAAGGTATTCTCTCAAAAAGGAGGTGAATTAAATTTAAATTCACTCGATCCAAATAATATTTTAGAAAAAGATAAAAATGAACTAATTCCAAAAGGTAAATATACTAAAGATTTAATAACTGATGATAATTTTATATTAAATTGCTCTGGTCATAAATGGAGTATATGCGATGAATTAGAAAATGTTAAAGATGTAAATATAAAATGGATTAAGGCAAAATTAAATATGCGATGGATTAAGCCTAAATATAACTTATCTGATGACGACTTTAATACATTAGAAACAATTAGAGTATTATTTAAAATTGATAGAGATGATAATCAATATACATTCATCAAAGGAAAAAAAGCATATTTAATTTTAAGAGAATTAGATAATATTCAACGAAGATACCTTGTTACTAAATTGTTAGAATATAATAGTATTCATTATTTAAAAAAGAATCCCAATTTGGATTCTGTAGATTATAATATAATTGATGTTGAAAATGATAATGCTGAAAAATCTAAAACAAAAAAAGATATGTTTCCAGAAATTTGGAGTCAAACTAATAAAGTTAATAGAGAGAAGCAAGAAGAACAAAATAAACAAGATGATAATAATTTATTTATTAAAAAGTTATATTTTGACATCTTCAAAGAAAAAGAACCTCTACCGTTACCTAAAGATGAAATATCTGAAGTGGACAAAAGTATAAAAATTTATACTAAAGAAAAACTATCTCATATATTGCCACAAAATAACTTAGTTGCAACGGAAGATGATAATGGTAATATATTTTATATAAATAATTACGATGGCTCGAAAGTTGAATATAATTTTGGAAATAACAGACATTATAAGGTCTATGATGAAGATATGTTGAAAAGATTTAATTTATTTAGTGAAGAATGGAATATTGTTAAAGATATGTCAACATCAGTTGCTGGTAAGGTAGAAAATGTAATCGTTCCAGATAATTTTGTTTTAATATATGATTATAATATTGAAGCATTTGTTTTTGAAAATCTTTATACTGGCTTTAGATATTGGGGTATTCCTTTATTAAAATATAGTACTGATACTTTTTTTGTATCATATAGTCCACATTTTAATTCAATTTATATTATGGATATGTTGAAATTTAAAGATGATGACGAAAATAATGACTTTGTTATAAATAGTTTTGAACCGGACGAATTTACGTTTAAATTACAAGTTAATATATTAAAAATATTAGAATTTAATAGAAATAAAGATAATTTCTCTTTATACAAATCTTTGTTTGATTCAATAAATGAACTATCAAATAAATTCTTAGAATTAAAACCAAAAATTGACTCTTTAACAAGTCAATATGCCAATAATACAGAAATTCTTAAAATAAATAACGAACTTATTAAACTACAGGAAAATAAAAATAAACTTGAATCAGATTTAAAATCAATAAGTGGTACTAATATTACAGTTTAAATAAATTTATATAATAATAAAATATTTATTACTATATATGGAAATAATTAAAATATTAAAAATTAATGAATTACATAACTTAAAAGAAAATATAACTCAGATAGGTGGTTTAGATAAAGATCTTAAATTAATAGAAATTGAATCAATGCACAAAGAAATAGTAAATAAATTAAATAAATTAATTAATAGCTATACTGATGATAAACGTGAATTAATTAAATTAACAGATATGATTAAAGGAGGGGGGAATGAAGAAAAAATTAATATTGATAAAGAATATGATTTTATTAATAAAAATATAGAGAAATTACATAAATTTAATAAAAAATATTTATCTAATAATATGAAGGAGTTACAATATCAATTAAATTATAGTGATGATGTATTTACTGATGATTTAGAAAGTTTAGATGATTCTAGAGATAGTAATTACGCGTTAGCTGAAAACTTAAATTATACTAAAAATGCAAAAAAAAATAATTTACAACCAATAAATAATTTACAATTACCACAACCAATATTACAACCAATACAAAATGTATCAAATATAGATTATAAAGTATTATATGAAGGAGTAAACAATACTTATAAAAGACTTTATGATATGATTAGAAGTATTTAACATATTATACAACAATCATTCTTTTTTTCACAATTATGTTTAAAGTGTTTATTACAAAATTTTTTTTTACATTTTTTACATTGCTTTAAATTATTTATTATTAAACAATCTTCATGGTCACAAAACATATCTAAAGAATATTCATAATTGTTCTTCTTCTTATTACAATTATGTTTATTTGGATTTATACATTTTCTACAAAATTCTTTATTACAAGTTTTACATTGAAAGTACAATGTTTCTAAATTACCACAGTGATGACAATTATACATTAATAATATTGTTAATATTTTAATATAATAATTATTTAAATGTTTGGAAAACTAGGTGTTGTATATACACCACACATTCCATCTGAATCGTCTGTTTTTGCTAGATAAATATATCCATTATCACCCCATTCAGATCCCCAACTATTTTTAATAATAATTGCATCACTTGTATATCCAACAGCTGTTACACCATGATCAATGTCACCTGTATAACAGGCATCATTATCAAAAGTACCTCCACCATAATGTTGAAATTGAACAGTATCTGCTTGAATAGCTACTGATAATGGTTGTTGTGATAGAACTGAAAAAAATGTTGTAGTATCACCGCCTTTAATGTTGCTACATTTTGTAATATCTGATCCATTTACTAAGTCACATTGTGTTTCACATTTATCTTTAAAATTACTTGATGCAGTATATGGATAAGATT
>Ga0302122_10002965_pt1 | contig 10374 bp, 7 predicted proteins | sample CB21_SCM_MG_FD_203115 | JGI IMG/M metagenome (GOLD analysis project Ga0302122, IMG submission 203115) | Marine microbial communities from Western Arctic Ocean, Canada - CB21_SCM | ecosystem: Environmental > Aquatic > Marine > Oceanic | place: Canada: Western Arctic Ocean | collected 2017-09-28
TGAGGATACAATCCGCGCGGCGGATCACGTGATCGATATTGGCCCCGGCGCGGGCGTGCACGGTGGCGAACTCATCGCGGCCGGCACGGTAAAACAAATCTGCAAAGTGAAACGCTCCATCACCGGGAAATATCTTTCCGGTGAATTCACCATTTCCCCGCCGGAAAAACGCACCCCCGCCACGCCCGAGCGCGGTTGGCTGGTCATTCGCGGCGCGTCAGAAAATAATTTACAGAATATTGATGTGCGTATTCCGTTGGGGACGTTCACGTGCGTCACCGGTGTCAGTGGTTCGGGCAAGAGCACTTTGGTGGATGACGTTTTGCGCCGCGCGCTCTTTCGCAAATGGCACGGTTCCAAGGACCGCCCCGGCGCGCACGAATCCATCGAAGGCATGGAGCATCTCGACAAGGCGATCGTCATCGATCAATCGCCCATCGGCCGCACGCCGCGCAGCAATCCTGCAACGTACACAGGGATGTTCACGCACATTCGCGATTTATTTGCGCGATTACCCTCGGCCAAAGTGCGTGGCTACGGGCCGGGGCGTTTTAGTTTCAACGTGAAGGGCGGCCGCTGCGAGCGCTGCCAAGGCGATGGACTTTTGAAAATTGAGATGCATTTTTTACCGGCGGTCTACGTGCCTTGCGAGGATTGCCAGGGCCGCCGCTACAATCGCGAGACGCTTGAGATGCATTACAAAGGCCTGAATATCGCCGATGTGCTGGCGCTCACGGTGGACGAGGCGTGCGTGTTTTTTCGGTCTGTGCCGCAAGTTTACAATGTGTGCATCACGCTGGCTGAGGTGGGCTTGGGCTATTTGCAATTGGGACAAAGCGCCACCACACTCAGCGGCGGCGAGGCGCAGCGGATGAAACTTTCCAGCGAACTGAGCAAACGCGCCACCGGCCGCACTTTGTATTTGCTGGATGAACCGACGACCGGTTTGCACTTTCACGATGTGGCGCGGTTGCTTGATGTGTTTGCGAAACTGCGCGACTCGGGCAACACGCTGCTGGTCATCGAGCATAATTTGGATGTCATCAAATGCGCCGATTGGCTGGTGGATCTTGGCCCCGAGGGCGGCGATGGCGGCGGGCGATTGATTGCCGAGGGCCCGCCGGAGCACGTCGCCAAATGCGCGGAAAGCCACACGGGCCGTTTTTTGAGTCGCGCCTTGCCGATGATCAAAGCTAAAGTGCGGCGAAAGGTTTCAGCAGGATGAGGGGGTTGATTTTTATTTTGGCACTGGCGCAAACCGCAAGCGCGGCGGTGACGGGCGATGTGCATCTGCGCACTAGCGCGCCCGACACGCCATCCGAACGGGCCTACCTCGCAGCGGCTCGCGGTTTTCAGGCGGGTCACTGGGCCACGGCGGAGCGCTGGTTGGGTGAGTTTGCGCGACTGCATCCGGATTCGCCGCATCGGGCGCAAGCGGTGTTACTTCGCGCGCAGGCACTTTATCAAATGGGGGAATTTAACAAGGCGGCGGCGGAAATTTCCAAGGGTGAAAATGCCGCCGGCGAGTTCGCCGATGGCTATCTGTATTGGAAGGCTGAATGCCGATTACGCTTGGAGCAGTTTGAAGCCGCGTCAGCGCACTTGCAGGAATTGTTGCGCGAATTCCCCGCTTCAGAGCACGCGCTCTCCGCGAGCGTAACCTTGGCCACGGTTTCTGCCCGAAAAAAAGATTGGGCAAACGTGGTGCAATTATTGCGGCCCACCGAAGGGAAATTTCAAAGGCTCGCCAAGGCGCGGCCGCATTCGAATTGGGCTCAAGAGGGCCGCTTGTTGCTGGCGCAGGCACTGTTCGAGCAACAGGATTGGAAAACGGCTGCGGAGGAATTAGGCCAACTGCCCGCCAGCACGGAGTTGCACCGGGAATGGCGGCGACTGTTTCTGTTGGCAAAACTCGAAAACCAAGCGGGTAAGCCAGGTGGCGCTCTGAACACCACCGCGCGCGTGGCGGAGTTGGCACGTCAATCAGGGCGGACCAATCAACTGGTTCAAGTGCATCTTTTTCGGGCCGCTATTTTTGAGCAGACCGATGATGCTCCATCCGCGTTGCGGGAGTACGCCCGAATGCAGGCATCGGTTATGCCGCGGGTTCATCGGCGCGAAGGATTTCTGCGAGCGGCGCTTCTCCAGATGAAGCGGGAAAATTATGCCGGGGCGATCACTGCTCTGGATGATTTGGCCAAGAAAACTGTGGCCACGAATTTTGTGGGCACGCTTAACTGCCTTGCGGGTGAACTGGAATGCTTGCGCCATCGACGCGGTGCGACCGGTGCGTTGACGAAAGCGCGCGCGCGATTTGCCCAGGCCGCTCAATCGCCCGTGCCTGAAATTCAGGGCCGCGCCAAGTGGGGGGAAGGATGGTGTCACGCGGCAGAGGGAAACCCGCAGTCCGCCCGCGATGCCTGGAGTCAGGCCATTGAATTGCTGGGCGATTCGCCGCTGGCCCCTTGGGCCCGGATGCAATTGGCCCAAGCCCAAGTCCGAGCGGGGCAACACGCCCCCGCGCGCGTTGCTTTGCAGACTTCCGTGCCGGAACCGCTTCGCGATCTCGCGAGTTATCTTGCGTTGCGGAGTGCGGTGGCGCTTGGCGATTATCCGGCGGCGGATTTGCTGCTCAATCAACTGCGCCCGCGTAACGCCGCTTTGGCGGACAAAGGCCTGTTGACACTTGCGCAGGCGCGGCTGGATGGCGGGCAAGTGCCGGAGGCTCAACTCGTGTTGGCACGGCTACAACGGGAATCGCCGGATTCACCGCTCCGTCCTGATGCGGATTTGGAGGCCATTCGGGGGCTGCTGGTCAAGGCGGATTGGGCTGCGGCTAATTCGGCATACAAATTGTGGTTGGATGAAAATAAGACGCATCCGCTGCACGCGCGGGTGATGCTTGACCACGCGTGGGCGCAGTCGATGCAGTCGATGGGCGGGCAATCGACCCATGTGGTGGCCGCATTTCGGGCGGTGATCAAAGGTCACCCGAAAACCGAACAGGCTCATTTGGCGAATATGTGGCTGGCGGATGATGTATTTAACTCCGGCACGAATCACTTGGCCGCAGAAAAAATGTACAAATCTATTTCGAGCCAAACCAATGTGCTGGTGGCTTTACGGCGGCGCGCGACCTTAATGGCCGGTCGCGCGGCGATGGCCCGGCAGGGATTCAGCGAGGCGCGCAAGGAATTTACCCGTTTGATTAATGATCAGCAAACGCCGTCATCGCTGAAGTCCGCGGCCCACTTTGCGCTGGGCGATCTCACGATGTTGGAGCTTGGCGCGGCGGGCCTTAATGCCGCGACCAATTCATTTTACAATGTGGTGCAGGCGAACCCCACTAATGCCGTGGCGGCGCGGGCGTGGGGGCGCATTGGCGATGCTTGTCTTTCGGTTTCAGCAAAGCTGCCGGGGCGCCGGGAGGACGCACGGTTGGCCTACCAGAAGGCGATTGGGATTTCGGGGTCGGTTCCGGTGGCAGTGAAAGACCAAGCTCGGGTGGGGTTGGCTAAAGCCTTGAGACAACAGGCCGAAGGCAGTGCGGATCGCGAAAAAAAATTGGCCGAGGCAGTGAATCAGTTGTTGGCGGTGGTACACGGCAAGCATTTGCAGCCGGGCGAAGTGCCCGATGCTTATTGGCGCGGGCAAAGCGGTTTGATGGCGATGGATTTATTGAGTCAACTGGGCAAACCGAAAGAGGCGTTGGAGCTGTGTCACATGATGTCCACGAATTATCCGGCGATGAAAATAGGTCTAGAGAATCGCAAGCAGCGTTATCTGGATCAATGGACACAGCCGAAATGATATTGGGTTGATTGCTGTCTGGTTTTGGAGTATCTTTTCCTTATGGAGCAGCAAACACAAGATTCCGTGACGCTCACGCCCGAGGCGGTGGCGGAGGTGCAGCGGATGATTTCTGCCGAGGCCGAGCCGAATGGCAAAGCCCTGCGCGTGTATGTGGAGCAGGGCGGCTGCTCGGGGATGCAGTACGGGCTGGTGTTTGATGAAACGCGGGAGAACGATCAAGTGATCGATTGCGCGGGTGTGCCGGTGGTGGTGGATGCGATCAGCGCTGATTTTTTGCGAGGCTCGGTGGTGAATTTTTCGGATGATCTCAATGACAGCGGTTTCAAAATTACCAATCCCAACGCCAAGGTGAGCTGCGGTTGTGGTAAGTCGTTTGAGGTTTGACCCCCCGCGCGCGGGCGGCTAGAAAAGGGCAGGGGAGCCAACTGGAAGGCTGAGAATTCCGCATTATGCGGTTGACCCAATGAACCTGCCGGATAATGCCGGATAGGGATTCGCTATTCCATTTCCCCGCTTGAATTATGGTTACTACAAAGTCTGCCCTCGAAACCGGCGCGAGCCGTTCTTTTCCAAAATCCCGCCGCGTTTACGTGAAAGGTAAGCACGTGAGCGTGCCGATGCGCGAGATCGACCAAAGCCCCACGCTAAATCTCGCTGGCGAATCCGAACCCAACGAGCCGGTGCGCGTGTACGACACCAGCGGGCCGTGGGGTGATCCGGCCCACTCGTGCTCGGTGGAGGAGGGATTGCCAGCCTTGCGGAGCGATTGGGTTTTGGGCCGTGGTGATGTGGAGGAAATTGATGGCCGCACCAAGCGTCCGGAGGACGACGGGTTTCTGTCCAGCCGCCACGCGGAGCAATCGCCGGGCACGGGGCGAAATCAACATCGGGATTTCCCCGGCCTGCGTCGCAAACCGCTGCGGGCGAAGGATCATCCCGTGACGCAATTGTGGTACGCGCGGCAGGGCATCGTCACGCCCGAGATGGAGTTCATCGCCATTCGCGAAAATCTCGGGCGCGAACAAGCCTTGGAATCGAAAGGTGCACTACCCAGTGAGTTGCGGCATCAACATTCCGGCAATTCATTCGGCGCGAAGATTCCCGACTTCATAACGCCCGAGTTTGTGCGTGATGAAGTGGCCGCTGGACGCGCCATCATTCCCGCCAACATCAATCACCCCGAAAATGAGCCGATGATTATCGGCCGCAATTTCCTCGTGAAAATCAACGCCAACATCGGCAACAGCGCGGTGACTTCTAGCATTGAGGAAGAGGTCGACAAAATGCGCTGGGCCACGCTCTGGGGCGCTGACAACGTGATGGATCTGTCCACCGGCAAAAACATCCACGCCACCCGCGAATGGATTATCCGCAACAGCCCCGTGCCTATCGGCACCGTGCCCATTTATCAGGCGCTGGAAAAAGTCAATGGCCGCGCCGAGGATCTCACGTGGGAAATCTATCGCGACACGCTCATTGAGCAGGCGGAGCAGGGCGTTGATTATTTCACCATTCACGCCGGCGTGTTGCTGCGCTTCATCCCGCTGACTGCCCAACGCGCAACGGGCATCGTCAGTCGCGGCGGCAGCATCATGGCCAAGTGGTGCCTTACGCATCATCGGGAAAATTTCCTCTACACCCATTGGGATGACATCTGCAAAATAATGGCCGCGTACGACGTGAGCTTTTCCATCGGCGACGGCCTGCGCCCCGGCTCTATTGCCGATGCCAACGACGAGGCGCAGTTTGGTGAACTCAAAGTACAGGGCGACCTCACCACGCGCGCGTGGGAACACGGCGTGCAAGTGATGAACGAAGGCCCCGGTCACGTGCCCATGCACATGATTGAGGAGAACATGAAAAAGCAGATCGAGTGGTGCCATGACGCGCCCTTTTATACGCTCGGCCCGTTGACCACTGACATCGCTCCAGGCTACGACCACATCACCAGCGGCATCGGCGCAGCGATGATTGGTTGGTACGGAACGGCGATGCTTTGTTATGTGACGCCCAAAGAACATCTTGGTCTACCCAATCGCGATGACGTAAAGGAAGGCGTCATCACGTACAAAATCGCCGCCCACGCCGCCGACCTCGCCAAAGGGCATCCCGGCGCGCAGTATCGCGACAACGCGGTGAGCAAAGCGCGGTTTGAGTTTCGCTGGGAGGATCAGTTTAACCTTAGCCTCGATCCCGTGCGCGCGCTGGAGTTTCATGACGAAACCCTCCCCGCCGATGGCGCCAAGACCGCCCACTTCTGCAGTATGTGCGGCCCCAACTTCTGCAGCATGCGCATCACCGACGACATCCGAAAATACGCCGCCGAGAATAACCTCACCGACGCTGCCGCCCTCGAGGCCGGAATGGCCGAGAAATCGAAAGAGTTTACCGAACAAGGCGGCGAGGTTTATTCAAAGGCTTAACTAAGCTAAAGCCCCTGTGCAACTGCTGCCGCTACCGGCTGTGCAGGCGAGGCAGTGGTTGCCGGTAAGGATGGCGCGACCGGTCAGATCGGCGGGGGCGATGTCCCAAAGGTAGAGTGGTTTGCCGTTGGCGATTTGCAGGTCGAGCATTTGGTTGAAATCGCAATCGTACAACTCGCCTTGATAGCCAACACTTAAAGTGTCGCGGCACATGAGGCCGTCCACGGCGGCGGGGTTGAAGTGGTTGGCGAGCAGTTCGAGGTACTCATCCCACATCCCTTGCTTGCGCAAATCTTCCGCGAAGCGCGCGATGGGTTGATTGGTGACCGTGAACAGCTCATTGAACACAATACCAAAATCGCGTCGCAATGCTTCTTTGTATTCCGCTCGCAGTTTGGATTGGCTGGGCGGCAGCGTGGGGCCAACGGGGTTGTAAACCAAATGCAGTGGCAGAGCGGTTCCGTAGCCGAGGGCGTTGAGGGTTTGCAGGGCGGTGATGCTTTTTTCAAACACACCGTTGCCACGCTGGCGCGAAACGTTTTCCGGTTGATAACAGGGGAGCGATGCGATCACTTCCACTTCGTTCTTCGCGAGAAAAGCCGGCAGCCACTCAAAGCCGTCCTCCTCAAGGATGGTGAGATTGCAGCGGTCGATGACGCGACTGCCCGCTGAGCGGCTGGTTTTTACGAGAGTTTTGAAATGCTCGGAGATTTCCGGCGCTCCGCCGGTGATGTCCACCACGGCGGGTTTATGAGTGGTAATCCAATCCTGCAAACGTGCCGCAGTATCAGCCGCGAGCATCTCGGTGCGCCACGGCGCGGCGTCCACGTGGCAATGGCGGCAGGCTTGGTTGCACTTGCGGCCGACGTTGAGCTGCAGCGTGATGAGCGCGCCGCGTTGCAGGGTGCAATCGTGCTCGGCCAGGGTTTTTTCAAAGCGATTCACGGCGCGCCAAATATAAAGGGTGGACGTGAAATGGAAACGCCATAATTATCCGCGCATGATTATGGCAAGAGACAAGGCGTTGGGAAAAGTAGTGGTGATCACCGGCGTGGCGCGCGGGTTGGGCCGTGCGTTGGCGGAGGGCATGGCGGCGAAGGGGCATCGGGTGGTTGGGTGCAGTCGCTCAGAAAAGAAAATTGCAGAATTGGGAAAGGCGCTAGGGCGTTCTCATTCGTTCTCGGTGGTGGACGTGAGGGATGATGACGCCGTCCGCGAATGGGCTGCTGCGGTCATTCGGGAATATGGTGCGCCGGATTTGTTGCTCAATAACGCGGCAGTGATCAACAAAAATAAATTTCTTTGGGATGTGTCAGCGGCGGAATTTGATTTGGTCATTGATACAAACATTAAAGGCGTGACGAATGTGATTCGTCATTTCCTGCCGTCAATGGCGCGGAAACAGAGCGGGGTGATTGTCAATTTCAGTTCCGGCTGGGGTCGGTCGGCCTCACCGGAGGTGGCTCCGTACTGCGCCACCAAGTGGGCGATCGAAGGACTCACTCAATCTCTCGCGCAGGAATTGCCCGAGGGCATGGCGGCGGTTCCGTTCAATCCGGGCATTATCAATACTCAAATGTTGCGCAGTTGTTTTGGGCCATCGGCGGCAGATTTTATTTCGCCAAAAGAATGGGCGGAGACGGCTATCCCATTTTTATTGGGCTTGGGAGCAGGGCATAACGGGCAGTCTTTGACTGCGCCGTAGTTTCGACTTGTTCACAGGGTGTGAATTTGTTAGGGTCTCTGGCGATGGCGCATTCGCTGCAGCAAAAACCGAAGGCCGTGATGTTGGGGGTGGGTCTTGACACCGACGGTCACAAGCGGATTACGCAGGGAGACAACTTCGCGCTGGTGGGCGGCACGAAGGATACTCATGACGAGATGACTGAGAAAGCCTTGAAGATTAACGAGAAACTCGCTGATCGCGGCAAGCGTCTGGATGACGTCAGTCGCGAGGAATTCGACGACATCGCCCACGACGTGGGCTTGCACCGGCACGATCCGGAGCAAAACTAAAATCCCACCCACGCCCCTTGATGATCTCCATCACCATTCATTTTTTGGCAAACTCTGCCGTCCCTTTTTCTTGCGAAGCAGTTCGGATGTCCCCAAAAAAACGGGCTGACTAGTAAGAAGCAGACCAAGTATCGGCTACTGAAGGATCTTCACCCGCTGGCTCCCCGCTGGCGGGTGGAGTTTTTTTTGGCTTAGCTTAAGGCCACGAGAGCGGGTTTACTCGATAGTACTCGCTGAGCAACGCATATAATTCCGGGCGCCTCTTGTTGAGTTGATGCGGTTTTTCAAAAAATGTTTCCGTAGCCACCGCAAAAAATTCAGCGGGATTGGTCGCACCGTAATCGTCGATGACGGTTTTGTTTCCGCGCTCCACTTTGTCCCGCAAGTCAGCGAAGACTCGCGAGCATATTTTTTGCCAGCGCTGATATTGTTCACGCGAACCCAATGCGGGCGCGCCATCGGCTTTGCCGTCGGCTTGGTCAAGTTGATGGGCGAACTCGTGCAGTGCGAGGTTGCGTCCGTCCTTGGCGTTGGCGGCGCCGGTGCGGGTGTTGTCCCACGAGAGCACCACCGAACCGCTGCCCCACGATTGGCCTTGCACGGCGATTTGTTTTTCCATCGCCTCACCGCCCGCTTCGTCATAGCTGGTGGCGGTGTAAGCGCGGGGATGAATCACCACGGATCGGAGTTGGGGTGAATAAAACGTGTCTTGATTCAGTAGCAACAAACACGCCTGCGCGGCGGTGAGTACGCGCATTTCATCAGTGATCTCCAGATCGACGCCTTGGAATTCAATCCGATCGAGAAACACAAGCGTCAGTTGCTCCAATTGATGTTGCAGCACTTCCGGCAGCGCGTTGTAAAGCGGCCAGCGTTTTTGCAGCAGCTCGCGCCAATTATCTGGGAAAGGCTTGTTGGGTAAATCCAGGGGGCGCGGTGGCGGGTCGTCCAACAGCACCCAAGCCGCTAGGCCGATCGCGCCGATGATGAGAGTGATCAGGGTGGGGATCATCGTTTTATCGCTTGGGCCACTTGAGGTGACGGTGCAGAAAATTGTAGGTGGCTTTGGCGTTGATAGAATGTGGGCCGTTGAAAAACTCAATCTCGGTGCGTTCCGGGATGCCGAGGTTGGCGTATAGGCGGCGGACTTTTGCAAACTCGTAGGCCACCCATTCATCAGGCGCGACGCCATCTTTATGGCCACGCTCCACCATGAACGGTCGGGGCGCAATCAGTGCGGCCATCTCGGCGTAATTAAATGTATGGCCGAGATTGAACTCAAACATTTCATATTCGCCGGTGAAGAGATAACTGTAGCGGGCATCCACCGTGACATTCTTTTTGATCCATTCATTAAAATCCGCCGAGCAAATGGAAAGGCAATAGCGCGGCACCAATGCCGGCACGCGCATGGCTGTTTTGCCGCCATAGGAAAGTCCGTAAAATCCAATGCGCGATTTATCGACAAACGGTTGTGTTTCTAGCCAATCGAGGATGCGATTGTGTTGGGCAACGATTACAGAAAAAAGCGAGCGCCCCAGTGGGTTTGCTTTGCGTTGCAGCACGCGAAAGGCGTCGTGGCCGCGATAGGGGTTGTGGGGAGCGAACGTGACAAAGCCGCGGTCGGCCAACTCGGCGGCAAAGCCTTTGTAATATCGAAAGGCGCGCTCATTTTTGTCGCGGGTTACTACGTCATGGGGCAAGCCTTCCAAACCGTGTTGGCAGACAACGACAGGACGCTGTTCGTCTTTTTTAATGTCTTTCGGCACGAGTAGATAGCCCCACGCAAAAACATCGGTCCACACATCGAGCACAATTTCGTAGGCGATCCATTTCTTGGTCTCCAGAATTTTTCGGCTGCGTGGGTTGATAGGAAGATTAGCGGCTGGGAATTGGCCGATGACTTCCTTCCACAATTGTTTCCGATGCGGCTCGCATTGCGCGTGCCATTTGGCGGCCTCGGCGGGCGGCAGTTTTTTCCAAAATGATTCGGTGCGTTCGTACTCGGAGAAGCGCAATAAACGTTGGTTGTATTCCACCAACTCGGAAACGTTTCTTTGTTGGCGGTGAAGGGGGGGGGCTGTTTGCAATGCCTTAGCTGGCTGCTTGGCGGTTTTCCATT
>Ga0302122_10002966_pt1 | contig 10368 bp, 7 predicted proteins | sample CB21_SCM_MG_FD_203115 | JGI IMG/M metagenome (GOLD analysis project Ga0302122, IMG submission 203115) | Marine microbial communities from Western Arctic Ocean, Canada - CB21_SCM | ecosystem: Environmental > Aquatic > Marine > Oceanic | place: Canada: Western Arctic Ocean | collected 2017-09-28
AGTGCCAAGCAGAAGCCAAGCATTGCGCTTAGCATCATGACGTCGATTCGTATACAAGAACAAGGCTCCGGCAAATGCCATGAGGAACGGTGTTCCATACAATTCATGGCCTTCGAAATTGATTGCGTCGATACTTGAAAGAAGGAGAACCAAAGTGAAAATCAAGTAACTACCAACAACCAAAACAGAGGCCCACAGTGCCATTTTTTGTTGTGATTTCTTTTCGAAAAAGGAAAATGTTGACGGCTCATCTGATTCCGGAGCAAGAAGCCATGGAAGAATGAAAAACAACATAACCACGCCTGCTGAAAGAATTTCAATCATTCCTGACCAAGCACCTGCAAGTCCGAGCATGACTCCAGCTGCACCATGTGCCCATGATTTTGTCGCATCTTGAGCGAAAAATAAAGGTGTAAAGAAAATTAAAAAGAGAGCGGTATAAAGGAAATTATCAGTCAGCCCAAAAATCAGTATGGCAATAAGAATGAGAATTGCGAACAAGAAATTTGTTCGATCTTTTTCACCTGAATAAGCAAGGGCTGTAAAACTCCAGCCACTGTCGGTTGGACGTGTTTGAGGATTGCCTCGTAAAAATTCAATACCTAAGGGGGCAAAAAGAAGCAAGGTGAAGGCGAATGTTGGAACATAGGCATAGACCGTAGCATCGAGAGTTACCGAACAGGAAGAGAGTGAAGGTACGCCACAAGATTGCTCAATATAAGCACCGAGAATCAAAGCACAGAGAACTCCAAAGAGAGGGATACTAAAAAGTCGAAGAGCGTTTAAATTTGGTTTCCAATCTTTTTCGGAACTGCGTTGTAATTGAAGCCAAAAGCCGATAAAAAGCAGTAAAACAATGAGATAAGTCATGACTTCAACACCTCCACCAGCATCCGATTTGAGAACCATCATTCGAGAAAAGGCATCGGTGGGGGCGGTGCCTTCCGAGCTGGTGACAAAGGTATGAACTGAAGATGCCCAAACTCCACCAGCACGTGTGACAAGCGTTGCAAATAAGGCGAGCCCACCTGTTGCTAATCCAGCCCCAATCCAAGTCTGTTCAGATGTTTTTCCGGGTCGAGTGCGAAGATGAGACATGAATACCAAGGCAAGCCATGGCAACAGTGAACCAGTTTCAACAGGGTCCCAAGCCCAATAGCCGCCCCAATCGAGAATCAAATAAGCCCATAATCCGCCCAAACCGATTCCAAGAGTTGCTACAAACAAACCAGGTCGAACAATACTGATGATGCGATCTTTTATTCCACCAGCATCTGCAAACATCGAAGAAAGTGCAATTGAGCTTATGTGTAAGCACAGTGAATACGCCAGGAAAATAAGAGGTGGATGAATGACCATGAGGTCGGTTTGTAATAATTCATTCAATCCTTGTCCAATGCCTGAACTGGTACTTTCTTTGAAGGGGTCGAGGTTTAAGGCGAGCAGAAGAAGGAGAAGATTGAAACCGTAAATCAGGCGAAGGCGAAGAGGGTGGGTTGATTCGATATTCTCGCCCGCCATCGGTTTTCTCCATACGAAAGCAAGGAGTGTCATCCACATGACCCAAAGGAGAAGCGGGCCTTCACGAGCAGCCCATGTTGCTGCAAACCGATACCTGAGAGGGAGTTCCTCTCCGCCATACGAAACAACATGAGCAAGTGATGTATCATTAACAAGAAAACGACTTGCAAGTGCAAAAAATGGTAATGCCATGAGAACATGGCATGAAAGAGAGGCAAACTTAGATTGTTGGTGCAGCAAAGGACGAACCAACAACACCACTGCGGCAAGAATTGCGAGCCACATCGTCAACCCCCACATAGACATTGGTCGCGATGCCCCCTCAAGGAGATTGCGTGTGTTCAGCGTTCAAGATGATGAAAGGTTCACCAACCGAAAAATTTGGCTCGTGAATAACCAAATGAGAGGAGAACATGAATCACACTTTTAGTGAATAACATTGGTTTACGAATGAGGATTTTTAGCCCAATTCCAACTTTTTGCAGTGGTGACATGTTACCGAGTTCTTCAGGTAAACAGCGAGCCATGATTGACATTTCATCATCAGTTAGTTCATACAAGGCGGTCTTTCCTTTGAGAATTTTAGAATATGGAGGGAATGCTTTCTTCCACGCTTTTTCATATTTCATTAAATGTTCTTTTGAGAGAATAGATTTCGATTCTAATGCAGATGCAATAGTTTTCGCAGCCTCACGCCCAGACCAAAGTGCTAGGTGAGAGCCGCCCTCAAAAAGAGGTGAAGTGAAACCTGCAGCATCGCCGACTAAAATCAAACCATCGCCAACTGTCACTGAACGTGGACCTGATATCGGAATGGTTCCACCAAAAGGTCGTACTTTGATACCTTCAACCCGCCAAGGTGGGTTGACGGTCGGTTTGCCATCGAGATAGGTGTCCTGTATGAAGGAATTCAGATACTTAATTGCACCTTTTTTATCGGTTGTTACCAATCCAACATTCGCTCTTCCTCCTTCTTTTGGAATCATCCATACATATCCGTGCGGTGAATATTTTGGCCATAGATAAAAGTCGAGATAACCATCGTTTTTGACATCCAAAATCTCGTATTGGAAACCAGCAATAACTTCGACTTCCGTACCCATGTCGAGAAGTTTGGACGCTGCACCCGCTACGCCAGATGCATCGATCACAGATTTACATTCCAATGGAAATCCTTCACCTCTTCCATCAATTTCCCAATATGAAAATTGATTTTCGCTATTGAAGATTCTCTCCATGGAGGTCACGCGGTGTTGAAGATTCAATTCAGCACCTTCTTTGATGGCTTCATCGCATAACCATCGCTCAAAGAGATGTTTTTCAAGAACATATCCTTTCTCGGTGAGTAACTTCTCAGTTCCGTCAGGGAAAATTACTCGAATCCCTTTGACATCGAGTGCTTTGACATGGTCTGGTATTTTGAGATCAAGGTTTTCAACGGCGAGTTCGCTCAAGCACTCGCCGCAATGAACAGGCGTCCCGACCTCGGGGTCGGCCTCAACAATGAGTGTGGACAATCCCGCCCGAGCAGCATGGAGTGCCGCAGAACCGCCACCTGGACCTGCACCGATTACCAAGACATCGTACATCTTCGCTCCGCCCCCCATGAAATGCAACTGATGAATCAAGTCCATGAAAGAAACGGTCGAAGCCGTTCGTTCATTCCTCGGGAGGATGACGCAATACTGCAACAAAAGCAAGCAGTGTTATCGAAGAAAGAAGAGAGAGTGCCGGCATTACTTCTGAAGCCTCACTTTCTTCTTCAACAATTTCAGCAGGAGGGGGAGGAGGAGCTGGTTCTACAGTGATGGTGCCAACCATGCCGAAACTCTCGTGAGGTTCACAGACAAATTCATGGTCGCCTGCAGTTCCGTTTTCAAATACAAACCTATAATCAACATCTCGAGAAGTATCTCCCGAATCAAATAAGCCATCGTTGGCCACTGCATTGTGTGCCAATGCTTGACCGCCCCAAACAAATCGAACAGCTTGTCCTTCTTGGAGAGTTACTTCTGATGGATTAAAACGCAAATTTGTACTGTCGACTGTGATGATTACATCCGTTGAAGCATTTTCTGCAGCGGCATGCCCAGCACTCAGAAGAAGCAGTACTAGAGTGAAAAATACGTATTTCATAACCTTTGAAACTCGGTAGGGGTTTTCAATGCATGTATTTGATTCCCAACCATTTCCTTCTCTTATGAGTGGATACGACGGTTCAAAGGGAGGTTCCACCACGGCCGGTTGTGGCGTGGCGTACTTCCAAGCGGTGGCTCGAACATCTTGAGCAAGGCGGTGAATTACTGCGTATTACTCGCCCGGTTGATGTTCGATTTGAAGCAGGTGCGATTGCTGATTTACTTGTCAAGAACGATGGGCCTGCCGTGCTATTTGAACAACCACGTCTCCCTGATGGTACAATCAGTGAAATTCCATTAGCGATGAATTTGTTTGGCGGACAAGAACGCACCCTGCGCGCCTTAGGTGCGAGTCATGCTACCGAAATTGGCGACCGTATGGTTGCGATGATGAAACCTGACATCGGCCTCTATATGCGTAAACCATGGAAGAGTTTACCCTTGATTCGCGATGCATTGGCAATGTCTCCTAAGAAAAAACGCAAAGGAAACTGCCAGCGTGTACAATTGCCACTCGATTTAACTCGGCTTCCAATTCCTACTACTTGGCCAAAAGACGGAGGAGCGTTTGTCACCCTCCCCTTGGTCGTTACAAAGGACCCGAAAAGCGGTGAACACAATCTTGGCATGTATCGTGCTCAAGTATTCGGGCCAAAGGAAATCGGGCTGCATTGGCAAATCCACAAACACGGTGCAGATCATGCAGCAGCGGTGAAAGAAGCCGGCGGAGATGGTCGAATGCCTGTGGCCATTTGCATTGGTGGGCCACCTGAATTAATTTTTTCAGCCATTTCGCCACTACCTGATAACCTGAGTGAATACCAATTCGCTGGAATCTTAGGCCGCAAGTCACTGCCAATTACCAAAGCTCTCACGCAAGATTTGATGGTACCTGCTGAGGCAGATATCGTGATTGAAGGCTACTGTATTCCTGGTGAGACTAGACTTGAAGGGCCGTTTGGTGACCACTTTGGTTTCTATTCATTGACTGGACAATATCCGGTCATGCATGTTACTGCCATCACCTGTCGAAAAGATGCAGTGTTGGCTGCCACCATTGTTGGATTACCTCCGATGGAAGATGGGCATCTGGGAGAGGCGATCGGTCAGCAGTTCTCCCCAGTTCTCAATTTCCAACATCGAGATGTCAAAAGCGTTCATCTTCCAATGGAAACTGGATTCCATAATTTGGCCATTGTTGCTTCGAAACAACGCTACCCGCGTCAAGGTCGTAAAACTGCTCTTGGTTTGCTGGGTGCTGGACAAATGATGTTCCTCAAAACGATAATTGCCGTCGATGAAAATCACGACCCGAAAGATTTGGAAGCATTGCTCGATGCTTTGAATTCGAAAGTGGATATTGCCACTGATTTATTGCTTCTTGATGGCATGGTCGCCGATTCACTTGAGGCTGCAAGCCCATACGAGAACATCCACAGCAAACTCATCATCGATGCAACAACGCTTGCAGAACGCGACCCTCGTTCAGATGTTGGTCCACTCGAAGGTTCCTACGCGCAACCTACACCCGAATGGAGACAAGGCAAAGGAAAGGCCCCTGGGTTCTCGGGTCTTGAAGATGTTCTCAAATTGGAACATGTTGCTGATGCGAGAATGCTACGAGATAGCATCATGGTCGTCACAACCCACATTGAAAACTCACCGACCCCTCAAGATGGACAATCCGAATCAAATGACGATGCTGAAGCATCGAGAAGAGAGCGTATTTCTCAATTGCGAAAATCAATTTGGCAATTAGATAATTCATCTTCACTCCGCTGGCTCTTTATCACTAACGATGACCTTGATTTGCATTGCGAAAAAGCTCACCGCCGACTCTTATGGCAACTCACATCGCGATTCGATGTAGGGCGGGGCCTCACCTTTGATGACCAACGTGCTCGCCTTTGTTGGGATGCCACAACTCCAATACCTTCAGTCGAGCACGGCGTACGCAGATGGCCTTCCATTACTCTCCATTCTCCTGAAACACTTGAGAAGGTGAGTCAACATCCCGAACTAGAGCAGTACAGTTGGCCGCCGCATCTATCGTTTGGAGGGAATGTATGATGGATCTGAAACAGATTCTCTCGTTCATTAAAATTGAACACACATTGTTCTCCCTCCCTTTCATTCTCATCGGCTATTTCATTGCCCTTGAGCAATTCAATATCCCTCCTGGAATTGACCTGCTCTGGATTCTTCTTGCAGCAGTCGGAGCAAGAGGACTTGCTATGGCCCTGAACCGCATTATTGACCGCGATATTGATGCGGCAAATCCCCGAACCGAAGGCCGCCATCTCGCCTCAGGTGAGATGAGTCTTCAAACGGCATGGACGCTTTCTGCCGTGTTCTTGGCCATGCTACTCATCGGTGCTGGCCTTCTCAACCCTGTTGCGCTCATGATGGCTTGGCTACCTGTTCTCGTCTTTGTCATCTACCCTTACATGAAGAGATACACTTGGTTGTGCCACCTTTGGCTTGGACTCTGCTTGGGCCTTGCCCCTGCAGGAGCCTGGGTCGCTATAGCAGCGGATATACATGGCTGGGCTGCCATTACAGGTATGTTTGACACCCATACTGAATTCTTGTGGGCTTCAACAATTCTCCCAATCTCTCTTGGAGTCACATTGTGGATTACTGCATTTGACATCAATTACGCACGAATGGACGTGGAGAGTGACCGCGAGAGTGGAATTCATTCATTCCCCTCGAAATTTGGCGAAGCGGCTACAACACGAACAACCATACAGTTGACATTGGTTTGGTTTGCTTGCTTTGCCATTAGCAACCCTATGGATGGTATTTGGTTCCTAGCAGCCGCTGGGCTGATGGCGGTATTGAACATCTGGGTTGTTTTGGCAAAAGAGAAGTTCGAGGATTTCCAAACAGTCCTGTTCCGTGCATCCATGTTGACTGGATGGGTTCTTCTCCTTGCACTTATCATCGGCTTTATGCTTGAGCCGAACGCTGAATTTATGTTGGACTGAATGTTGCATATTAGAGAACATGTTGATGGCCATTACCACAATACACCTATGGAAGGTTGATGTGCTTCAACGGCTCACCGTAAAACATGAACCCTATTGTTAAATCACTGCTTGAATTCAATGAAGCCTTTGAAATCCCAAAACTCGATTCGCCAGGACTTGGTACTGATGAAATGATTGAACTGCGAATCAAATTGCTTCGTGAAGAAGTTGAAGAATACGCAGAAGCCGCTCGTGCTGGCGATATGGTCGAAGTGCTCGATGCACTTGCAGACATTGGCTACATCCTTGCTGGAACCATCATCAACCACGGTATGCAGAAGATTTACGACGATGCCTTCAACGAAGTTCACCGCTCAAATATGGCAAAACTTGTCGATGGAAAAGTTATCCGACGCGAAGATGGGAAAGTGCTCAAACCGGAAGGCTGGCAACCACCTCAGTTGGCACAATTCCTCGAATGAACTTCAAACATGCATACGCTCAGCAGAAGTAGTAGATTGGTATATTAACATCATCAGCAACCCCCAGTTATGGAATTTAAAGTTCTACTGACTTTGACGATGTTAATTACTATGCTATTGTTGCCAATTTCTACTGCAGAAAATACGGAAGATGATACTTCTGAGATTATAATTATCCTCAATGGTCAAAACCTCTCCGAGAACATAACATTGTATAATGGCGATTCCATACAGTTCGTCAATGAGAATCAAACTCATAGAAACATCGTGCTAATTGAACAAAACGGCATTGAAACCAGCTTCATTCTCCCATCAGGTGAGAATGGGACGAATTACACCAGTTATTTTCCACTTTGCTCTCTTGATGGCGAAACGGGTGGCGATTACTCTAATTGCACTGTCACTCTTGATGAGAATGATTGGCCAGTAGGAGCCTCAAAGATTGGGATAAGCCAAGGCATAGGAATTAACACAAGTTTGATTGGAATTATTGAACTACATATTAGAGATATATTGGATTTAGATTCAGATGGCCTTTTGAACACAGATGAAATCTCGGGATGCGAGGAAAATCCGGACTGCGATGATGATGGAATAATAGATGGAGCAGATATCTTTCCCAGTGACCCGACGGAATGGAACGATTTCGATGGTGATGGTGTCGGTGACAATACCGATTTAGATGACGATGGGGACTCTGTTCCAGATGCATCTGACACCTTTCCCATGGACAACTGCCGTTCTTCAGATTTTGATGGAGATGGATTGGCTGATGAACTCAATGGTGGAATCTGCAGCGGAACACTCATCGACTTCGAAGATGGGACATACGGACCCCTAGAGATTCATTGCGCAAGCAGTATTCAAGATATCTGCGAGAAGTACGATTCAGAGCCATGGAAAGTAACTGGAATCAATAGCACAATGACCGAATCTGGCGAATTATTCAATAGCACAATGGTGGGTGCAAACCTCACAATTAGCGGAGATTACAGCCTCGGTTCGGACTGGCGCTGGTCGAGCGAAGGAGCCCATTTCTCAATCGCATTCTCTTCGGCCTCCAATGATGTAGTAACATTTGATACACTGTTCGGTGCGTCAATTCTCACGAGCGGTTGTTTCTCGGTCTCCCTCGATGGGGGTTGGGTAGACTACGGGTGTGAGGAAACGGGAGGCTTCTACCAAAACTTCGACCCCACCCGAAGTTTCTCAATCAACGTAACAGAAGGAGATCATGTCTTGAAGTTCTATCCTCCTTCTATTACTACGGAAGCGGCTATCATCGATAATATTCAACTTCCTGACCACTATGGTTTGGGCAATGAAGATATGGATGATGACAACGATGGATATTCGGATGAGGAAGAGACATTTTTTGGTGTCGATTCGCTCTGTCATTCAGATCCACTCGATGCCAATGTCACACCTAATGATTACATAAACCAAAATAAGGAAATTATTGGCTATTATGAGTATGGTTTTGAAGAATTTGAAGGAAGTGTGTATGGATATTGCCGGGTCGCGCATGATACCGATGGCGATGGATGGTTCGATGAGGACCCGTTTGGAGACTTGGAATTGGATTTTTGCCCCGATGAGATTGGTGATCCAAATTGGAGAGAGGGACAAGAAGAAGGGGAGCCCGGTTGTCCAGCACCTCCAACATCTCCAACATCTCCAACATCTTCGGAATCTTCAGAATCTTCTTCATCCACTGAGGACCTCCCCGGTTTTAGTGCATATATGGCACTAGTTTCCGTATCACTTGCAGGAATGTTAGCAGCGAGAAGGGAAAGAGTATAGCCAAAGGGATACCTGTGATGGCAGAAGGCGTTGATTTACTCTAATTATGAAACCACATTTGAAATGATGTAAGTCATCCCAACACTCATGGTCGAGCGATTTCAAGTTCAATCCCGCTCTCCATTTGAGATTCATCACATACTGACCGGTTTGGAAAAAACTCAAGAAACAAACGTTGAGTCTGAACTGTTTCTGCCAGAAGGTGAAGGACCATTCGGATGCGTAATTGCCCTTCACGGAAGTATAGGTTGGGCATCTCATCATCAAGACCACGTCAATGGTTGGCTCGATGCCGGGCTCGCAGTTTGTAAGGTGAATTCATTCACCTCAAGATCAATTGATTCCACAGTTGACGACCAACTCTCAGTAACCCATGCAATGATGCTCGTTGACGCTTTCAGAACTCGTTCTGTGTTAGAACAAGATCCTAGAATTGGAAAGATTGGGGTCGCAGGGTGGAGCCTTGGCGGAACTGTAGCACTGTATTCAGCATGGTCTCCAATTATCGAGATTTTAGGAACTCCATTTGACGCCCATCTGCCATTCTATCCAGCAGCTCATATCCGCCCTGATATTCAAAATTGGTCCGACTCGCCCATTTTGATTCTTCACGGAGATGCTGATGATTGGACTCCTCTTCATCTGGTTGAAGAACTAATGCCTCAACTACCAAATGCTACTTTGCATGCCTATCAAGGAGCGCACCACTCCTTCGACAGCGAGAGCGAATTCACACTGCTTCCCAAGGCCGTTCGTTTGAGGAAGCGAACTGTTAGAATCAACAAGAATGGATACATGTCGGGGGAATTATTCCTAGGTATCCGATTACCTTTGAATGAACGCTGGCAACGACGGTGGGTTATTCGAATCTTGCGCAATAGAGGCGCTCATTTGAAAGGCAACCCCACCGCTCGTGCGGATTCTCTAGTTCGGGCTAGAGAGTTCTTCATGGAGCAACTTTGCTAGGGTAATTCGCCAGTTTATTGGAGTAGGATCAAAAATCAATCCAGATATTCTGAATTAGAAGCATTCATTAGTTCTCCTTTCAACGAAGAGTTATGAGAAAGGCAATACACGCATTTTTTTTCACAATCATGATCATATTACCTGGCTGTTTTGGTAACGGGAGTGGTGCAAGTGATGATTCGGATAACGATGGAGAAATTGTCGAAGTCTTCGGGTGCATGGATGATGACGCAATCAATTTCAATCCTGAAGCGAACAGTGATGATAACTCCTGTGAATATCTTATCATAGACCCTGCAAATCTAACTGCAACGATTCATTTCGCTGAAGAATTCGGTAGGATTGCGCCAATTCATGGCGTCAATAATGGTCCGCTGGTTCGAAAAGCCTGGGGAATAGAGGGTTGCCAATCTGTTTGGTATGGTTCTAATCAAACCGACGAGTACAGCGAAATGCAAATTCCATCTTCTCGCACCCATGGTGAAG
>Ga0302122_10002967_pt1 | contig 10368 bp, 4 predicted proteins | sample CB21_SCM_MG_FD_203115 | JGI IMG/M metagenome (GOLD analysis project Ga0302122, IMG submission 203115) | Marine microbial communities from Western Arctic Ocean, Canada - CB21_SCM | ecosystem: Environmental > Aquatic > Marine > Oceanic | place: Canada: Western Arctic Ocean | collected 2017-09-28
CCGTTATCTTATCACTATTTCGACGCTCCGGTTGGGTATCCTGACTGAGCAGGGAGAAGGCTCCTAGGGGCTTTTGTCTTTTATTAGGCCTTCCTTAATTTATTTATCATCATCATCATCAAGTTTCTTATTTATTACTGCGCGCCCGCGCGCCCCCGGCGCTTGTCCTCGCCGGCGGCGGCGGCGGCCAGGAGCGACGCGCGCTCCTCGTCGCCCGCGTTCGCGTACATGTCTGCGAGGAGCTGCTGTGTCGAGGCGCCCTTGAGGTCTCCCTGCGCGAGCCGCGAGTCGCGGTCGGCCTTCTTGCGGTCGACCGCGTCGTCCAGCGCGCTCCAGACGTCGCCGGGCGCCGCCTTGGTGAGCCGGAGCTGGATCCGGTCCCGCTTGATCATCAATTTGCTCCGGGCGGCCTGCGCGGACGCCGGGTCGCTCGTCTCGTCGCGCCGACGGCGTGGAAATCGAAGGCACCTTTGGTTTCGGCGGCGCGCGGCGCGTCGACGGGGCCGCACAAATTGGGGACGGCGAGCCGCCGCGTCTTCCCGTCCCGCGCGTGCGCGAGGGCGAACGACCGTGCTCCGATGTCGTGCGTCGTCTCGGCGGCGGTCGCGCCGTCGACGGGCACGTAGAGCGTCACGTACTTGTCGCTCTGGTCCCAGGAGTACTTGTCGAATCTGTCCGTCGCGGGCGGCGGCGGCGGTGTCGGCGGCGTCGGCTGCGCCGGTCGAGGCGGCGCGGGTGGTTCTCGCGCCGGCGCCGCTGCCGCGGCCGGCGCGGGAACGGATTTCGCGGCCGGCGCGGCGCGAACACGCGCAGCGTGCCGCTCGCACAGTGCCTTTGCGTAGGCCGTGCGGGCTAACTGAGCCAGCGCCGCGAGGTCTGAGGCGACGTTGTCGGGGTTTTCGGTGCCGAGGTCATCCATGGTCGCGTGGGGTGCCGCGGCGGCTCCACACTCCATCACACTCTGAGAGTACATGCCCGATACCCATCAGTTTATCGAGTTACACTCTCGGGTTCGGGTTAATTACGGCGCACGCCCTCCTAGGCGCTCCCGCTCCTCCGGGACCCGTCCGCACTCTGAGAGTACGGGTATTAGCAGCCTCCTGCATCTTTCTTCGGGTTTTTAAATCGATTTTGCTGTGAACTCGGGGGCCACGAAATAAACGCCGACTCAGGTTTCTTAATTGCCCGGCGAGCCAACTCAGGCCACGCCCCGACTTGCAGCCAAGTCAGGTCATGACAATAATTTGGGTCGCCAAGTCGGGTTGCTGCAACTAACAAGGAGCTAACTCGGGTTCCAAAATAATTAATTCGGCTGTGAACTCTGGTTTTTAAATTCTCGCGGTGGGTATCTCGGGCTTTAAAATCAATTGCAGATTGCAACACGGGTTTTAATATTAAAAATGAAACCCGCGTGCACATCAAATCGGCCTGGGCAGCGTCTTTCTCGGCCGTAATTCAGCCCCGCGCGCCCCCGCAGGTACGCTACGACCCTCCGCAGTGCCCCCGCAGGTCTATACGGCATCGCAGGCTGTCGCGCGGCCCGCCGCGGCTGCCAGTTTCCGCGCAGGCGGCTGCGGGGAACCGCAGGGGCGCGCGCGCGTTCCTATTTAATACGCGCGCGCGATAGGAAGCGATCGCTGGGGTCCCGGGTTACTGCCGACGATCCCTGCCGCTTCATGGCACCATTACACGCATTTTGACAAAGCGCTACGGCCGCGGAACGACTCGTCGCGGACGTGCTGTCCGCAAAAATCGCGCACCGACACGTCGCGCACTCATTATTTGTGCCGCGTCGGCTATTGTGCCGCCCTGCCTTTGTGCCGCCCTGCCTGATGGATGTTATTTTCGACGGGGTTTGGGGCGTCGCCCCAACCCGACGGCCCGACGCGAAGCGTCGGGACGGTGGGACTACGTGCGGTGGCGCAGCCGCATGAATCCGTCTGTCCGACGGACGAATTTTTTATAGACCCGAGTTGGCGACTAAAGTATTATAATGACCTGAGTTAGCAGACAAAATATTTCCGAGACCTGAGTTAAGCTCTTTCTGCATTATATGACGCGAGTCAGCCATCCGAGAGATTACCACGACCCGAGTTGGCCATCTTTTAGATTACCAAAACCGGAGTTGGCTCGTCTCGCGAGAAACGACCTCAGTTGGCAGCCTCAGTTCGTCCGAAACCTGAGTTAGAAGCCTAAAAATATCAAAAACCGGACCTGGGGAGATAAATAATTAAATAACCCGAATTAACCAGCCGCTGTGAGAGTACATGCCCGATACCCGTCCGCTCATCGAGTTAAGCCCCATCGAGCCCGGTTGGTACTACGGTGGGTGACCACGTTGGAATCCCGGGTAGCGCTCTCTTTTCTTTTTGCCATTTTTTTTGCACGCGGTCCCGCAACCCAGATCCGCACCCCCCCGCTACAGCTGCGTTCAGATGGGATATCCGGACCAACCCGTCCACGAAAATCGCCATCTTTCGATCACCTTCGAGGATGAATGCGAGCGCTCAGATCATACGCATCGTGGGGCTCGGCGGCCCCCGGCTCGTGCGAGTGTGACGCAGTCAACTTACGCGCGGCGAGCGGGCCGCGAGGCGTCGGCGGCGGCGGTACGCCCACCACGCGGTGGCGATGAACGTGGCGAGCGCGAGCGCGGCGCCGGCGGCGCGCCGCGGCGGGGCCGGGACCGCGAACCACGTCGCGGGGAGCGAGGGCCGGGCGCGCGCGTCGCCGTCCGGCGCGCAGAGCATGCAGCGCGAGCGGCGCTTCGTCCACACGCCCGGGTCGTGGAAAAGCGCCGCCGCGGCCTTGGCCGCCTGGGCCGCGCCGCGCGCCGCGCGCTGGGCGGCCTCGCCGGAGCCGGCGCGCTGCGCGCGCCGCCACGCGCCGCGTCGGAACTCGCCGACCCGCGTCCTCGCGGAGACGGTCCGCACGCCGAGGCCCTCGTACTGGAGGTCCACGCTGAACTCGCCGGCGTACGCCTCGCCGGAATCCGCGAGCGTCCCCTTCCACATCGAGTCGTTGCGGAAGCGCCCCGCGTACACGCCGCCGGCGCACACCGCGTCACGGGCGTCTTCCAAAGCACCGCCCGCGCAGAGGACGCCGGGGCCCTCGAGCTCGCCCCGCGGGCCGAAAGCGCCCACGTGGAGCGAGTACGTCTGCGTCGCGTCGTGGCGCACGTACGCGACGCCGCGGCCCGCCGCGCAGGTGCCACGCAGGCACCCGCGCGCGTAGGCGCCGTCGGGGTCGCGCGCGCGCACCTCGTCGCGGAGGCGCCGCAGGAGACCTGCGCGGCCGTCACATGTCGCGGATCGGCACGTCCGCTCGATGGCGTGGCGGGGCGGGTCTCGTTCGCCAGCGCGGCCGCGGCGTCGAACTGAGCGAAGCATTATGCGCGCCACACTGCAAAATAACGCGGCAACGCGATGAGGTCCGGCCCGTCCAGTACTGCCACCTCGAGGTCCTGGAACGAGAGGGCCGCCGCGCCGACTGTCCAGAGGGCCGCAACGGCGCCGCGCCTTTGCATCATGGCGACGGGTTTGGGCTGGAGGCTCGGCAGCCCCTTATGACCGCCGCATGCACCGGACTTTCCGACCGAGCGTCCAACCGTAACGAGGATGGCACGGCGGTGCCGTAAACCTGCTGCGTGCTGCCGCCTGGTCTGCTCAGCCCGAGCTCCAATACTCCATTAATTCTCCGTCCCTCCAAGGGGGGGAAAAAAACTTGTGCATACACCATCCCGGAAACCGGAAATCCGCCTGACGAATCGACCTACCTGCCTATCTCAGCCGGAAGTCGTCCTACGCGTCTCTAAAAGGGCGGAAATGAACGGCACAGCCTGAGGGAAGGCGGCTATTGGCTTTACTTGCTTTTAAAAGAATTACTTTTTTTAGCATTTTTAGCAAACGCGAAAATAATTTCGACGCTCCAGGTGCGTACTGCGCGTCGCCTGTGCGCCGCCGCCACCCCAAACCTCTCTCAACTCACAGGCGCGTCATATCACGGCGCGCGCCGTACCGCGGCGGTCACCCGCGCGCGCGGAAACACAAAGCCTCTATTGGTAAAAATCGAATGTCAGCCGTGATCTACCTACCTACCTCCCTAGTAGGTTCGGGATGGTGTCCTAGTACGCAAAAAACCCCGGCCCTTGCATCCCCCATACAATTCCATACCCCAGGCTGGAGCGCCTCGTACGTGGGAGTCCCATCCAACGGTCGCCACGCGTCCTTCGCCCGCCTCTGCCCCCAGCGACGAGTATCGCCGCCGGCCGCCCCGACGTTCGCCTACACCGGTTTACAAGTTAGCGCTGGACCTTGCGCTGTGCCCACGCCGCAACGCGCTGCGCCGTGCGAGTGCCACCCGGCTCACACCACAGCACAAACCCCGTGGGAGCCGCTGAACGCGACCCGCACCGCCGTCGCGCGCGGCAGCCCATCGGCGCCAATTCTCGCGGTGCGCGAGCGCTTCGTACAGGCGCCGCAGCGATGCCGTCATCGCGCGCCGGCTCGGCGAGCCCGCGTGGCGCGCCGCTCCGCGAGGGCGACGCGATCGAGGCCGACTACCGCGGCAAGGGGAAGCTCTACCCCGCCCGCGTCGAGCGCGTCCACCGGGACGGCACAGTGGACGTGAAGTACGACGACGGCGATCGCGAGGCGCGCGTGCCGCAGCGCCGGTGCCGCAAGCGGGGCGGCGGCGGCGCGGGGGCTCTGCGGGAGGGCGACGCGGTCGAGGCCGACTATCGCGGCAAGGGCAAGTTCTACCCCGGCGAAATCACGCGGGACCGGCGCGACGGAACCTACGACGTTCGATACGCGGACGGAGACGCGGAGACGCGCGTCGCGGCGCGCTCGATCCGGCGCAAGGGCCAGGCCGGGGCCCGCGACGAAAGCTCGGTCCGGCGGAAGGGGTCCGGTTCGAGCGACGCGCTCTCGGAAGGGGACAAGGTCGAGGCCGATTATCGGGGCCGGGGCAACTTCTATCCCGGAAAGATCGCGCGCGATCGCGGCGACGACACGTATGACATCTCCTACGACGACGGGGAGCGCGAGACTAGGGTCGCGAAGCGCCTGATCAAGTCCAAGGAGGGCGGTTCCGGTTCGAGCGACGCGCTCTCGGAAGGGGATAACGTCGAGGCCCGCTATCGCGGACGCGAGAAGTACTACGCCGGGAAGATTAGTCGTGACCGGGGCGACGGCACCTACGACATAAGCTACGACGACGGGGAGCGCGAGACGCGCGTCGCGGAGCGCCTGATAAAAAAGAAAGCCGACGGCAGGTCGAGCGATGAGCGCTGGCGCGCCGGCCAGCAGTGCGAGGGCCGCTTCCGGGGCGGGGAGCGGTGGCACGCGGCCGAGGTGCGGCGCGTGCACGCGGACGCGTCGCTGGACCTGCGCTACGACGACGGCGACGAGGAGCTGCGGATGCGGCCGCACCTCGTGCGCAAGGCGTCCGGGGACCGGTCGCGGTCGCGCTCGCCCCGCGGCCGGAGCCAGAGCGGCAGCCCGAAGCGCTCGAAGAACCCGCGCGACGGCGATGCTGTGGAAGCCGACTTCAAGGGTCGAGGCAAGTGGTATAAGGGCAAGGTCACGCGCGTCCGCAGCGACGACACGTTCGACATTGAATTTGAGGACGGCGATTCGGAAAAGCGCGTCGAGTTGAAACGGATCAAGGTCAAGGGAGGTGACACGAATCGGTCGCGGTCGCGCAGCCGGTCGCGGAGCCGGTCCCGGTCGCGGAGCCGGAGCTCGAGCCCGAAGCGGGACGCGTTCCAGAAAGGCGATCGCGTCGAGGCCCGCCTGTCGGGCGCAGTGCACAAATAGTTCGTAGCGTTTCACAGCCCGACCGCGTCGTCGCCGGGACCCGACTCACCGGTTGATTTGCGCGCAGGTCGGGCAAGGACAAGTGGTCCAAAGCGAAGATCCGCCGCGCCCACTCGGACGAGACGTACGACCTCGAGTTCGACGACGGCACGCGCGAGAAGCGCGTCAAGGCGAAGTACGTGCGGAAGCGCGGGTGGAGTCGGAACCGCTCCTCGAGCTCGTCGCGGAGCCCCGCGCGCGAGAAGCGCAGCATCTGGCAGCGGGTCCGCGGACGCGGCGACCGGGGCGCGTCGGCGTCGCCGCGCGCGGCCGAGTTCTGCGGCAAGGCGGCGTACGCTGCGCTCGCCGCGCGCGCCGAGACCCTCCGGGAGCGTTTGGAGCGGACCGACCGCCGGAGTACGGGAAAGTGCTCGCCGGGCGCGCTCGAGGAGGCCGTTCGGAAGGCGTGCGACCTGCGGGGCGCCGAGCGACGCGGCGTCGACCGGGTCGTCGCGGCGTTCGTTGCGGCGGCGGGCGAGGCTATAAATTACACGCCGCTGCTGGACCTGCTGGCGGAGGTCGAGGGGAAACCCGCCGGGAGCAACGCATTGAACGACGCGTTCCGGAAGCTCCGGAAGGGCGCGCGGAGGGCGCGGCTGTCCGAGGACCGGCTGGCGGCGAAGCTCGGGCGCGCGGACGACAAGCGCGCAGGGTCCGTCACCACCAAGGACCTGGAGCGTGCCCTGGAGCGCCTCGAGGTCAGCTTGGGGCGGAAGGAGCGCGACGCGCTCGCGAAGCGCTTCGCTGAGAAGCGGCGGAGCCGCTTCTCCTCGTCGAACGTCAGCTACGCGGCGGTCGCGCGCTGGGCGCTGGCGGACGACAAGGCGGCGCAAAAAAAGCTCGCGGCCTCGTTCGAGGCGGCGCCCGAGGTCGTGCGGGCGGCGGCGCGGCTGGGGCGGGAGGTCGACGCGGACGCGTGGTCGGAGTTTGCGCGGGACGCCGGCCTGCCGCTCTGCGACGGCGAGCTGCGGGCGCTCGCGGCTGCGTGGGACCCGGAGGGCGCGGGCGCGTTTCCGGTACGGGCGCTGCAGAAGCTTGGCGGAGGGAGCGACGACGCGTCGGCGCGGTCGTCGCGGTCCCGGTCCCGGTCGGGGTCCGAGTCGCGGTCGCGGTCGCGGTCGCAGTCGCCGCGCCGCGCTGCGGACGCGGACGCGGTGGTCGCCGCGGCGACGCGCGACGCGCTGCGCCGCTGGGTGAAGCGGAGGGGCGGCGGCCTGCGCAAGGCCTTCCGCGACGTCGATCGGGACAGCTCGGGCGTCGTCGACGCGGCGGAGCTGCGGCGCTTCGTCGAGGACGCGTCGGGCCTCGACGTGGGCAGGAAGCAACTCGACGCGCTGCTGGACCTCATGGACGCGGACGGCAACGGCCGCGTCTCCTACTACGACTTTGTGGCGTTCGCGCGCGCGTCGGGCGGCGCGCGCGAGTCCTCGGATGCGAAGGTGCTGGCGAAGCTACGGATGCGCCTCGCGAAGAATATCTCACGGATCAAACCGGCCGCGCTCGACCGCGCGTTCCGCGCGCAAAAGGACGCCGACGCGCGCGACGCGACGGCCCCGCCGAAGGCCATACGGAAGGCGCTGGAGGAGGAGCTCGGGGTGAAGCTGGGGAAGGACGACGAGGCCGCGCTGCAGACCGCGTTCGGCGTCGGCGAGGGTCTGGTCGACTTCGGGGACGTGGCCGCGTGGCTCTTCGTGGACGCAAAGCGGGCCGCGAAGAAGGCCCGGCGCGGCCTCAAGCTCTACGAGAGGAAGTTCGGTGACCGCCGCGCGGCCTTCGAGGCCGTCGACGAGAAGAAGGCCGGCGCGCTGGACGCGAGGCGGTTCCGGGAGGCTCTGCAGAACGTCGCCTGCGTCTCGGACGCCGAGGCCCGGTGCCTCTTCGATGCCTACGACGGGGACGGCAGCGGTTCCATCGACTACGCCGAGTTCGCGGACCTCGCGGCCAAGGGCCGCCTCCCGTCGCCGCGGCGGTCGCCGTCGCCCTCTTCCGCGTCCGCCAGCCGGGGGAGCGACTCGTCCGCCCGGGGGGGTAGCGACGACGACGACGACGACGCCGTGGCCGTCCTCCCGAAGCCGTTCCTCCGCGCGCTGCGGGGCTGGGCCGACGAGGCGCAGCTCCAGGATCGGAACGGGCTGCAGGGCGTCTTCGCCCGCTATGACAAGGCGGGCGACGGGTCGTTGGATTCGAAAAAGTTACGGAAGCTGGTGGAAAAGGCCGTCGACGAAGTGGTGGGGGATGACGTGGACGCGCTCCTCGCGCTGCTGGACGCGGACGGCGACGGCCGCGTCTCGTACGCGGAGTTTGCGGCCTTCGTCGGGGGCTCGTCCCGCGAACCCGCGGGGTTGGACGAGCTGCGCGCGTCCTTGCGGAAGCAGCTCCGCAAGAAGCGCCGCGGGGGCCGCTTCTCGCGGGCAACGCCCGTCGACGTGTGCATGGTGCTCGGCGCGCGCGATGAGGAGAAGACGGGGCGGTTGGAACGGGCGGTCTTTAACAAAACTCTCGCGCGCGCGCCCCTGAGTCTCAAGCTCGAGGGGGGCCAGGCCGCGACGCTCACGCGCAAGTTTCGCGTCCACGAAGACGGCATGGACTACGTGGCCTTCGCCAAGTGGCTCGGCCCGGACGCGGCGGGGCCGGCGGCGTGGGCGTTCGGGAAGAAGGACCAGCGCGCGCTGCGGCGAAATCTCCGCGTCGACGCGGACGCCAAGGAAAGCGTCTTCAGCGACGCGCTGAGCGCGGAGGCGCTGCGCCGGGCCGAGGCGAAGTTGCGGACGGCCGTGGAGTTGGTGCGAGCCAAGCTCGGGAACGGCTCCGACAAGGCCCTGCGTAAGGCGCTCCAGGGCGCGCTCGACACCGACGGCGACGGCCACGTCTCGCGGAAGGAGCTGCGGGGGGCGCTCCGGCGGTTCGGCGTGCCGCTCCAGCCGGACGAGGAGAACGCGCTCTTGGACAAGTTCGACGAGGACGGGTCCGACGACGTCGACACGGAGACGTTCGCGCGGGCGCTCTGCGAGCTGCCGGCGGCGCCGGACGCGAGGCGGACACGCGCCGAGCAGGACGACGAGGGGGGGGACGACGGCGACAAAAGGGGCGACGTCGTCCGGCGCGTCCGCCGGGCCATCCGGGGCGAGGACCCGAGCAAGTGGGCCGACGCCGTCAACGACGCGTTTCGGGACATGGACGGGAACGGCGACGGCGAGGTCGACGGGGACGAGCTGACGCGGTGGCTCGCCAAGGAACTCGACATGGCCCTGAGCAAGGGCGACCAGCGCAATCTGGTGGATTGCCTGGACGTGGACGCCAGCGGCACGATCTCGCGCGACGAGTTCTTGGACTTCGCGGTGGAGCCGCCGGCGGGGAAGGACATTGGGCAAGTCGCGAAGCGGTTGCGGAAGGCGCTGGGCGAGCACGGGTTGTTGAGTTTGCGGGCGGAGCTGAGTCGCGCCGACGCGAGTCGGGACGGCGTGCTAGACGCGGAGTCGTTCTGGGCGAGCGTGCGGGCGGTCGCCGGCGAGCTGGGTGTGAAACCGGGCAAGCTCGACGTACGACCGGCGGACCGGCGCGCCCTCGAGGAGCGCTTCTGTAGTAGAGGCGATGAGTCCAAGGTGCGGCACACGCACATATTGCAGTGGCTCGAGGCGGGATTGGTAGACAGGGCGTTACAGAGATTGCGCCAGCGCCTCCAGAGTCTTGAAAAGCGGCGCGGCAATGGCGGCACGCACCTCGACGCGCGCGCTGTGTTCCGCAAGTGCTGCTCGCGGGACGGCGAATTAAACAGGGACGACCTGGGCAAGGCCTGCCGGAAGTGCGGCCTCACGCTGTCCCCCACATCGTTAGATGCGGCCTTCAAGGCCCTCGACAAGGACAACAGCGGTTCTATCAGCTGGGGCGAGTTCCGAAGCGAGCTCTTCTCGGCGCGGAATGCGGAGGGCGAACCCCGGAGGAGCGGCGGCGGCGACGACCCGCTCGCGAATACGCTGGAGCGCATCTTCGGCGCGCACGACGGCGATCAGAACGGCCTGCTCCAGCGGTCCGAGGTGAAGAAGATCGCGCCGCACGCGCTCAAAGCCTTCGGCCTCCAGCCTTCGGTCCAGGACCTCAAGGCCTTCGAGGAGACGTTGAAGTCGGCGGCAAGCGATGGCCGCCGCGCGCTGACGTACCGCCAGTTCGAGGACGCGGCGCTGATCGAGGTGCGCAAGGCGCTGGATGAGCGCGCCCGGCAACCGCAGCGGCGCGCGGCGGCCCTGGACCAGCTCCGGGCGCGGCTCGGGGCGCTCGCGGGCGGCGCCTCCACCGTGCCGCGCGACAGCTTCGAGCGGCTCTGCGCGTCCGCGGCGGGCGGCGGTTTGGATGCGGACGACTGCCGCGCGCTCGCGGAGTGCTGCGCGGTCCACGAGGGAGCGGCGCCCCCCAAGAATCCCGCGGTCGACGCCGACGAGGTGCTGCGGCTGGTGGCGGCGGCGGCGCGCGGCGGCGCGGCGGCGGCGGCGCGCGAGGCCGCCGCGTGCCCCTT
>Ga0302122_10002970_pt1 | contig 10360 bp, 9 predicted proteins | sample CB21_SCM_MG_FD_203115 | JGI IMG/M metagenome (GOLD analysis project Ga0302122, IMG submission 203115) | Marine microbial communities from Western Arctic Ocean, Canada - CB21_SCM | ecosystem: Environmental > Aquatic > Marine > Oceanic | place: Canada: Western Arctic Ocean | collected 2017-09-28
GGTCGCAAAGATAACATTGCTCAACCACATCAAAATAATCGGCCTTTTCAACCCCATCGACTTCCATCGTTGGCGATTCATCGACCAAATCGAAAAGTGTCGGAAACGAATCGCACAAGCTGACACATCGTCGGCAGCCATGACAAACGTCATAAACCCGCTCTAACTCGTCATTGAGTGAATTTCGATCCCAGAAGTTGTCTTCTTGCCATCCTAAGGGATGACGGGTGGGTGCTTCTAAACTGCCTTCACCTTGCTGAGCCATAATCTGAAGTTCCACGATGGTTGAAAAAGAGTGAGTTTAGGGGGTTGCTTGGTGACGCGCTAATGAATCTTTTGATTCAAGTCGATTCACAAAATCAATGACCGATTCGGGAAACCCTGGCAGGCTGCTTTGCTGAACAAGCCGGAGGTTCCGAGCCGCACGGTCGATTATTTAAGGTCGCCGCACCAGAGTCTTGGGCTTGCTAAGAGGGTGGCCTCAGCCTGATTCCGCTTGCTCCGTTGGAATTCGGATCTCAAAGGTTGCGCCCTGGCCGCGACCATCATCAACGAGTCTGAGCTGACCCGCATGCAGCTCAGTGATGATGCTGCGACTGATTGATAAGCCGAGCCCAGTGCCTTCGCCCACCTTCTTGGTGGTATAAAACGGCTGAAAGATCTCCAGTGCGATTGCATCGTCAATACCGGGGCCGTCGTCCGAAATACGAATGACGACTTGATCGGCATCTTGATAGCTGTCGATATAAAGGTTGCCCGAGTCGCCCATGGCTTGCAGCCCATTAAGAATGAGGTTGGTAAACACCTGATTCAGTTTGCCTTGGTTACAGCTGATTAAGGGGATGTCACCCAGGTTTAAATGAATCGGGTATTGCGCGCTGATTTTGTTTCGAAGCACATTGAGGGTGGCTTTGATGCCTTGGTTCAAATCGGCGCCTGAGAACGAGTCTTGACTACTATTTCTCGAGTAGTACCGCAGGTCCCGAACGATCGTTTGAATGCTGATTAAGCCGTCAAGGGTTTCTCGAACCAGGGCCGGTAAATCCTCTCGGATGTATTGAGCTTCAGCGCGGGTCGCGTCATCCCATTCGGGGGATCCAGCATCGCAGGCGTCGAGCAAGATCGGGAGATGATCATGCAGTGTGTTGATATTCGTAAGGCAAAACCCCACTGGGTTGTTGATCTCGTGCGCAATGCCTGAAGCTAACTCGCCAACCGATGCGAGTTTTTCATGCTGGACCATAATCGATTGGTTTCGTTTAAGGTCTTCGTAGAGTTGGTTTACTTCCTCATTTTTTTCATAGAGTTTGCGAGACAAGTCTTCGAGCAAATGCTCCGCCTCATTGCGGGCAGATTTTTCGCGTTGATAGGCCTTTTCATACGGATTGTCTGACACAGGTTAGACCAAGTTCACCAGCAGCCCACAGTGGTCTGCGCCGTGATGCGCACAGGGCGCGTGAGCGATGGTGTAACCTCGGCCGAAATGTAGTGCCGCGCCGTCGATCAGGCCCTCAGCCAATCGGCAGAGGTTCCGATCAGATTCATACTTCAAAAACAATTGATCTTCACCGCGTCGGTCCGGCTCGAATCCGGGTGTGATGGCGCCAGGATAGAGTTTAACAACCTCGACGTGAATGACGCTGTCTAACGACTCTAAAAAATCCAGCATATTTGAGTGGCCATCGATCAGCTGAGGATAACGTTTGTAGAAGGCGGGAAACATGAATTGGCCAAAGGCAAAGACAAGATCGCTCGCGGGGATATTATTGCGTTGACTGATAATGCCGACGAGATTGAGAAGTCGTTCATCGTCGTAAATGGCGGTTGAGGTATAGACGCCGCTCTCATTCGCCTCGTCAAGCACGGCGTTCCATTCTTCCAAACCGAGTTGGGTTTCCACCATCTCGGCCAGAATATTCATAACAATGCCTTTCATACTTTACTCCCTGTTAACGGTCCGTCGTCATTAGCGAGAACGGCGGAAAACCCAGATCATTTAATGCTCGGCGGAATGAATAACCAAAAGGTGCCCGGTTGAGGACGCACCAGGCTAACACCAGTACGCCGTGAACACAGGTTTAGCGATCTGCTTCTTGCTTTCTAACAAAGATCGGATGATTTACCAAGGAATCTTTTGGCCTTGCCAATCCCAAAAGGTCCCGGTGTCGGTTGGCGTGATCGCCTCGAGCAGTTGCAGGCAGTGCGCGGCTGCTTGCGCTGGACTCAGGATGATTCGGGCGGAGGCTGGATTGAGGAAGGGTTCTGAAAGCGCTGTTCTGACGGTACCGGGGTGATAGGCGATGAGGGTCGCCTTGGGCAGGCTTCTTTGCCACTCGATCGCGAGGGTCTTGACCGCCATATTGAGCGCGGCTTTTGCGCATCGATAGCTATACCAGCCGCCTAAATGATTGTCGGCAATCGATCCAACGCGAGCAGATAGCGCGAGGATTTTAGGTTCATGGCTGGCTTTGAGTGCGGGTTGGGCATGCTTGGCAAGGTTCAAGATCGGGGTGGTATTGATCTCAAAGGTTCTCATCAAGTGCTCAGCATCAAATTGCCGAATGCTTTTCTCAGGACCTTGGTGATGACTGGTTAGGATCCCAATTGCGTTGATCAAAAGATCGATTTTAGGAAGGCGGGTAACAAGGGCGGCAATCTCCTGCTCAATGCGCGCATCCAGACGCTGCCAGGTCATCAAAGGGTGTTGCCATAGCGGCTCTGTGCAGTGATAGGTGCCGAGAACTCGCCAACCCTCGGTCTTGAGGAGCAGGCTTGCTAGGGCGCCACCTAGCCCGCCACTGGCGCCGATGATGACCGCTTGCCTCATGGATAAAGGCGGTCAAATCGATTTTTTGCCCACCGGGCATAAACAAAATCAGCAACCGGTTTGATCAGCGGCCACCGTAACCAGGACCAGAAGAAACCAAACCGGGTTTGCTGCCACGCATAGACGCTTGCATCGAGCCCCATGAGGACGACGCCATCTGGTTTGCGAAGATGCAAACGGCTCAAAAAATCGCGTTTGGTATCCGGCGTTAAATCAGTGGCTTGATGGATGTCCGTCAACTTGAGCGAATCACGCTTATGCCGCTTGAGGTGACGCATTTCGATCGAACAGAGTGGGCAGCTGCCGTCAAAATAGAGTTCTGCCGGCTGGGAGGTTTCAGTCATCGTGTTCGGCCCTAAGGTTTGCTGTAGCTTACGAGCCGTCACTTGAATTAGATTGAATGGATCTCGCGGCTCTCTCAGTGTCGGGCGTCAAGTTGATCCCGAACTTTTTGATGCTGGGCGCGATTCAAGGGATAGTTGATCATGGGCAGTATCGCAAGCAATAGGCCTGCGGCGGTGCCCAGAGAGTAGGTCAATAACAGCCCCCACAAGGCCTCGTCAGAATTTTCAGCGCCAGGTTGAAACGCGAAAACCGCTTCGAGAATCGTAAAGGAAAGGCCAACAGCCACGGCAGCGCCCAGTTTGTTGGTTGTCGTGAGCATCGCAAAGAAGAGCCCGGCCCGCTTCTCCCCTGAGTCGAGTTCATCCAGATCAGTTAGGTCCGCCATCATAGTTCGCAACAAGGTTGGGGCTGCGCCAAAAGCAACGCCGTAAGATAAGGTGAAACACCAGAGCACAACCGCGTTGCCAGGCTCAGCAAGCGGAATCATGATCAAGTTGATTAAGGCGCCGTAGCCAAGCGCAATAATGAGTGCGCGCGCTTTACCTTGTTTTACGGCAAGCTTCATCCAAAGCGGCATGGCCAGAAAGCTGGCAACAAAGTAGAGCAGCAAGGCAAGGCTGGCGTGCCCGGGCAACTCGAAGTAATTGCTGGCAAAAAAGATGTACAGGGCGCCACTGACCGCGGTACCAAAGCCCGCCAAAAAATCCGCAGCGAGTAGTCGCCACATGAGTTGATTGGACATGAGCAGTGAGAATTGGGCCTTAATGGACAGCGAACTACGGCCACTGGCCCGTTGGTCCGGTACGAAAATAAGGGTTGGTAGTGCAAGTAACGGAAACAGGATAATACAGAACCATCCCATACTAGCGACTTTAGACTGTTGCTCATCGATACCCGTTGACTCAAGCAAGGCGGGTAGCGCAAGGACAATGGTCATTCCTGCGATCACGAAAATTTCACGCCAGCCAAAAAGCCGGGTTCTATCATCATAACTGTTCGCTAGCTCGGCGCCCCAGGATTGATGCGAGATGGCCATCATGGTGTAGCCGATGTAGAGCATGATCAGCCAGAAAAGAAGATAACCACCGCTGACGTCCTCAGGCGATGGAATGAAAACCTGATAGACGGATACCACCAGAATGGGCACGGCGAGTGCGATCCAGTGCTTTCTTCGCCCCCATCGGGTTTCCACGCGATCGATGAGGTAGCCCATGGCGGGATCCGTCACCACATCCCAGACTCTGGCGAGGGTGAAGATCAGGCCAACGGTAATTAACGATAACCCTAAGCCTTCGCTGTAAAATCTCGGCAGGTAAACGGCAATAGGCATCCCCATTGCAGCCATCGGCAGGGCAACGCCTGAATAGGCCGCGAGGGTAAATGGTTTTAGTGGCGGTTGCATGCGGGTCATCTTTGCACAATGATGAATCGATCCTACACGAGTTAACATGTGCTGCGCGTAAAAAAATCTTAACTAGGCTGCGGGGATGGTTTTGTCTAAGATCACGGTTCACACGGATAATGATTGTCAGTTGATAATTGTCTCGATAAATCAAGGTTAGTTTGATGATGACGCCTGTTGAAGAAAGCCCGCCGATTATCCTGCTGGTCGATGACGAGCCGCGAATACTCAGCGCGTTGCAGCGGTTATTGCGCCGAGAAGGCTACCGTATTTTAACGGCAGGCTCGGGTAGAGATGCGCTCTTAATTTTAGATCAAGAACCCGTGAGCATCATCCTGTCTGATCTTAGAATGCCCGAAATGGACGGCTTTGAGTTTTTGGGCGCGGTGCAAGACGCAGGTTGGGATGCGGCAAGGGTTTTGATGTCCGGTAATGCAGATTTAAAGTTGGTCATTGATGGCGTCAATGAAGGTCGGTTTTCGCAGTACATCGAAAAGCCTTGGGTTGATGATGCGTTGAAAATCAGCCTTCGAAAACTCATCGAGGCGCAGCAACTAGAGCGTGAAAATAAAGAGTTGATGAAGGCGCTCCGGAGCCAGAATCAAATGTTGAGTCAAGCCTCTGAAAAAGCGGCGAGCGAAATTCAGCAAAAAGAGCGCTTATTTGCAACCATTAGTCATGAAATCAGAAATCCGTTGCATGGCATCCAAGGGATTTTAGAACTTCTGAGTCGAGACAGTGATGGCAATGACCAAAAATTGCTTAGCACAGCGATTACCAGTGCCGGGTTTATGCGCCAAATCCTCGATGACGTACTGGATTACAGTAAGGTCGAAGCGGGGAAAATGGTGCTTCAAAAGGTTACCTTTTCTCCCGTGGCATTGGCGAGCGACATTATCGCCCTGATGCAACCGATGGCCATGGGTCAGCAACTCACATTGGACCTTTACTACGAAGAAGAAATCCGCCAACGGTTTTTCAAAGGCGATGATTTTAGAGTTCGACAAATATTGAATAACCTGTTGTCGAATGCCATTAAGTACACCAAGAAGGGCAGTGTGGGTCTCGAGATCACGGCCGACCCGGTTTTAAATTTTGCCGTTATGGATACGGGCATTGGTATTCCGGAAGAAAAGATGGCGTCGTTGTTTGAGGCCTTCGTGATGACCAATGATCAGCACGACCGAACATTTGGGGGCACCGGCCTTGGGTTGACCATCGTTAAGAATCTGACCGATCTAATGGGTGGGGAGATTGCGGTCTCGGCGCGTCAAGGCGGCGGCACGGTGTTTACGTTAGCGTTGCCGCTCGAGTCAGCAGCGGCTGAGGTTGCCGTGACGGCCACTCAAAACGTTGATCATGTGCTTGCAGGAATGCAAGTGGTTGTGGTCGACGATATGGAAGCAAACCGCATCATTGTTGAAAATCTATTGCCGCGATATGGCGCGACCGTGCATGGTTTTGCCGATGGCGAAGCGTTGCTAAACGCCTTGTCGGAGTTTGACGGTATTCCTGATCTATTCCTCTTAGACATTAATATGCCTGGCATGAAAGGCGATGAGGTTTTACGAGCCATCAAAGCATGCTCCCCCGAACTGGCTCAGGTGCCCGCCTTTGCAATGAGTGCTTCTCTCAATTTTGCAGGTAGTGAGCAGGTGATTAACCTGTTTACAGGTCTATTCAGTAAGCCTTTTTCAGTCGGACAGTTGTTAACCCTTGCGCGACAATACGCGCCTCCCCCGCCTGCGGTGGTCACGGTTAAGTCACCGGTTGATCCGAGAGCGGTTGCGCAGGACACCAATCAAATGCGTCGCGCAAGCGATGTTGCGCAATCCTCCGCTGAAGGCTATTATTCGGCTGAAGGCTCTTATTCCGCTGACGGCTCTTATTCCGCTGACGGCTCTCCCTCCGCTGAAGGCGCTTATTCCGCTGAAGGCTCTAACCCTGACGTAGACTTATTGATCGAGGAAATGGGGATTGAGCTTGCGATAGAGCTGACGGAGGCATTCAAGTCAAGCCTGACTCGCGCACTAACAACCGAGAAGGCGGGGGTCATTTCGGCGGAACAGGTCGTTGATGTGGCGCATGCTTTGAAGCCAACGGCTGGGATGCTGGGGTTCGTCGAGCTGAGCCGATGTTGCCAAGAAATTGACGGCTTGCGGTCGTCTGGCGATATCGGCCCGGCAATCGAGCGACGGGTTGAACTGCTCAGTAAAATCGAAATGACTCGGGTGCTGGTTGAGCGTCTGCTGGATCACCTAAAAACAACGAGCAAGATGGGGTGATTGCGCCAGACAAGCCCAATTTGGCCGCGGTTTGTGTTCGCTCGGGTAGCCATTTGGAATTGGTTGTGCAAGCGATGCCGGATCCAAAGCCGCCAGGACCCGCGGAGATTCAAATTGCGCTGAACGCGTCGGGCCTTCAGTTTAGTGATCTCGTGAAGTTCTCGGGCGACTATCAAGTTCAATCGCCATTTCCTTTTATTGTGGGCGGTGAGGCATCTGGCCGGGTTGTGGCGGTTGGGTCTTCGGTTCAGCACTACTCGAAAGGCGACGCCGTGTTGGTTCCAACCGGGTGTGTCCGGTTTCAAACCGTGCTGGCCAGCCAAGCAACAAAAGTACCGGCTGGGATCGATTTAATGATTGCCGCCTCCTTTCGAAATAACTATCAAACCGCAATAGATGGGTTGCAGCGGGCGCAATTGAGGCCAGGCGAAACGCTTTTAGTGCAGGGTGCCGCAGGCGGGGTTGGGCTTGCTGCTGTGGATGTTGGGCTGCAGATCGGTGCTCGGGTCATCGGCGTCGTCAGTACCGAGGCGAAACAGGCGGTGGTTGCTCGGTATGGTGCTGAAACGATTTTACTCGGCGACCAAGGCTTTCGATCTGAACTTCGGGCATTAACCGAAACTCGGGGCGCTGATGTCATTTTTGACCCGGTCGGTGGTGATATCTTTGATGAATCGGTTCGCTGTATTGCGCCCTTCGGTCGGATTTTGGTGGTGGGGTTTGCCAGCGGTCGACCGGCACTGGCCAAGACCAATCATCTATTAGTAAAAGATGCCGCGGTCATTGGCTACACGGTGGGTGGTTTGCGCAAGCATCGGCCAGCCGAGGCAGAGCGTCAATTGCAGACCCTCATGCGTTGGTTGGCCGCGGATCGCATCAAACCTTTCATCTCCCATGTGCTGCCACTTCAGGACATCAAAGCGGGTTATCAACTCATCGTCGATCGTGAGGTTGTTGGCAAGGTTATGATTGACCTCACCTAAGCATCGCAACCCGCTAGTTTGAGACATCTGGGTAGGCAGCCTGGCAGGCTTCTCGAAGCAGGCGCGTGCCCGATTCTGTGGTGACTTTCGTGAGTGATTTTAAAATACACTCAGCGGCTTTTTCATTGAGCGGCGCGGCTTCATCGGGCGGGGCTTTTTCCATCCAATGGATCCCTTGATTCGGTCGCATCCTGTGATCCATACCCGCTTTTGAAGGGTTGAAATCGCGAACGACGACATGGTGCCCGCCTTGATCATTGACGATGACATCGACATTCATATCCGAAAGCGGGTTGTCTTGATTGAGCGCGTCATGCAACCTAGCCATCACATCAGGCGGTAGGGTTTTGTCGCCGAGGCCCTCTTTTAAAAGGCGATGGATGGCGGTTGAATCCAGTGCGTTGGCCGACCCGGCGCGAATAATTTTGATTTTCCGCTCGGCTGGTGCTGGCAGGCCGTCCTCGTCAACGACCTTGATGATGATGGTCTCTTCAGTCGCCTCACTGGGCGCGGCCAAGTGCGCATCACGGGTCATGACGGCCGGGTCAAGGGATCTGTGGATTTCTTCGGCGAAGCTGGTTGGAATCTGAATAAAAGCGCCCGCAACGACCACCGTTAAGGTTATGGCAACGCGTAAGGTTATCGATTGCATCGGAATCTCCCTTAAAAGCAAAATCATAGGGGATCGAGACGGTCGGTGTCACGCACTAGTTCGACGAGGCGGGGCCGAGTAATTCCAGGAATTTTGGTGCCCTGAACGTATGGGATTAAGGTTCGACGGACCGAGAACAGCCCGCTAAGAACAACCCCTTAAAATCACGGATGATTCGGCCCACGGTTGTGGAACCAGCGCTGTGGGTTGCGTCCGTCAAGGCCGAGCGCGATGCGCGAATCCGGTCTTAAGACGGGGTTTCGTCTGTGAGCGCTCTGGGTAGACCACGTGCTTTGACTGCCTTGAGCGCATCCTCAAGGCGCGCAGGATCAAAACTGGGGTCAAGTTGGCGTTGAACCAATGCATCAAGATCCAGACGCTGGTTTCGCGAAGGCTCGGCGCAAGTATCCGGCCAATGAATCGAAAAGGACGCATCAAAACAGGTTTCGATGACCGCTTGAAGCCTGTCGGACGTGGCGCCCGGACAAAGCAGCAGCAGATGGTGCCAAGCGCAGGGCTCAAGGAGTCGCTGTTGGGCGTAATGGATGCGGCCCAAAAGGTCCGCCGATCGCTCTTCGGTAAAGATATTGCTGCTCGGCACATCACGCTCGATTAAGAGGTCGCGCAAGCACTGGGCCTCGGTTCTGCCCGGAAACAAATCAAGGGTGTGGTGACAGCAACCCGTGCTAATCAGACTGCTGGTTAAGCCTGTGTGAAAGGCCTCTGCAGCTTGATCGGCCAGGCAGGCAAGGGTTGGCGCGTTGCGGTCAGCGTCACCAGCAAGGATTAACACCGCATCAAAGGCGCCCATCATTGCAAGGTTACCCAGGCACTGTTTGGCTGCGGCCTACATCGAGTTTTAAACAAGTTATTTTGAAAAAACAAAGCCTTGATACCCCTCGTTTTTGACTTGTTCGCAGATCGCCACATAGCTCGGAAAACCGCCAACATAGGGCATAAAGATTCTGGGTTTTCCGGGGACATTAGCGCCGAGATACCAAGAGTTACAGGTTGGAAACAAGGTCCCGGCTGCGATGGCGTTGCCAGATTCGACCCAGTTTGACGCCGCCTCAGCGGTGGCTTCGATCGTTCTCGTTTGCTGCTGTTTCATCGTGTCCAGGCAATCCATAATCCAATTAATGTGCTGCTCGATCGTGACAATCATGTTCGACAGCACAGAGGGGCTTCCTGGGCCCGATACGGTAAAGAGGTTCGGAAATCCGTTAATTGCCAAGCCTAAATAGGTTTTCGGTCCTGCAGACCATGTCTCAGCAAGGGTCATACCGGCCCGACCTTGGATGTCGATTTTTAGGAGGGTGCCGGTCATGGCATCAAACCCAGTCGCGAAAATCAGCATATCAAAGTCATACTGGGTGCCGTTGGTGATCAAGCCCGTTGGGGTAATGCGCTCGATCGGATGATCTTTGACACTCACCAGATCAACGTTCGGACGGTTGTAAGTCTCGTAGTAGTTGGTGTCAACGCAAACCCGTTTGCAGCCGATAACCTGATCCGGACAGAGCCGTTCAGCGGTCTCGGGATCGCTCACGAGGGTCCGAATCTTATTGCGGACGAACTCTGCGGCAATTTGATTGGCCTCAAGATTGCTCCCCGTGTCGCTAAAGCTACTACTGAACCCAAGTCCGCCTTCTTGCCATCTTGCTTCGAAGCGCTCCTTGCGCTCGGGTTCATCGAGATCAAAGACCGAGTCCTCCCAGCGGGATTGGTGGGCGCCAAAGCCAGCAAACATTTGGCGATTCAGCCCTCTGAAGTCCTCGTAATGCGCTTTGATCTCCTGCGCATAGTCTTGGTCTATCGGGCCATTGTGAGCAGGAATGGAGTAGTTGGGCGTTCTTTGAAACACGG
>Ga0302122_10002976_pt1 | contig 10351 bp, 14 predicted proteins | sample CB21_SCM_MG_FD_203115 | JGI IMG/M metagenome (GOLD analysis project Ga0302122, IMG submission 203115) | Marine microbial communities from Western Arctic Ocean, Canada - CB21_SCM | ecosystem: Environmental > Aquatic > Marine > Oceanic | place: Canada: Western Arctic Ocean | collected 2017-09-28
CCCATGACCTCACAGAAAGCTCCACAGGCGTTTTGATTTCTCTCGTAAATTTCAGCCACAGAAAAGCCCATTATAAAATAGTCACAGGCGAGCCACACAGGGGCGCACAGCCGTTTACTCTCACAATACCCAATGGGGGTGGCGGTAGTCCTGAAAACCTCTTGGTGAGCTTTATACGCATTACGTAATAATATAACGAAACCCAATATGTAGCCTCCCTTATCCCATTTTTAATGTCCCTCTCCGACTTCGGGAATCGCCCTGTCCGTATAGCATAGACCGCCTTACAAGGGCGCAGACAGACCGCCAAGCTCACAGGCGAATCCCTCCCGTATTCTTTCCCTCAAACGCTCTCAGATAGCCTCTCAGCAACCTTGATTTTTCCCACGAATCTCAGCCGAGAACAGACCACCAAAAATACAGCCACAGGCGAGCCACACAGGACGCTCACAACGAGCCAGCCACACAATACCCAGTGGGGGTGGAAATAATATTGATCGTCTCTTGGTGGGCTTTATACGCATTACGTAATAATATGATGATACTAAATTATCAGACCTCTTCTCGCCCATTATTAGTATACCAAAATAGCCAATTCTCGTCAAGTGTTTTTCCCAATATATGTCGCACCTTTTTATGTTTTTTTATCGCTTTTTGCTTGACGTGGCTTTTCAGTGTGATATAATTATAATTAGAAAGTAAGGGAAAGAATAAAAACAACTCACTCTAATAAATCTGGTAGACCGTTGTAGAAATCATCGTCACTAAAACCTGAGCCACACAGTAAAGCCTTTACCCCAAAGATCGGGCGAGCGGTGGGTAACTCGGCATACCACCTTAAAAAAACGGAGTGACTTTTATTAACTTTAGAGGTGAGTGTCATGGACAAAGAAACTAAATTTGAACTGATCGAAAAAATCATAAACTACAGCGGTTCAGAATATGAACTTGCCGATGAGCTTTTGAAAATTATGGGAGTTGATATTCCAGACTTATGTGAAGACAAAGAGCCTATTGATATATTTGGTGACGCCAAGGTAATTAAAAACCTTGAAGACGAAGGCTGGAAATGCAGCTTCATAGGGCTATAGCATGGACATATCAGACCTAATCAAACACCTCAACGCAGAGCTTAAAGCACATGGTGACTTGCCTGCCCTCATTAATGATGGTGATGTCATCTCAAGCTTATATTTTGTTGATGGCGACTATGATATGGATAACAAATTGCAAAACAGATAGGAACCTAAAACAATGACAAAATCATCTCTACAAACAATATCAAGAAGCCTCATAGAGTGCATAGAAAAGGAACTTAGAGATCTAGCAAAGCAGGTCGAAGTTTATGCCCATGAGTTCGATTCTTACATTGATGATGTGTGGACTTTCATGGGTCACATTTCTAAAAAAACTGGTTACAGAATTTACGACTTAAATAAAAAAATTAACGATGTTGATGACGCTTTCGGAATGCTCCAAACTTGGCGTGATATGGATGATTTTGATGATGATAACAGAGCGTGTATCACTCCATCCGATAAGGCATATATGGCGAATGTTGAGCAATATTTTAGTGCATATGACTCTATGACTAACGAATGCATAATATTGCAAGACTGTAGAAAAGAGATCATAGATGGTATAGAAGACTATCAATCTTCATTCGTGGAATATATACAACATATAACCCAAATGGAGCAGGCAAAAACAACGCATACAAGTGAAAATAATTATAAAGCTAAAGCTGAGAAAGAAAATGGGGGCACTACGATATAGATTGGAAATTGCAGAAATTCAGGGAATGGTCTATATCAATTTTAAATCATTATGAATTTATATATTTTTCACACTCAGAAAAAATATAACTATTTGTTATTGACGATATGCCCCCTACAAACTTAAGGTAATCATATTCATTTTCATCAAACAGAGCATAAAAAGAATAGCTTTGAGGTACGACATCAGATTCATATAACGGTGCAAATACATCACCCACATGGTTGGTGTCTCTATCTGAAATTTCAAATTTACAATGTTCACACTCATTGATATATAATTGTTCGCGGTCTTCGTCATACTTCAAATACCCAATATCATATAGGTATTTTTGTGTTTTTATTGGAGCCTCTACTAAATCAGTAATATTATAAAAAATATCATCAGACAATATTCCAATGGTATGGACTTTAGAATAGTTTCTACAGTTATCACATAGAGACAAACCACTTATCACATAAGGTTTTTGGAAAAGTATTACATCATCCACAATATCCTCATCTGCATCATAGCACTCATCATTTGCAAGTTTAAAATCGCTATTCTCAAACTCATGAAAGTTTATAAATATTTCTTTCTTATTTTCCAAGGTGTTTCTCCATCTTATGTTGTTTTTGATTCTTTACTATTTAGAGCTTCCACAAATCCCTACAAACATTATTATTTTGCCAACGCCTTTTCATCATCTAAAATCAGAATGTCCGCAATAGAAACACCTAATTTTTTAGCTACCACCGACAATGGAAAACCCTCTTTTAACATAGCCAACGCATCATTTATTATTTTTTCTTTATTCATGAGCTACCCCCTACATCATCCATAAATAAACGGATTTCATTACGAAACTCTATAGCCTTATTATGCAACTCTTTTACTTTGCTGGCTACCACTAGATTACCCTCTAACGGTGTATTTTTTGATGCCTGATTAAAGTCTGAAATAACAAACCACATAGCTTGCTCGGCTTTCTGTATATCTTGATTCATCACGCCACCTTTCCAAGTTCGTTCACAATCTCCGACAATTCCAACGCCACCGCATCCAAACGATCACGCAAAGCCACAAGCTCATTATTCTCCACCACTGGCGCACTAGCCTTAGATTTAGTAGAAAACTGCACCACAGAGCTAACAACCGCCTTTCTTTCGGATTCATAGCAAGGCTTTAGCTGATCAATCAATTTAGGCAAGCGGTCATTAACAAAAGCTAAACTTCCAGTGACTTTCAACCCCTGACGCTTCCTTTTTTCTTTTGATAGATACACCTCGTATAACTCTAAATCCCCTAAAATATGCTCGGGGTTTTCAATATAGTAATTACTCAAATTATCCTTGTAGCCACAAGCAAGCTCAATCTTTGTTAAGCCTTTCCAGTCGCTACTTGTCGGCTTTGCTGTCTTCCGATACACGACAATATCAGTGGTTACTTTTGCATCTTCCCAAATACTATCAGGCAAGCGACACGAAAAAACTAAATCGGCAATTTCTGCGATCTGCTCCCTTGCGTGTGACGTTGAGCTATCCAAACAATAGGACGGCACAACCATTACGCATAAGCCACCATCACGTAATAACCTGATAGATCGAGCTAGAAAAGCATGATGGATTTTTAAATCGCTAAGGTCAGGATTGAACTTATCCCTAACGCTAAAAGTAGCATAAGGTGGATTTCCTATAATTAAGTCTTGTCCTTGCTCGCTATAGTATTGGTAGCCGTCATTGACTATCTTAATATCTGAATTTACAGCTTGCGCTATACTCGCACTTATCGCCTCAAGCTCAATTCCTGTTATATCACTATTGCGCCTGATATTGTCGGGCATAGCGTCAAAAAACGCACCACTCCCACAACAAGGCTCAAGCACCTTTCCACCCTCAAATCCTAGCTTTTCTACAATCTGCCAGCAATATTCTACAACCGTTTTAGGCGTAAAATATGCCGTTGATGTTGATTTAACGAGTGCGAGTATTTGCTCATCGTCCAAAATAGTTTTTAATTCCTTTTGCACTTCCTGATCTTGTAAATCACGCCACAAACCACCGAACCCACTATATTCACTGGCTCGGGATAGATTACCGTTTAATATCTCTTTTAGTATTTCAACATTACGCCATACTCGACTATCTTTTAATGGTGCTTGGTATACGCTACTTTTGGATTTTGGTACTGAAAACGATTGTTTATTTTGATTTTTTCCTAGAATTTTAAACATGGTTTTTCCCCTATGCTGCGATTAATTCGATTAGGTTTCCGTTATGATATGGAATATCAAACTTGCCACGCTCTAACGCATCCACATAGACGTTTAACGCTTGCTTATATTGAGCTTCGCCACGCCTTAATAACTCGTTACCGATCTTGTAAGTGGCAAAATTAAAGGGTGCTTCTTTTTCAATAACCAGAAAGTAAAAATCAAGCTCTTTTCCTGTTGCCAACTCAAAGCCTTGTTTGTAGAAACTTGCGCTTAAATCATAAGCATACTTGGAGACTGTCCACAAAAACGCCCTTTCACTGGCAAGGCTAACGGTGGTCTTAACGTCCAGAATATAACCCCTTTCAATATTCAAGTAGTCGGCTTTCGCTTTACACTGAACGCCTGTGGCTTCGTCCTGCCAAAATACTGAACTTTCAGCTTTACCACCACTTAATAGATTTTTAACAATTAGGTTCTGGCTCGCTGGAAAGATTAAATCCTGCGCCTTTAAAAAATCGTCTGTACTTACCCATATTCGGCTACCTGCTTCTTCCAGCAACTCGGCATATTTCGCCTTACCTGCCTTGCTCCTTCGCTCTGGTTTGCCTGCTACCATATATTCATTAGCAAAGTTTTCAGGCTCTAAAATCAACTTATGAACCAAGCTACCAAACTGCATGGCTGGCGTTGATACTTTAGGATTCTGCTTATTATGCCAATAACTCCAAGGGGATTTTAACAAGTCCTTTAAATTGGTGGATGATAGCGCACTATGGCGGTGGTAGGTTTCGTTTGGGATTCCATCAATTATTTTGTTCAGGTCATAGCTCATGCGACTTGCTCCCTACCTGTTAATCCTTGATATTCCCAACCATCATCCAAACCGAAGTGTTTTAAACTTTCGGCTACTGAAAAACCGAACTCTTGCACCACCTCACCGAATAAATCTTGTATTTTTTCATCATTTTTAATGGCGTGATCTAGTACCTTTTCCCTTTCCTCGTCCGTTAATTCCTTTGATGGTGAATGATCTTGAATGTCATCAATAGTGAATGCTCCTACATACATAGTTTCGTTTTCACCCATATACTTAATTAATTTTATTAGCTCCTTTTGTGTGTACTGAATCATGCTACCGCCTCGCCACTTTCAAGGGCATCTAATTGTACCAATGCTCTTTTTACTGAATACATGGCATTTCCTGTAATCATCCTAACCCATGCTTTACGTGACGGACTCCACTTAAAAGAATGTGATTTTAATATCTTTCTAATTGCTTCCGCTGGCTTGCCGTCAAACTGAAACATTAGGCGGTTTTCGTCTGGGTCTTGCACTAGCGTATAGCTATCTTTTACTATTTCTTTGTGATCGAATTTTGCTACCGCTCTAAGGTCTTTGACTCGCTTTTCTAGCCGTCTAATCTCTGCCGTTTCTGGCGAAAATGGCTTTATTCTGGCGTAGTCTGGACAAGCGTAAAATTCAGCATTTCTTAATAACGTCCTGCTGGCGGTTGTGTCCACTTTTTCGATTTCACCCACTGCCAAATAAAACGCTTCTTTTTCCTCTTGAGTGGTTATCAATGACTCCGCACCCCTCGCATAAACTTGTTTGACCACTCCTGTTTTTTTAGCTGATTGATTGTAAAGCTTGCGCCATACCTTGTTAGCTTCTTTCATATACTCGTTATTGTTTTTCATTGACTCTATTTTTTCAACAAGCTTTTTTACTGCGTCTGGATCGTCTGACGATACGCCACCAGTGCCAACGCTCTGCGCCTTGTCTTCGTAGTAGTCAGATTTTTTGTCTAGCTCAAAAGCTTTAGAAAAAGCATTTTGTACTTTTCCTATGTGTCTGCGGTGTCTTCCCTCCGAGTGGTGACCAACCAAAACAGGTTGCCCAAAGGGGATTAAATCCGCTAATTTTTTAGCTTCGCTAAATGTTTCGTTTGATTGGTTGCTTAACTTTTGTGATCTTTCTAAATAACGTTCTTTGCGGTCTTCTTGCTTTTGCTCGTATGTGTTCATGCTACGAATCCCCCAAAGTTAAACCCTGCATTTCTCCGCAAAAATGGTGCTATTGATACCACTTTAGCATCAAGATTGTTGTTTTTTTGATGTGATTTTGTTTCTTTAACTGACAGGTTTTTTTGTGCTTGATTTCGATCTGATACAATTATTTTTAATGCGTGTAATGCTATATTCTTAGACATAACTTATCCCTATGGGTTGCCCCAAATTTTAAATTAAACGGTTTGATTAACTAACTTTTAAGCGACTGCTTGCACGTCTTGTTTAACGTCAAACGCCCAAAGGTGGTAAACTTGACCGCCCTTACTTGTACGCTGTGTGCCTCGTGAAACGGTCACTGTTAGTTCATTTAATTTTGAGATCAATCCTTGTAATTGAATTTGTAGAAAAAATCCACTTGCACGGCTAACACTCGTAGGGGATATACTCAATACGGCTAACTTATTATTATGTTTTCCGTCAATTTCAAGCTTGCATAATATATCTAAATATCGCTTCAAAACTGGCTTGCGGTTTTCGGCTTCCATCTGCTCCATAAGCAAGTCTATGGGTTCACCATCTACGGTTACAATACCATCATGGCTATATTTAACGTCTGGGTAATCTGCGTCTTTTGCATCAACTAAAATATATTTTTTCTTAGTTTGCATTATTTGAATATCGAATGATTTTAGTTCAAAATCCGCATCATCTGAAAATACAAAGCTCTTACCTTGTAGCGATATGCTGGGGAAACTTCCATAATCGAAGTTTAAGCCGTCCAATCCGCTTTTGGCGAGTTCGGCTTTTACATCTTCGGGATTAAATACACTTGCAGGGATTGGCAAAGTGGTTACGTTATTTTTTTCTTGATTGTCGTTGACAAGTTGAGTGGTAGACATATATAGTTACTCCTAGTTAGAAAGCTCATGTACCTAATCAGTCCGCAAAAATTGAAAAAGGTATCTGGGCTTTTTTGTGCCTATAATAAATTTCATTTACATTGTGAACCTTTTTTGAGGTGTATTGTTCTCACCGTCACCCTGTCGCTGGGATAGCGATTTTACAGTTCATATTCTGTTTTTTTTATCGCTGATTTCGACAGCGGAAAGATTTGTTTTTCAAGGCTCATTATTCCTCACCTTGATGCTTTAAAGCATGTAATTATTATAACAAATTCAGGAGCTTTAACCAAGAAAATACAGCATTAAATCATTGTTTTTTATCGTTATTTTGTATTTTTATGAGGTAATATTTGTATGCTTTTTATGGCGCTTTTGGTATAATATATGTATTGGTAGAAATGCGTTTTTCAATCATGGGAAGCCCCATTGCTTTGACACATAAAACTACTTAATCACTAGATTTTTTTACGCACTCGATCTTTAAAACTTTTACCAAAAGGTATGTAATTCCAAACTTGATCATGGCAATAAAAAAGAAAGGTTTTAGTAATCACCTCAACTAAGCCTATCGACACAGCATAAGACACCTTGCCAGTTGTTATGAGCCATGATTACTGATCCACCCCGTGGTCACGATTACTGATCCACTTAGGTTAAAATTTTTTATATCACGTTTTGCCCATTACCTCAACTTTTGGAATAAATTTTTTGCGATAAGATTCACCATCTAACACAATTCTATATGCTTTATTGATAATTCTATCTAAAGCAGCGTTAGCCATGACTTTGTCATAAAATACATCCATCCAGCCCTCAATCTTCCTATTAGTGGTGATTACCAGCGTTGATTTCACATGTATCGCAGCAATAAGGTCATAAAGATCACTTGATTGCTCTGCCGACAATGATTGTAACCCGAAATCATCAAGAATCAGTACATCATATTTAGTATAAAAATTGAAAACCTTGACCCAACTTTCATCAGCTCGAGACTGGTGAAACTTATGCAGTAGATCATTGGCTCTAATGAAACATACTTTCTTTTTCTGCTCACAAGCTAACAATCCAATCGATTGTGCAAGGTGTGTTTTACCTGTACCAACGGGACCCATGATAATCACATGGTTTCTGTCCTTTATAAACTTACCCGTCATTATATTTCTTATTGCCTGATTTACCTCTACAGAATAGTGGTTAAGCTCAAAGTTATTGAAACTTTTAGGCTCTTCAAATTTGGCTTGCCTGATACGTCGCTGTAATGCCACATGGGTTTGAGATTGCTCCTGATCCTCCAATAACAGCATCAGCAATTCCTCATAAGACAATTTGTTTGCCTTTGCTTGCTCAAGGCGTGTCATTAACGTTTCTTCCATACCAAATAAATTTAGTCGTTTAATAATTTCTAATACTTGAGTGTCATCCATAATGAACCTCCATTGATGATGTGTATTCATATGGCGAACGAATATAGGCATTCTCCGCCATTCTTATTGGTGAGAAACCTTTAGTGGTCTTATCATCCAGATTATCTTTTAATATTTTTGACAAGCATTTATACTCATAATTATCAAACATAATTGCCCTCATGCAGGCATCTTCTAAGCGCTCAGGGCTATATGTCTTAGCTAAACGCAAAACTCCTTGAGCCTTTCTAATGGCTGTTTTGCTTTTTGTTTTTACTGCAACCTTAATAAACTCTAGTGTCGCGCTACCGATAGCCTTAGCTGATGCAAGACAATCTTCTACACCTTGAGCTAAGTAATGAGCAACATGCTTTGGGTAATGGTTTTTATTGGTAACCCATTTTCCTTTTCCTGCTGCCTTTAGGTGGGTGGTAATAAGACAATGATTGACATAAGCACGGATCGTTTTAAATCCAATCCTAACTTTTACTGTTTGCCCAATGTATTCTGTTGGCAATGAGTAGAAGTTACCTAACACTCGGAGATGGTGGTCTAAATGAACCTTAGCCTCTGTCCAGACGGGCATATCAAACTCATCAGATGGTAAGGGCTGCATTGCTGGTAAATCTTCGTTATTGAAGACATCGATTGGTTTTCTACCAGTAGTTGAGCAAACCTCATGTGAAATAGTGTTGCGACACCAGTTGAGCGTAAAGTCGTTTAAGTCTTCTAAATTATTAAACTGCCTACCAGCAATAACTTGCTCTTTAACAATTCTGACGCTTCTTTCAACTTTTCCTTTGTGTTCTGGCGTTCTGGCTTTTGCTGGATCCGCTATGAAACCAAAATGCCTAGAGAGATCCGCATAGGTAGGGTTGATTACGGGATCATAAATATCTGCATTTATGACTCCTGATTTCAAATTATCTAGTAAAATACAATCGGGTACAGCACCAAAAAACTTAAAGGCGTTGATGTGAGATTGTGCCCATGACTGCGCATTTTGTGAGTATACAAATTCAACATAACGATAACGGCTGTGGGATAAGGTCATCACGAAAGCATAAATTTTTCGATTATTTAAGGTGCCAACGGATCCATAGTCTACTTGAGCTTCAGCTCCAGCAATAGTTTCAAGATGAACTGTGGATTTTACTTCCTTAGGAAAATGGTACTGGATATAGCGACCGATAGTGCGTGGGCTAGACTTTAGCCCCTTCTCTTTAAGCAAGCGATGTATTTGCTTATTAGTTATCCACTTTTCAGAAAGATATTGCTTAATCTGTTCATGAAATGGTGTAATTGCATCCATAGCTTGCTTCGGTCTATTTCTGGCGTTGTGGTACACAGCTTCATGCACTTTTACAGCAATCCTATCTATTTCGTCATTGCTGCACACTGAATTAAACCCAAACTCAGCGGCTAGGTTGCAATAATTACGAATGGTATTTCTTGAAATTCCCAAGGACTCTGCGATTCTCCTTTGGGAGACTCCTTTCATCTCTTGATATAACACTTCTTTGACTTTTGCCACAGAATTAATCCTCATTTTGTAACCACAATATATTTTATGATCTTAAATATAAGTATGGTTGTTTGTTGCACAAAAAGTGGCTCAGTGGTGATGGCTCAGGGTGGATCAGTAATCGTGGCTAGATTACAAAACACTGGGTCAGTAATCGTGGCTCATAACACTGCTAGATTGGCACAGATTAAGAAAAATTATAAAATACAGTTGAACGGAGAAAAAAATCAATGAAAAGCAAAATAGTAATTGTGAATTTGGATGGACATTGCACCCCACTACTTGCCCCCACAGCAGGTATGAATGATTTTCAGCCGCCAATTCTAGGATATGAAAAGCATTCAGTTCAAAAGCACCTGAATACAGTAATCAAAGAATATGAAAACGAAAGCTATGAATTACATAACATAACCCCAATCATAGCTGGAGATATCTTCATTAGCGGAATCACCAACCAAATTTCTTCAGGAATATCAAACCAGTTAGAGACCGTATTTTCTGGAGGAATTGGAGCAGGATATAGCTATACAAATGGGTACACT
>Ga0302122_10002977_pt1 | contig 10350 bp, 6 predicted proteins | sample CB21_SCM_MG_FD_203115 | JGI IMG/M metagenome (GOLD analysis project Ga0302122, IMG submission 203115) | Marine microbial communities from Western Arctic Ocean, Canada - CB21_SCM | ecosystem: Environmental > Aquatic > Marine > Oceanic | place: Canada: Western Arctic Ocean | collected 2017-09-28
GTGCCCAGGCAACAGACGGAGGCATAATCGAACTAGAAAAACCTTTGTCTGATCACAAACCCGTCTGGGCGGAGATAGTATTCCCTCGGGATCTCGAAAAAGTGGAAACGCTCTAGGAACTCAGCACGGTTAAACCGACCGAACATCAAACCACGGAACCCAAAGATATTCAAGATGCCAATCATTTTACCACCGATCACTCGCCGTCAATTCATCAAGGGCTCGCTCGCTCTTGGCGGCACGGCTATTATGCCGTCTCGCGCGTTGTCCGCCGTAGGTAGCGAAGGTGTTGGCTTGGATCCAAACCGAGTTGCCTTACTTGCGGATACGCACATCAGTGCCGATCCCGGTCTGGTCTACCCGGGGACGAAGTGGCCTGGTTCGCCCGTCAAGGAGTCCGAGCATGAGTGGGTGAATATGGCGGAATGTCTTGCACAGGCGGCTAAGAGCGTAATGGCGCTCAATCCTCGACCGGCTCACCTGATCGTCAACGGCGACTGTGCTCTCAGCAATGGTAAAGAAGCCGAGTACAAACAGTTTCTCGGTCTTGTGGAGCCGATCCGTGCCGCGGGCATCACCGTTCATGTGACGATCGGGAATCACGACAATCGTGAGAACCTGTGGAAATTGCTCCCGTTCCTGAAAAAAGAGCACATGGGCGTTCAGGCGGGCGTGATTGAACTGCCGCACGCGAACCTCGTACTGTTGGATTCAGGAAGAAAAGGAACCTTGGGAGACAAGCAGTTGAACTGGCTCGCCAGACAACTCGACGAACGAGCGGATAAGCCAGCCCTTATCTTTGGTCACTTCAACCCGTACCCCAACCGCGGCGTGCGTCCCATCCCGGGCATGCGCGATGGGTCGTCTCTGTTGAAACTGCTTGCCGAACGAAAGCATGCCAGGGCCTATTTCTATGGCCACACGCATGAGTGGCAGCATGATCGACGGGACCATCTCCATCTCATTAACCAACCGGCAGTCAGCTACTATTTCGGAAAAGGCCATGCTCATGGCTGGGTCGATATGAAGCTCACTGAAACTTCCGCTGACCTAGAGTTGAACTGCATCAACCGCGAACACACGCAGCAAGGTGATCGGAGACAGATCAGTTTCTACAAAGGTTAGTGAGGCTAAGCCGTTGCCGATAGAATTGTTGACTACTCGGGATGTACTAAACTGATTACCCCCTAAATACAGGGTAGGCAGAGAGTGTTAGCGGTGGTAGGTTAGAGGTTTCTTGCACCGGTTGGCGATTGTTGTATGGTGTGGTTGCCAACCCCTTAGAGCTACAAGTTATGAATGCCCATTACTGCATCTGTAAGTTCAAATTCCTAATATTCATTCTGTATCCGGTATTTGCTGCGATCGGGCAGAATGATACGTTGCTGGAGATCTATGTCGACGCGGATGGAAATAGGCGGGCGGACGGCAGCATTGCTCGACCTTATAGTACGCTTCCGGGTGCCGTGAATGCGGTTAGAGCATTGCGCAAATCCGGCAATACCGATCCCGCTATTATTTACCTTCGAGAGGGTCGCCATCAGTTGAACGAGACGTTAGTTTTAGGTATTGAAGATAGAAATACGCTAAGGAGGTTGGGCCTAAAACTACGCGGCACGGCGCAAGCGCCGGCCCTACTTGTAAGTCGATGCGTTCGCATTTCGTTAATTGTAGGAGCGGGTTTACCCCGCGATCGAGCATGTCTGCATCGAATGGAAAAAATAATCGCGGGGTAAACCCGCTCCTACACTGAATTATTGGACACGCTCTTTGCGTCTTTGCGTCTTAGCGTGAGGGGAATTTAAATTACAACTTTAAATTTACACGATGTATCAGGTTGCGATTCTATTGTCGGTAAGGTCGGCATAGTCGACATTGGGGCAACTCGACTGGCGCTCCTGTCGGGAGTGGTTGGACTCCGGTATTCGATGGCACGGAAACCGCGGATGGCCTTCCGACTCGGGCCTTCGGCCTCCAGACCTCAGGAAGGTTGGTTCCTGGTAATTCCACTTTCGATGCTGATGGCGGCTACCTGAGAGGGCAGAAGAACTCGAAATTCACGGGTCCTGCTGGTTATCGCAACATGGGCAGCCTCTTCACCAACTGGTCCGATCAAGGTTTAACCAACTACGCGGTATACGATTGGCGCATCACGCTCATCAGCGGTGGGCTTGACTTCTCTAATCACGATTTCGAGGACAAGTTTGGCGACGGAATCTTCAAATGGTCGGGAAAGGGCACGGCCACTGGGCTGAAGTCTTTTTGTTAGAACATCGGTTAGATATCATATTGCGCTGCGCTAGAAAACCTGGAAAACATAACCCATGCAGACCCAAACGGATCAAAAATTCATATAATTATTTGTAGGATCCACTCGAGGCTGTGGAGAGTTTGGGCACGAAATTGGTAGTCAAAGCAGAAAGAGGCATTGATCGCAGTGGCGATTCGAGAATTTAGAAATCAGATTAGAGATATCAAATTATATCTATTATGAAAAAATTACTACTATCGGGGATGTTGGCTGTCGGTGTTTCGTTGGGCATGTTTGGCGAAAAACCGAACATCCTTTTCATCTTTGCGGATGACTGGGGTTGGGGAGACCTGAGTTGTCATGGGCATCCTTACGTCGAAACGCCGAACATCGATCGCTTGGCGAAGGAGGGGACTGACTTTCATCGATTTACGGTAGCAAGCGGAGTGTGCTCGCCGAGTCGGACCGCGGTGATGACGGGTCACTTCCCCGCTCGATACAATATCGACGGCCACTTCGCCTGGGTACCGAGCAATGCCAAGCGCGGCATGCCGGATTGGCTGGATACGAAGGCTCCAACGTTGCCGAAGTTTCTTAAGACCGCTGGTTATGCGACGGCTCATTATGGCAAATGGCACCTGGCCAACAATATGATTCCCGATTCTCCGACGCCGGATGCGTATGGATATGACGAATACGGAGCGTTCAATTGCGCAGGAGAACAGATGCCCGTTCATGAGGATTCCCAACATGCCAATGCGTTTATCGAAAAATCGGTTGAGGCAGGAAAACCGTTTTTCATCAATTTGTGGATCCATGAACCTCACACGCCTTTTCACACGGTTCCGAAGTACGAGTGGCGGTTTCGCCACCTTGGAAACAGGGAGGACCAAATTTACGCTTCGGTGCTTTCGCATGCGGATGAGCGCATTGGAGAGGTGTTGGACACCTTGGACCGTTTGAAAATAGCGGATAACACTTTGGTTATATTCAGTTCCGATAATGGTCCCGCACGGTCGGCTGGAAAGGCAGAGCTGAACCTCAGTTACGATACGGCGACCGGCGCCGGCTGGGGACTCGCGGGATCCAAGGGGATCACGGGAGGCCGGAAAGGCTACAAGAGCTCTCTTTTCGAAGGCGGCATTGGCGTACCTTTCATTGCCCGTTGGCCTGGAAACATTGCTGCGGGAGCGATTGACGATAGCTCGCTGATTTCGGCGGTGGACTTGCTGCCAACCTTTTGCGAAGTAGCGGGAGCGAAACTGCCGCGCGGATACCAAGCGGATGGAGTGAGCCAAGTGGCAACGTTGAAAGGTAAGCCTGTTCCTGAGCGCAATAAGCCGTTGTTCTGGAAATTCAATTCCTCCTGGCCAGCTCAGAAGAGCAAACCCGATCATTGGGTGTCTTACGCGATCGTAGACAGTCACTGGAAATTGGTGACAAATCAAGATGGGAGCTATGTTGAGCTTTACGATATTGCCAAGGATCCGTACGAGAAAGCCGATCTCAAGGAAGACAGACCTCAAGTCATGAAACAGTTGCGCCGAAAATTGACTGACTGGCAAGCGTCGCTACCCGCCAAGCCCACTGGAGATGTGTTTTCAGAAGAGCGTTCTCAGTAGGGATAAACTGGTTGAAACAAAGTGATGGCTACAGGAATACGTTTATTGACGAACATTACCTGCGCGAATCGATCATGGAGCCGTAAGCCGCTGTCGTAACAGGTTTCGATCTGGTTCCCATGGCAGACTTCTCGTCTATGCTCACCGAGATTCAATTGGAGCGCTTGGTTGGCTATCTTCGAACGCTCGAATAGGAATAAGCCCTGAAACGAGGAAATGGCAGATAGGTCGGCCGCTACCTTGATTTATTTAGGTCCAAAAAGCGATCGATTTCCGAAAGACTATTAAGAGTACCTGCGATTTGAATCTCGATCCTAGGAGGACAGTAATTACGCTAATTTGAACAATACCTCTATGAAGAAAAATATACCCCTTTCCTTTTGGCTAATCGGATTGTCGATACTTGCCTTTCAGTTCGTTGGCGCGGCAGATAACAGGCCTCATGCGGTGTTGGTTGTTGGCACGCGTCACTATTCGCCGGAGCTGACGATGCCGGTTTTGGCGAAGGAGCTCGAGCGATTTGGATTTCGAACGACCGTCGTGATGGGCGAAGTTAACCCGGAAAAGAAGACGAAAAATGTATTGCCTGGGATCGAGGCTTTGGCGGATGCGGATCTCGCGATCTTCTTCATGCGTTTTCTCAATCTGCCGGACAACGAATGGCAGCCGATCGAGGATTATGTCAAATCGGGAAAACCCGTCATCGGGCTGAGGACTGCTAACCACTCATTCAAGTTCCCGAAAGGCCACGCCCGTTTCGATTGGAATGATGGATTCGGTCGTCGAGTTATCGGAACCCCTTATATAGTACATCAGTCAAGTGTGACGCAGGTTAGCGTTGTGGAAAAGTATTTGAAGCACCCGATCATGACTCATGTGGATACCGCGAGTTGGGAATCTCTGGGAACGCTTTATCTCACGCGCCTCGAAGGTGGTTGTATCCCACTCGTCTCCGGAACCGGAACCGGCAAGGGACGGCTTTTAGAAAGAGGTTTTGGAACCACTTTGGTGAATGAAAGTGAGGCGGACATTATTGCCTGGGCTTGGGAGAATGAATGGGGCGGCAAGGTCCTCGGTTCGACTATGGGTCATCCGGGGGACTTCGCGAAAGAATCTTTTACTCGAATGTTGCTCAACGGCGCTTGCTGGGCTGTCGGCAAACCGTTGCCGCGAGCGGATCAAGCGATTAGCACTTGGGACATAAAACGGGCAGACAAATAGTTTCTAACGATGTTTAATGAAGATAAGGTAGGGCAACGACGTCCCGGCGTGCCGCGTTAGAAGATCAGACCAATGCGGAACGACGGGACGCCCTTGCGCTACCCAGTACCGCGAGATAGATTCTTAATTTAGAATGAATACACGATTACCCACTCTTTTAATAGCTACATTGGGCTTCTTCATTGAAGGAGCCGTCGTGCAGGCGGATTCTCCGATTCGACCGGGGATCCGAATCGCGATCGTAGGAAATACCTTTGCCGATCAGCTCCGCTCTCACGGTTACCTGGAGACTCTTTTGCTACAGCATTGGAAAGACGAACCTGTTTCGATTCGGAACTTAGGTTGGGCAGGCGACATGCTTTCAGCCCGTGATCGGCCGACTAATTTTCCCACCGAGGAATCAACGTTGAAGGAGCACCAAACGGACGTAGTTATCGCTTGCTTCGGAATGGGCGAGTCCTTTGAGGGCGAAGCAGGACTCGCAAACTTTAAGACGGACCTGAAGGCTTTCGTAGCCTCTCATAAAGGTAAGCAGTACAATGGCGAATCGGAGGTTCGTCTGATTCTAGTTTCGCCGATCGCCTATGAAAATCTCGGGGAGCTGACTCCTAAGGTCGCTTCGCGAAATCGGGATTTGAAACGTTACACGCAGGGCATGAAAACTGTGGCTGGTCGGGAGAAAGTTCCTTTCGTGGATTTGTATGAACCGTCGAAAGCCCTGATGGCGATCTCGGAATCGAACCCATTGACCACGAATGGTATCCACTTGAGCGAATACGGATATTGGGCAGTTTCTCGAATTCTCTACGATCGATTCATTGAAAACGTTCCGGGTAATAAAAAGTGGCAGCTTACGATTGATGCTAAAGCGAAAAAAGGAGAGGGCGATGGACTGAGCGTATCCAAGGTCTCCTCGAGTCGGCGCGCGTTCAGCTTTCAGGTGACGGAAGAAAGCAGCCCATCTTTGGCGCCTCCCACGGATCGTGAGTTGCCTGCAGCCCTGGCTCAGAGAAGGGACTCGATGACCGTGAAGAACCTGCAGTCGGGGAAATATGTTTTGATGGTCGATGGCGAACGCGTTGCGTCCGCCAGTCACGACGAATGGGCGGAAGGAGTGGCGATCGATGCTTCTCCAGCCCATCGAGACGCCGAGTCGTTTCGCGCCGCGGTGAATGATAAGAATCAACAGTTCATCTACAGTTGGAAAGCGCTCAACCAGGTTCACATCGTTGGCGAGCGCCGAAACTCGCCGAGCGGAAGAGAGCTTCCTGCCGAAGTAATCGAATTCAAGGAGCTCACCGATAAAAAGGATGCGGCTCTCAGCCAAGGCATTGAACTGAAAACGCGCGAGTGGCGTTTGATTCCGGATACAAAATAATGGTAAAATTAACAATTGGTCTAGAGGCTCTTAGGAGCGGGTTTACCCCGCGATTTCTAATGAGATCGCGGCGTAAAGCCGCTCCTACAATGAGAGATTCATTCACACAAAACACCTTTTCCTCATGAAGCACTTCATCACAGTAATCGCATCCCTCGCTATTCTATCGAGCCCCTTGTCGGCCCAGCAAGCGGCCGGTATCAAAGCTGCCAATCTTAAAGACGCGAATCTGGACTTGATTAACAATCACGATCCGGCTTCGGAGCTTGAGAATTTCGAACTGTTGCCGGGTTACGAAGTCAATCTCTTCGCTGCGGATCCAATGTTTGCGAATCCCGTTCACATGGTTTGGGACTCGCGCGGGCGACTTTGGGTTGCGTGCTCTTGGGCCTATCCTCAAATCAAGCCGGGAGATGTGGCGAACGATAAAATCATTATCCTCGAAGATACGGACAACGACGGAGTGGCCGATAAGTCTACTGTATTTGCCGACGGCCTTTATCTGCCGACTGGAATCGAATTGGCAAATGGCGGATGTTATGTGGCCCAATCGCCGGATATCCTATTCCTTAAGGATACCGATGGCGATGACGTCGCGGATGTGAAGCAACTGGTCTTAACCGGTTTTGGCATCGAGGATAATCATCACTCTATTAGCGCCTGGCGCCGAGGCCCTGGCGGTTGGATTTATTTTCAGGAAGGCATTTTCCTTCACTCTCAAGTGGAAACTCAGCATGGCGTGGTGCGCAATTTCAATGGCGGGGTCTACCAGTTCAATCCGCGTACGCAGGAATTGAAGATGTTTTGCAAAGGCACGGGCGGAAACCCATGGGGGCATGTATTCGATAAATGGGGACAGTCATTCATGGTCAATAATCCTCGCATTATGTACCTGACTCCTGGAACGGGCGCCTCAAAGGAGGCTTCCCGAATTCCGCCGCTTATTACCACGGAAAAGCAGTGCGGCGGGGATCTTGTAACAGGCACCCATCTACCCGATGAAATCCAAGGCCAGCTTTTGACCGGACGCTTCAAAAGTCGCGCCGTGGTGCGTTATGAATTTATCGAAGACGGAGCGGGCTATAGCGCTAATGTTCTAGAGCCAATTATTAAATCCAAGCACCCAAATTTCCGACCGGTCGACATCAAAATCGGCCCGGATGGCGCGATCTATATAGCGGACTGGTACAATTCGATTATCAATCACGGGCAGCACGATTTCCGCGATCCGCGCAGGGATCACGGTCACGGACGCATTTGGCGAATCACTTACAAAGACCGTCCGCTAGTAAAGAAACCGAAACTCGTTGGCATAACGCTCCCCGAGCTAGTGGATCATCTTCAGAGCCCTGAAGCCTGGACGCGTCACCAAACTCGCAAGGAATTGAGCGAGCGGGATCCGGACCAAGTGCTAACAGCTGTCGAGCGTTGGGTGGAATCGTTAGATCCGCAGGTGGACCAATACGATCATCATCTCGTTGAAGCGATGTGGGCCTGCCAAAATGTCGAACGCGTTAGCGAGTCGATCCTAAAGCGAGTCATGTCCGCAAAGGATGGACATGCTCGCTCTGCCGGTGCACGAGTGATCCGTTATTGGCAGGATCAACTTTCCGACCCTGTAGGGATGATCGGCGATCTTGCAAACGATGCCTTTCCTCGCACTCGGATGGAAGCGATTTTGTCGGCTGGATTCATCCCTCAAGCCGAAGCTCTCCCAGCGGCCCTGAACGTTTTGGACCACGAACGTGATCGATTCATCGATGCTTCGCTCCCGTCGACAATGAACGCTCTCAAGCCGTATTGGGTTCCTGGGGTGGAAAACAAAACGCTGGCATTCGCCAAACCAGCCCATCGAGATTATGCAGAGCAGTATGCCGGGATTGGAATCGACAAACGGCTCATCGCGCTTATGGGAGACTCGAATCCCAGCGCCAAGGAGATCGCGGCCGTTAAGAAAATGTTCGTCGCAACTCCGAACGCGAAACTCGTTCGTCTGGTCGTCAATGCTGTAGGGAAAAACGGGGTACAATCGGACACTGTTTCGATGGAGCTCCTGGATGGCTTGCAGCGAGTGGGGCAAACGACCGCGATGGAGACTTCGCGAAATTTCAGTACGCTCATTCCAGCGCTTTCGTATTCGAATAGTGGGGTCGCATCGAGAGTCGCGGCGAACCTGGGAACGTGGAAAGTGCTGAATGCAGGTCCGGAATTGCTCGGACTGCTCAGAGATCAAAATGCGGCACCGGATGTGCGGAAGGCCGCGGCAATCGCTCTCGGGAAATTGGGGCAGACGGAATACGTTAACGCATTGAAATCACTTGCGAACCTAAGCGATATTGGAACGCGCTACCATGCTATTACGGGTTTAGCGACCGCGGATATGGAAGAGGCTAAGGTTTTGGTCGGCGATGCCCTGACTCAAGCCCCGCTTAATGCGGATCCGGTCAGGCTCGTTACGGAGTTTACAAAAATCCGTCGAGGAGATGGTATATTGGCCGGCCTTCTTCAGGATGTTGCCATTCACCCTGAGGTGAAACGTAAGGTATCGGCGTATCACAGACAGACGGGTCAGCTTCCGCAAAAGCTGATCAAGCTATTTAGCGATCTTCATGAAGATTCCTTGAGCATTGCCCTGCTAAGCGAAGATCGAAATGCCTTGGCATCGGATATCGATCGACTTGGCGATCCCGTGATAGGGGAGTCTATCTTTCGTCGTAATGCCATGGCCTGCATGAGTTGTCACGCTGTCGGCTCGGTAGGATCGACGATCGGGCCGAATCTGGTAGCAGTGGGTTCGGGAGCATCGACGAGTTATATGATCGAGGCTGTTCTTGAGCCAAACGCATCCATCGCGGAACACTATGAGAATTTGCTCTTTACGATGACGGATGATAGCATGCACATGGGGGTCATCGCCTACCAAGATGAGCGTGAAGTGATCATTCAGGATTCCGCTCTGGGCGAAGAGGTGAAACTTCCAGTAGGCAAGATTCGTTCGAAGGCCAGTGTGCCTTCATTGATGCCCGCCGGGCTCGCGGACCAGCTAAAGAGCCGCAAAGAGTTTTTGGATCTCGCGAAATTTCTATCAGTGCTCGGCCAGCCAGGACCCTTTGCCAATAACGAGCGTCCTTACCTGCGGAAGTGGGGACTTGCGACCGGAAGCGAAAACACGCCACCGAACGAGTCCGGGAACTGGACGACCGTATATAGCAAAGTGAATGGCGAGCTGCCCTTCTCTGATATCGATCTAGGAGAACGTGTTTTCGCTCGTGGCGTGGTAGACGTCCAAACAGCAGGCTCAGTCGTTTTGGAGGTTAATTCTTTGAAGGGATTGCAGCTGTGGATCGATGGAAAGTCGGTGAGCGATCCGTCAGCTGCGATCGATTTTGCAAAAGGCCGAAGAGAGCTCGTCTTCGCGCTCGATCCTTCGAAACGCGATAATACCGGTCTGAAAGTCGAAATTGTATTAGCCCAAGGTTCGCCCGCGAAGTTTAAGCCGGAAGAAGGTATCTAAAAAGTTCTTACGCAGGGCTGGGGCTCGACCGTAAGTGATGCGAGTCCACGCCGAATTCTCGGCGTAGCTACGCCGAGAATCCGGCGTGGTTTTTTCAATCGCTAAGCATTTTTATGAGTAAGGTCGCTGTAGGTGAGCCAGAAGCTTTTCCAGGAGTTCTCTTTTCTGGGATCTAATTGAGGATAGCCGGGGACGATTGTCCCCCAGTGCGGATATCGCTCTGCATGACTCACCAAACCGGCGCGAGTTGAGTTTTGAGAGATGTAATAGGCGATTGATTGGAACGCGTCGCGTTCGCGTTCTTTTTCAGTAAGGACGTTATCGTAGGCTTGATGTTGCAAGCGGTAGATGGGTTTTAGTAGTT
>Ga0302122_10002981_pt1 | contig 10340 bp, 8 predicted proteins | sample CB21_SCM_MG_FD_203115 | JGI IMG/M metagenome (GOLD analysis project Ga0302122, IMG submission 203115) | Marine microbial communities from Western Arctic Ocean, Canada - CB21_SCM | ecosystem: Environmental > Aquatic > Marine > Oceanic | place: Canada: Western Arctic Ocean | collected 2017-09-28
AGATGAGGTTGATATGACATTTAAGTAATACTCCAAGCATTTCTCTATAGAATGGTGTCCAAAATTTCCCATGGATTAGAAGATTAGTCAACAGCAGCTGGTTTTCCCCAGCCTAGCTCTTCTCTCATTTCATGTAAAAGAAGGCTATATATTTCTAAAGGCCTCTCGGTATTGATATATTCAATTGTGGTATGAGAAAAGAAATAAAAAAGGGCCCCAAACGAATATTCCAAGAACTTTGTTAGGAGGGAGGCATTTCTGGAAAAACCGGAAGAAGCTGTATTAACTTGATTATTATAATCTGCTGATTAAAAAGTACGCCGCGACATAACTTACGAATCGCAGCAGAGGAATGGTGGTGAATTTTTATACGATTTCCATTATAGAAAGAAAGGAAAGGAAAGGAAATAACCAACTATAATAACCTGCTGGCTAAGTTTCACTTAGAAGTGGCTGGTGCTTTCTCTAGCTCAAACAAACCTTCTACCACATCTTCCATTTTATTTTCGAATATCTTCAGACCATCAGCTAGTCCTTGATTATAATAGTAACATCCCATTTGTGCTGAAAAAAATTCAAGCAGAAACTGCGCATCAAAACTTCCTAACTTCTGCTGTAATTCCTTATCGAAGTATTTTTTAATATTTTCGACCAGCTCTTCTTTAATGCTATCGTCCAATTTAATTTCAGACAAAATTAGGCACCTAATTGACGAGCCAAATCGAGAAAATCTGTGGCGGTAAAATCAAATTCACCATCTGGATTCAGATTTACCGGTCGGCCAGGGCCGCGCTCTAAAGGCCGAATCACATAGGCTGTTCGCAGCCCTGTACGCGCAGCTGCACGCAAATCTCCAGGATGTGCTGCAACCATCATAACTTGGTCAGGTCTCAGGCTTAAGAGATCAGCGGCTTTCAGGTAAGCCTCTGGATCAGGTTTATAATGCCCAGACAACTCAGCTGACAGTACTGCATCCCAAGGCATGCCAGCATTTTTAGCCATATTGGTGAGAAGGGATACATTCCCATTCGAAAGAGTGGTGATCACGAATTTAGTTTTCAAGCGGTTAAGGCCAGCAACTGTATCTGGCCATGGGGAAAGCCTATGCCAGGCCTTATTGAAATGATCCATCTCGGCCTCACTCAATCCATTGATACCGAACTCAACTACCAGTTCATCCAAAATTAGCCGATGCAGGTCATCGATTTTTGTCCAAGGTAGCTCGCCGGTCCGAACTTTATTCATAGCAGGGCCGTACCCTGAACGCCAGCGATCAGCAAATTCTGCCCAATCAACATCGAACCCTTTAGCCGCTGAAAGAAGTTGGCCTTCTCTAATTATTGAAGAGCGCCAATCAACGACGGTTCCAAACACATCAAAAGTTAATGCTTTTACGTTTGCTAACACTCCAGCATCTGCAGAAAAAACATTGCTGGACAGAAGTCCCGCGCCAACCCCGACGGGTAGGACAGCTAGAGAAGTGAGAAGCTCCCGTCGACTTAAAGAAGTTGCGCTACTTGCTGAATCAATAGAATAGGTAAGGGGTAATTCCAATGTTCTCGTCATATCTGTCATTCCCACATTAAATGAATCTTAAATCGAATAAGTTCAATTCTGTTTTAACATTGTCTATTGAAAGTAAACAACCAAAATAGCCACTGGACAAATAAATTTCACATAAACAGGCCAGATTTTCCAAAATAAACCTGATTCAGCCCCAGAACAGCCTTGTTTAATCTCCGCAAGAACGTCATTGCGATTCCAAATCCAGGCAACAAAGATACAGAATGCAAAGCCCAACAGCGGCTGACTTACTTCTGTGGTATAGGTGACCACCAAATCAAATAGGGGGTCGAAATTGAATACAATAATTAAGGCAATCAATGAAATTGCTGCACCGATAACAGTTGCCGCTGTACGGCGCTCAGCTCCATGGTACTCGACTCCATAGGCAACAGGAACCTCGAGCATTGAAATTGAGGATGTAAGCGAAGCAATAGTCATCAGACTAAAAAATGCGAGAGCTACAAAAATTCCCATAAATCCCATGGTATTAAATAGGGCCGGAAGAACAGACACGATAAGTCCTGGGCCAGCGATCAAACCCCCAGCAGCATCATAGATTTCCACACCATTTCCGAGAGCAACATACATCGCAGGCAAAATTAACATACCTGCCAATACTGCGATGCCAACATCAAGGAGCGCTACCAGGGAGCCTATAGTTGGAAGGTTTTCATCCTTACTAATATAAGAGCCATAAATCAACATGGTTCCGACCCCCAGAGACAGGGAAAAAAAAGCTTGGCCCATTGCATCTACAAGCAACTCTGGGTCGGCTATTCTTGAGAAGTCTGGCACCAAGTACGCTTTCAAACCATCCATAGCTCCTGGAAGGGTTAGAACATAAATAATCAACAAAACAAGAATTATAACCAACGAGGGCATAAGCCGTGAAGCCCACTTCTCAATACCATCTTTCACACCCGCACTAATAATAACAACTGTTAGCATCATGAATAAAACGACAAATATACTATTTCTCAACACGGCGTCTTCAGTTAACCATTGGGAAAAGCCATCAAGACCAGTGAGACGTGCAATTGGATCGAGAAAAAACGCCATCATCCAGCCACTGACAATGGCATAGAAACTAAGAATTAAACTGACAGTAATAATGCCAGTAAATCCTATGAATACAGCAAACATCTTGCTGCGACGACCAGAGGAAATAGATTTTAATGCGGTAACTGCATTGGCCCTAGCATGTCGGCCAATAATAAGTTCGGCCATCAACGCAGGGTAGGCCAGTGCGAAAGCTAGAATTAAGTAGGTAAAGAGAAATGCTGCACCCCCATTCGATGCTGCATTAGTCGGAAAGCCCCAGATATTTCCTAACCCAACCGCGGAGCCAGATGCTGCCATCAAGAAACCAAATCTGGATGTAAATTCTCCTCTCGGTGCTGACATCTACTTTTTCCTATTTTGTTGCTCAAGTTTCTGAAATCTAATAAGTGTTAGTAGATAGAAAAATCAGATCAGAGAGCCTCACTACTGATCATAAGATTCTAGAGTAAACCGAAAATTATCTGCATCACTGAGGACAAAAACCACATTGTTCACAATGCTGACAATACCGTTGAAATAGACTTCCAAGCTTGGAATACGTAACCGATTATCAGCACTTGAGAATGTCGCAATACCTTCATAGGTATCTCGTCGCGGTATTACTGAAAATAGATCTGCTTGTATAACTAATCCTGTGCTTGATGCAACTGTATCCAAACTTAGGCTAACTAGCGTACCGTCATCAACGTCAACAGAAGTGACCAGAAGGCCAGGTGCGGCTTCATAGATATGATAAGCCTCACTAAATCGTTCGACGGCTTCAACATTTTGATAAACGAAATCGAGAGGATTAGAATAGTTTAGAGTAAAATATGGGGCATTCGAAGCCTTGCTCCCTAAATTAACCGTGGGTAAGTCATCAATCGCCTCTAGAATATCCATGCCTGATCCCAGAACGTTACCAAAGACAGTGAATCCACCATTAGTTCCGTCTAGGTCAGTGCTATTATCAGCTGTATTAACGAACCATTGATTCGTGGCACTATCTGGGTCTCCAGAAAATTTAGCCATCGCAACAGTTCCATATGTATTTGACACTGCAAATTCATTTACTACTGGAGGATCCATTGCCATATCGATCGGACCAACAAATAATTGAAATCGATAAGCGCCGCCCTGAACTACGAAATTGTTTTCAACACGGTGCAGATAGGTACCATTATAATCTCCACGTCTTGTATAATTTAGAAAATTTTGCACAGTTAGAGGAGTCACGTCATCCAGGAGCTCGATAGAATAGTCACCCAGACTCGTACTGATGCGCACTATGGTTCCTGCATCAGCTCTAGTAGCTAATACTAAAAAGAGGGCTAAGAAGGATGATACGCCTATGAATAACTGGCGCAGAAATGCTGCGGCCATGAAAACTCCTTTAAAAATCTACAACTTGAGTTAAATGCAAACTCTATACCTGAACGGTGGAGAATAGGTTAAGTTCCCCTATTATTCAACTACTTAACTAGCTTGGGCCATTCCAGCCACTTATGAACACAATCTAAGAATGGGGAGGTAGGCTGAATCTAGAGACGATACCAGGAGCTACTATTGAGTGGAGTCGACAACGCTTCAATTTTAATCATTTGACAGCAGATTTTACCCATGCAAGTGGAGATTAGTATGTCCGATGTGATATAACACTCGATCGATTTTGCTTGGGACAGACATATTAGCTCATAAGCAAGCAGCGAAGTTTTAGCCCAATCGTTCAGTAACCAAAAGACGGCCCACCCTAATAATTGGCTGGAATATTTAAAACGACTTAAGTAGTGAATTCGAGCAAAGCACAGTGACCCGCCCTTCGCAGCAATCTCTTTTCCCAACTGAAAATGCCACAGATAGTCCTGCGGATAACTCAAAAAATCATAATAAAAATACAAGCGCTCTTGGCATAGGCATTGACTATGGCACCAGCAATAGTACTGCTGCAGTTTTTAATGGCTACAAGATATATTTAATTTCTCTGGAAAAACATACCAGCGTTATGCCTTCTGCGACCTATGTCGATCGCCATTTTCAGATTCAAACGGGGCAAAATGCTATTGATGAATATATCTCAGCAAACATGGGGAGGACTGTTGAGTTGAGCGCTGAAATACTAGGTGAAGGACGCACGACTACCGGGCAGCTTGGAGACCGTGGACTGCCTGAAGAAGCCAATACTCAAAAAGTTTATGGCCAGTCATTTGTAGATGGCGGCGAGAAGGGTCGGCTTTTTAGAGGCATAAAACGCTTGTTAGGGAGTCCTAAACCTCCTCGACTCATGGTGTTTGATCGACCCTTTCGCTTAGTTGCGCTGATAACCCCCCTACTTCTAAGGATTCGAAAGTCTATTCGAAACACGCTACGCAAAGAACCTTCTATCGGTTATGACTCTACTCTCCATGCCTGCATCGGGCATCCGGTAAATTTTGAAGGAACCGAAAATAGCCGTAACAACCAGGCCCTTGATTTCCTATCAGAAGCCTATGGTTATGCGGGGTTTACTGAACAGACCTATTACGCTGAGCCAATAGCTGCAGCTCTTAGTTATGTGCATACCCATCCTCATGCTGCCGAACAAACTCTCTTGGCAGTGGACTTTGGAGGCGGGACCTTGGACCTTTGTATTTTGCGACGCAATCATATTGATTTTGAAGTCATTGCCACACACGGTATTGGCCTTGGCGGAGATCATATCGACCAACTACTATTTAAGGAACTGCTGTTCCCTCTTTTAGGAAAAGGCGAGAGATGGCGTCGAGCAGGAGAAGATCGAGAAATAGAAACAGCATTCCCTTTTGAAGAATATGAAGATTTATTATTAAATTGGGCTATCAGCTATATGATGAATCAAAACAAGTTTACCACTCAACTTAAACAGCGAATTGAATACGACGATGAAGCCGCCATAAAATTTCAAAGACTATATGACTTAATCAAAAACAATTACAGTTACTTGGTATTTCAAGCTCTTAAAGACTTAAAAGTTGAACTATCAGAAAAAGCAGAGGCAGTGCTTGACATTCCAGAGCTTGATATAGAATTAGCAGTAAGCAGAGAACAGTTTGAAAGCATTATTTCTTCTTTGTTGTTCGACTTTCAACAATCCATTACTGATGTTTTGCATAAAGCCCAGCTGCAAACTAACGATATAGAACTAGTTATCCGAACCGGCGGCTCATCCTTAATTCCCGCCGTAAAAACTATCTTAGAGAGACAATTTCCAGGTATGGTTATCGAACATGATCCCTTTAATAGCGTTGCGGCAGGACTGGCGATAGCTGAATATAAGGGTTTAGCGGTAAAGCGAACTTAAATATACAAAACACTGGTACTAGAGCTTCACCGTTAGAACTTCAGCAGCTCCAACAAATAACAAACTAAGCACCTCTCCAGCTTTTTCAATATTCACTAAATTCGACTGACCCGGCCAAATATCTCTTAGCGCCATACTAATAACCGTCATTGCCTTAATTTCGGTTTGGTTTTCAATTTCTTGATATACCCAGACAAATTGCCCATCTAATTCTTCGCCTACATAGGTTAGATCTAACTCCTCACTTGCCCCATTAGCGTATTCAACATCGATAGCAAAACGATTGATCACATAACTACTAAATAACTGCCTAGATTCAGAAGATTCCAGAAGGGTTTGCCGCTCACCAAATATTTGCGCTGCTGCATGCTCCGCATCATGAACAAGAAAGCGATGCATAATTTCTATATTGCCCGAGTTAGCATTAAAGAGGATTCGGGTAACTGCACTTTTTTGTTGGTGGGCAAAACTCCCGGGAGCTACCAAGGAAAAAATCAACACACTTAATACTAAGCCACCCTGCACCTTAAAACCGCCCAGTATTTTAGTTGTGAACAATCTAGTCATCCTCTTCTTCATCACCAACGTCAGTAGTAATCTCAGTAGTAATATCGTTCATAATATCGCGACTTAACAAGCTGCTCCCGCCCTGACGCTTAAAACTTTCAATTCGAGAGTCAATGATACGACGGGGATAGTAATTATTTTCAATATTAGTATCCGCTGTTTCTTGAAGAGGGTCGACTATAATACTGACAATATTTTCTTCCGCCACTAGCAATTTCTTAATGCTACGAGGGGAACGCCGCCAGATCTCTGCCGGAATGCGAACTTCATCTCTAGCACCACTAGCGTATTCTATATCCAAAATTATTGGCATTACCAAACCACCATTGTTGGAGAATTCCAAAATATAGTAATTGAGATCTTCTTCCACAGCACGATCCAAGGCAGTTCTCTCCCAATCATCTAAACCCTCAAGAAAACTGTTATATCTGTTCCTCTCTTTGTTGGTTACCGTGAACTGATCATTGTCGTCATAAAAATCTCGCACTTCAGTGTTTCTTTCAACCCATGTAAGCAACCCTTCCTGTCGGTTTCTTTCAATATAGACCGACGGTGGATGGGACTTTTCATAGTCTCGCTGACGCGAATAATCTATATCTGGATTCTCAGTATCAATACGCATTTCATAAACACGATTCAACGAAATATCAACGTGATCTGTTGTATAAAACCAACCCCGCCAAAACCAATCAAGATCAATTCCTGATGCTTCTTCCATCGTTCGAAAAAAATCAGCTGGGGTCGGCCTCTTAAATTCCCACAAACGCGAGTACTCTTTAAATGCAAAATCGAATAATTCTCTTCCCATAATTGTTTCACGAAGAATATTAATTGCGGTAGCTGGCTTCGAATAAGCATTCGGGCCTAACCTCAACACGCTATCTGACTGAGTCATCACTGGAACTTGGTTTGAAGAACGCATATAGTCGGTAATGAAACGAGGCTCTACTCCCCACGGCATTTCAGCATCCCATTCTCGCCCTGCTACCGAATCAAGGTAGCTATTAAGCCCCTCGTCCATCCAGGTCCATTGGCGCTCATCAGAATTTACGATCATGGGAAAATAGAAATGACCAATCTCGTGAATAATTACCGCTATAAGAAAACGTTTTTCGGAGAGACTATAAGTACGCGTACCATCATCTTGTAATTCGGTACGAGGTCCATTAAACGTAATCATGGGATATTCCATACCACCGAGAAAACCGACATTCACTGATTGTGCAGTTGGGTAAGGAAAATCAAACGAGAAGCGGCTATATACATCCAGGGTATGAATTACTACTTCAGTCGAATAGTCTGACCATAACGTACCGCCTTCTTTCGGGTAGAAAGACATCGCCATAATTAATTCTTGTTCAGCATTGGGTTGGTGGTGCCCTTTAGCGTCCCAGATAAACTTTCTGGAGGAGGACCAAGCAAAATCTCTGACATTTTCCGCTGTGAAATGCCAAGTCTTTGTAGTAATTGCACCGGCAGCTTCGTTTTCCAAGGCTTCTTCAGGGGTAACAATATAAACTGGCCGAGCTGCATTTTTTGCTTCTTCTAGGCGATCTCTTTGTTGTGTTGTTAGGACGTTATTTGGGTTTTGCAATTCCCCGGTGGAGGCTACGATATGATCTTCTGGTACGGTGATCTCGACGTCGTAGTCGCCAAATTCAAGAGTGAATTCTCCAGACCCGAGAAATTCTTTATTAGTCCAACCTTCGTAGTCGGTATAGGCTACCAATCTAGGAAACCACTGAGAAAGAGCAAATATATAATTTCCTCCCTCATTCTCATCATTTGGGAAGTATTCATAGCCACCACGAGGGCTGAGAACATCTCCATTTATAATGTCAAATTCAAAATCTACTACTAATTCAGTATCACCACCCGCCGGGAGAGGACCAACTAGGTCAACTCTCATAAGGGAGCCAACAACAGTGTACATTAATTGATTTTCTCGATTATCAGTCACAGCATTAATTTGGTATCCGTGATCAGCATCAGACATGTACTGCAGCCGACGCAATTGACCTAAACTTATCCTTGCTGGATCATTATCCTCTGCATCTGGACTTGAGCCGTTGTAGGTACTAGTTAACTCTGCCATCGACTCACGTTGGAACCGGTTTTGATCGAGCTGAAGCCAGAGGTAGTTGAGCGTGTCAGGTGAATTGTTTTTGTAGTTAATAGTGGTAGTTCCATTGATGTGTTGATTTTCCTCATCAAGGCTCACCACGATTTCGTAGTCGACTTCTTGCTGCCAATACTCATGACCTGGCGCTCCAGCAGCATTTCGATAGACATTTGGTGTCGGCAGGACTTCATCTAGCTGTCTGAATTTATCAACATAATTCCCTTTTGTTTGTTGAATACCTTGAGAAAATACTGAATTACTGCCCAACATGAGGATAGTTAATCCAAGAAATATTGCTCTTTTCTTCATTTTGGAACTTCTCCTAGATCAACTACTTCTCGAGTATCACTCAATAATATATGACACGTCTCCCACTAGGATGTGCCACCATCTACTAGGACAGATTATAACGTGATTTGCACGGTGGGGTTAAGAGATTACAATGGCCGAGATAGATCTCACCAAATTAATTGAGTAAACAATGGATTTAATACTTTACGCGATTCCATTCTTCTTCCTACTCATATTGTTGGAATTCGCTTATGGCATGGCAAAGAATTATAATACCTATCGAATTAATGACACAATAAACAGCCTATCCATGGGGAGTTTAAGTAGACTGCAGGGCTTGATTGTAGTTGGCTTTTCTGGATCTGTGTATGAGCTGGTGGTCCTTCACTTTCAGCTTAGCCAACTTCCTGAGAATGAGGTATGGGTCTGGATACTCTGTTTTATCCTTTACGATCTTACTTATTATTGGAAGCATCGCCTCGGTCATGAGGTCGCTCTATTCTGGGGGTCTCATGTATCTCATCATCAAAGTGAAGATTTTAATTTTGGTACAGCACTGCGCCAAACCAGCATAGATTTCCACAGTTTTCTATTTTATCTGCCTTTCTTTGCTCTCGGCTTTCCTTCTGAAATTTTGTTTACCGTAGTTAGCTTGAACCTGATTTATCAGTTCTGGGTGCACACAGAGCATTTACCAAAACTTGGGATTTTGGAGTCAGTTTTAGTAACCCCCTCAAATCACCGTGTTCATCACGCGCGAAATAAAATCTATGTGGATAAAAACTACGGTGGCGTATTTATTATCTGGGATCGGTTATTTGGAAGTTTTCAAGATGAACTCGCAGATGAAAAAATTATCTTCGGGCTTCGAAAGCCACTAAATAGTTGGAACCCAGTGTGGGCAAATTTTCATGTATATTCGAGTTTACTGATAGATTTTATTACGATGTCAGGCTGGAAAAACAAAATGAAACTATGTTTTATGCGACCAGGATGGCAGCCCGAAGGACAAGGTTCGAGCTGCAAACTCAAACATCAAGAAATAGATTTGACGAGCCAATTCGATCCTAAAATAAGTGTATTTACTAAGCATTACACTTTCATTCAGTTTGTGATAACCATAATTCTTAGCCTCTATCTATTGCTAAATGCTAATGCCATGATATTCGCAATTAAACTAGGTTTAGTATTATTTCTAGTGTATTCACTGTGTGTTCATGGTTTTTGTATGGAAGCCAGAACGACAGCAATACACTATGAACGCGCACGTCTAATATTACTTATCGTTCTCGCCCAACTAATTGGACTTTCTCTGCCGATTATCAGCGCGTTAGTGTTGGTCGCTCTAGCATCACTGATAGCAATTGCTCTGCCAGCATTTAAAACTAGCAGTTAGCAGGGTACGATTTAGTTAATACCTTCCAGCTCTCCTCTGCG
>Ga0302122_10002989_pt1 | contig 10320 bp, 6 predicted proteins | sample CB21_SCM_MG_FD_203115 | JGI IMG/M metagenome (GOLD analysis project Ga0302122, IMG submission 203115) | Marine microbial communities from Western Arctic Ocean, Canada - CB21_SCM | ecosystem: Environmental > Aquatic > Marine > Oceanic | place: Canada: Western Arctic Ocean | collected 2017-09-28
TCGCGCCGACAAATGCTGTGCTCGCTGTCGCACAATGTAGCACAGTGCAAGGACCTCACAAGGTGTACCAAACGACCCAATAACCATGAATTGGGCGACCTGCTTGTTGCAACCCGACCTCCCAGCTCAAAAAAAAAACCCGGTTTGGCCGCTGTCTGTCTGTCGGTGTCGGCTGTCTGTCGGCTGTCGGCGGCAGTTTCGCGGCAACGTGGGCTCGGATGGTTTTGAAAAAGTGCTCATCGGAACGCGGGGAGCGAGAGAAACGTTTTTTGACGTGGCGAAAGTGCGAGCGGCGAAGAACAGCGTTCTGACAGAGCGGCGCAACACAGCTTAAATGCTAGTGGCGCAAAACTCACTAGGGCCTGTGTGACCCGTACCGTTAACGGTACGGGTCAGCGGCGAAGAACAGCGTTCTGGCGAGCGGCGCAAAACACACTATGGGCTAGTGGCGCAAAACCTACTAGGACCTGTGTGACCCGTACCGTTAACGGTACGGGTCAACGCACACCCTCCATTGCCCATCACGGAACGCCAGCACGCACCCAAAAGTCCGGGTGCGACGCGCCGGGAGCCGAAACTTGGGTCGCCATCCGAAAATTGTCCTCACCACGGTCGCCGCCCGCATTCAAACGAGCGCGCGCGGCCGCCGCCCCTCCAAGGCCCACGCTCTCCTCACCTACAGCGTCCCGGGCGGCGCGGGCAAGGGGAGCGAGAGCATCAGCCTCCGGTCGCTGCGGGTCGCGCCGCCGGCCACGGCCCCGAGCGTCGACGCCGTCGCGCACACGCCCGAGCTCGTGGCCCAGGTCTTCGCCGTGCTGCGCCACGACGAGGTCCAGCAGGCCCGGGGCGCCACGCGCCACTGGCTCGAGGTGGCCCGCACGGCGCGCCAACCCGCGCGCTTGCTCGTCGCGTCGCAGTCGCGCGTGCGCCTGGAGGCCCACGACGGGTGCAAGACGGCCCGCGGCGCGGCGCGGCGGTCCCTGTACTGCCGCCTGAAGGCCGGGTCGCAGCCGCGCAAGACCGTGGACCCGCGGCACTGGTGCTCGTCCATGGTGGCGCGCCGCGTCCTTACGAATCCTTCCGCGCGCCGATGACGAAACACAAGCAACACGGGTACCTGGAATATCCGTCTGGTTCATAAAGGTCAACGTACGTCGGAGGTGTAAACGCAAACGATCCCGTCCGAGGCGCGCTCGTACCACCCGCCCGCCCGCACCGCCGTGGCGCCCCGTCACAAAACGTCACCGCAGGCCCTCAGTGACTGGGACGCCGCCACCAGATCGCGAGCCTTCTACGTGGCCAACTGGGAGGGCGACGCTATTCTCGAGTACGGCGTGGGCCTCGACGACTCCATCGCGTACCGCAGGGTCTTCGCCACCGACGCCCGGCTGCGCCACCCGGAGGGCATGGTCTTCTGGAAGGGGTCGCTGCGCGTCTGCGCCTCGTACCACTCTTCTATCATCTCTTTGAGACCGGACGGGCGCGTGGACGACTCGAGGACCGTGCGTTTAAGAACGACGGACTGGTGCTGGGGCCTGGCCGTCGATCCCGCCACGGACCGTTTATTAGTGTCGGCGTCGCCCCCCTACGACTTCCAGGCGGACCTCCCGGGCGAGAACCCGCACGTGGCCCGGCGCGGCGCCGTCCTCGAGATTAAGGAGGTCAAGGGGGTGAAGCGGTACCGCCACGCCGTGCGCGTCAAGTGCCCCGGGCTGACCAGGCCGGGCGGCCTGGCCGTGGCGCCCGAACGGCACCCCCGCGCGGGGCAGGTCTTCGTGACGGAGTACGGGGCGGACGGGCGGTCGGGCCGCGTCCTCGCGCTGGACGGTGACCGCATGGAGGTCTACCTCGACTTCACCGACGTACCGTGCCATAAACACACGCCCCCGGACCTGGTGATCCCCTGGACGCTGGCCTTCGGCCCGTCCGGGGACTTTCTATACGTCGGGACGGACCCGAACCACCGCTCGATTATCACGTTCGATCATACGGGCAAGCTCGTGAACGCGCGCCGCTGCGTCGAGGAGGCGCCCAACTACCTGCTCTGCGTCTAGGCGGGACCTACGCCCGCCCCCTACTGACCCGGGCCCGGGGAAGCTGCTTATTAACTATCTCTCATCATCCGGATTAGTACACCTCCCTCCCCGCGCGCCGTTCAGGAGATAAATACGGGCCTTAGGAAAGAGCGCCCTCATCATCAGCCGGCCTTTATCAGCTTCAGGATGCCCCCGACCTTCCCGGTCAGCCCGTTGCCGTAGAACAGCTCCACCAAGCCCATGGCGAAGTCCTGGCCCTTGCCCTGGGAGGGGTAGTGCAGCGGCGGCGGGATGGACGTCCGCAGGAAGCCCACGCGGTCCTCGCAGCACGCCCGCTGCAGGCACATGCCCCGCAGGCCCTCGGGGCCCGCGAACTTGTCGAAGCCCGACTCGCCCACGCCGCCGAAGGGTAAGGATTGCGAGAGGTACGTCGTGCCCTCGAGGTCGTTCACCGAGGACATGCCCGCCTTTAGTTGCGAGGCGACGGACTTGGCGCGCGCCGTCGAGGACGCGAACGCGCACGACGACAGCCCGAAGGAACACGCGTTGGCCTTGGCGACCGCATCCGCATCCGACGTTGTGGCCACAAAGACGCACATGATGGGCCCGAAGATTTCTTCGGAAGCGATCTTAGCACTCATCGGCACGTCCACGAGCACCGTCGGGGGGAAGAACGACGTATTGACCAAGTCCTTCGCGGGCACCCCGCCTTGCGATAAAATACGCGCGCCCTTACTGACGGCGTCGTCCACGAGACCTTGCAGGCGGTCCCGCGACAGGGACCCCATGGTCACGGCCCCGCAGTCGACCGACGCGTCGTCGTTCGACGCGCCCACCTGCAACTGGTCCGCGACTCCTTTGATCCGCTGGCAGAAGCCGGCGTAGACCTTTTGCCCCACGAAAAAGCGCTCGGGCCCCGCGCAGTTCTGGCCCATGGACTGGAAGACGCCCCGCAGCGCGATTTGCGCGATGCGGTCCAGGTCGCCCTCGCCCACGTCGTCGCAGACCACGAAGGGGTCCTTGCCGCCCAACTCCAGGACTACGGGCGTCAGCGTCTTGGCCGCCGTCGCCATGACGATCTTCCCGACGCCCGGCGAGCCGACGAAAATGCACTTGTCGATGCCACCCCCTACAAGGGCGGCGCCGGCCGGCCCGTAGCCGTGCACGATCTGCACCAGGTCTTCCGGCGCTCCGACACTTTTAAGACATTCTTTGAGAGCCGCGCCAAAGTAGCCCGCGGCGCTCCACGACGCGTACGGGCTCACCTTGACCACGATGCCGTTGCCCGCCATGAGCGCGGCGGACACGGGGTTGAACACGTTGTGGAAGGGGTAGTTCCACGGCACGATGGCGCCGATGACGCCTAGAGGTCTATATTCGACCCAGACCTTCTTGGTGAACCACACGAGGCTCCCCGTAGCTCTCCCTTCATTGGCGAGGACGCTCTCCCCGTTGGTCGCGAGCCACTTCAGTTTTTCGCAGGTCACGAGGACCTCCCCGAAAATCGCGTCGGTGACCGTTTTGCCGCTATCGCGCACGGCCACCTTGGCGATGGTCGCCTGGTTCTCGACCACGAAGCGGAGCATGGTCTTCATCAAGAGGCGCCGCTGGGCCATGGTCGATTGGGCCCAGACCTCCTGGGCCGCGCGGCACTTTTTAATTTTTAGTTCGACGTCACCCGGCGACGTCACGGGCACCTCGCCCAGGTACGTCAGGGTCGACGGGTCCCAACACTTGACGACGCTAAAGTCCGGCTTGGCCTTCTCGTGCTTCAAGAGGTCGAACTTCCTCTCGGGCCGGGGCGGCTCGGCCAATGTCGCGTCCACGTTCACTTGTTTGGCCGCCGTCGGGAGCACGAGGCTGGAGAACTGGAGCACGTAGTAGGTCACGACGGCCGCGAGCGCGTAGGAGGCGCACTGGGCGAGGTCGAGGGTGATCTCCATGGCTCCTTTGAAAGCTGTGGTATTGCTCTGGCGGCAGAGAGGAAGCCTCTAAATACTCTGGCGGTAGCGAGGTGCAGCGCGGAGCCGATACGTTGAGCTTGTACGATCAACTCTTGCTGTGTCGTGTGACAGCAGGTCCAAGCAAAAGCGCGTGGCGACCGCGATGAAAACCCGGCCTATAAAACCCGTGCTCAAGTCCATAGTTAAATGTCGCCGATAAATCGGCGACGCGCGGTGTCTCCCCCCCCGGGCCCCGCCCACTAGTCCTAGCACCGTAACAATACGACTGAGTTAAATGTTACCTCTTACGCTTCTGACCCGCCTCGCCCGGCGCCTTGAATTCGCGGAACGTCCACGAGATCCGCCGCCCCGGTTCATGCAAGTCCTTCTTGCGCCGCTTCGGAATGCCATGCGTGTGCATCTGCTGACACGCGCCGCCCATAATACAGAGATCGCCGTCGCCGAGATACAGCTTGAGCGGCACCGAGTCCGCGGCGTCCGCTTCTATCGAAGCAGGCACTTTTTTCCTTGGCTTCAAGGTGAAGCGCCGCGCCGCGCCCCACGAGACCGACGCGATGGGGGCGCTCTGAACCAGCGCCTTTTCGTTATCGCGGTGGTCGCACAGCAAGTGCTCTGGCTCATACCAGTTCTGGAGGCAACTGTTCAGGTCCGAGCCGAGGGCCGCGTTGCACGCGGTGAGCAGTTCGCCGCACGTCGCCTCGATCGGACTCGCTTGCGCGACTTGGCCCGCGTACGCATACGAGACGTCGCCGAACGCCCGCGAGTAGCGGTTCTCGAAGCACCGTCTGTTAAAAACTACAAGTTCGCGTTTCTCCGCCGGGTGCAGGTCCCACTCCGCGTCGAAGCGTTGCGGCGTCGACGGCCGCCAGCGCGCGACGTGCAGCGCCCATGACGCGGCCGAGAGCCGGTGCAAGGTGCCACCGAGCCGCGCGTGTAGCTCCGTCGCCTTCATCGCTTCGATTTGTGATTGCTCGATGGCGTGGAGGGTGTCACGTCGACAGGACGTGCTGCGCCTTCTCGAAGACGACGGCGAGCGCGATCGCCGCGACGAAGAATTTGCTCTTCTCCGCGATGGCCTTGCCCACAATGGGATCGATACCGTCGAAGGACCGGCGGTCTTCCGGCTGTGGCTCCTTCGACGCTTGGCGCGACAGAGGCGGCTGGCGTGGCGTAGGAGTAAACGAGGTGACTGTGGCCACACAGATGACGAGCAGCTTGTGACGCGTGCGCATTGATTCCAGCTACACGCACACAGCACACAACGCTCTCAAGTGCACCCCTTTTGGCGTTTTAATAGCCTACGAAATCCTTGCAGCGAAAACCCGTGCCGATTTTTCAACGAAATCCCTCGGGGATTGCCAGGCCCGTAGTCCTCGTACTACAACACACCAACGCAAAACTTAGGTACATTTTTAGTCCAGCGACGCCAAACACTGCTCCATACACTGACATGCCGCGTTCCGGTAGCCTCCCCCAAACAAATTGTAGTGGTTCAGCTGGTGGTAGGCCTCGTAGAGCGGCCGCCGCATTCTAAATTTGGGCGCCTCCGGGATCACTTCCCGGTAGCCGGCCCAGAAATCATTACCGAGGCCCGCGCACCAGCTCATGCCCCACTCGGCCTCGTGGTGTCCATAGTAGCACGCCGGGTCGAAGATCGACGGCTCGCCCGCGGCCGTCCCGATATTACCGCTCCACAGGTCGCCGTGCAGGATGCACGGTGCTATTCGCTCGTCGTCGTCGAAGAACTCCCCGATACGCGGTTTCAGCCGCTGCCAGACCCCGTCGATCGCCGCGTCGCCCGCCAGGTTCACCTGGTGCCCCATCCGTTTATCTCGGTAGAAGCTTACCCAGTCGCCGTCCCATTTATTTGGCTGGGGCGTCGCGCCGATCGTGTTGTCCACCGGAAAGCCGAATTTGCCCCCGGCCGCCTCCGGGTCGGCCGGTTTTGCGAGGTGCATCCGGGCCATGGCCTGCCCAAAGGCCTCGGCGTCGCCACCTCTACCCATTGTTAAAAATTCCATGACGATGAACGAGCCTTTCCCATCCTCATAGTCGCTCGCGTGGAAGACCTCCGGGATGCGCAATGAGGGCGCGCCGCCGCTCTCGGCCGCGAGGCGCATCGCGGTTAATCCGGCGGCCTCGCCCGCGAACATGGACTTGTAGGACTGGCTCGTCTGCTTCACGAAGTACTGCGCGTCGTCCGTGACCCACTTGCCCGTCTGGGCCCAGCCCGACCCGCCTAAACTGCCGCCGCTCGGTTTCGCGTCGCCCCGGCCCGACGCCTGGAACCACCGCTTGACGTCGCCGGCGCCGCCCATGCGGACGACGCTGCGAAGCGCTGTTGCTGAGCCCACGATGGCAAGGAGCCGCATCTCTCGGCAGCTCTCACCTTTGATCCTTACTACGGGTGTGCGGTGCGACAGTCCCAGGCAAAATAGCTCTCAGAGCTTAGCTCTCAGAGCTCGGCTGCGCCAGCAATCTCGGCTGCCTAAAAGCTGCGGTGCGATCGATGATACGCCAAATAGCTAGATTAGACACCTCGCTACGCGCTGGTATGGCGGTGCGGCAGCCAGAGCCCAATAAAGCCGGTTGTGAGCTCGCAAAACCCGCACGAGCAACAGGTCGGCGATGCCTGGCAATGGCATGCATGAGCGGGAAGTAGAGCAGAGCTTTATGGGGCTCGGGACGCAAAAGTTTCGTGCGGGGTGCCTCGGGAGAGCCATTTTTTCAGCGCGGCCAAAGCCACGGCAGGGCGGGGACACACTGCTGCCCGAACCGTAGTGCTGCCGCCCCCGATCACACCACGACCCCATGGGCCCACGGAGGCTCGTCGATAATTAAACCAGCCTCGCGCCCCAGGAGCTGCCAAAGCCATGGGCAAGGGCTCGGCGGCCCCCAAGGCGCTGGCGCCGGACAGGAGGCAGCCCAAACCCAAAGCCATGCCAAAGAGGGAGCCCCGTCACGACGGCTCGCAGACCGAGGCCGAGCGGCGCTTCGAGCTCCGCGACGAGAGCCAGGCGCTCATGCAGCGCATCGACGCGAAGCTGCAACTCGCGACCAATGGCCCGCCGGCCCTGAAGGGGAGCGTTGTGTACGCGCAGACTTTGGATACGAATACCGCGTTGAACCGGTCCGAGGACGCCCGGAACAAGCTGGAGCGGTTATTGGCGGAAGTCTCGCAGAGTGTGCAGCCGAACCCGCTCCCCGCGGAATTCGTCCAGACGGCAGAAGCGGACCTCGCAGAAAGGGACCCGAAAGAGCTATTCGAAGCCGGCAAGCAGGCCATCCTCAAGGCCCGGGGCCAGATCCTGGCGGCTGCGCAGAAAGCCAAGGATGATATTGAAGCGGGCAGCTCGTCCCAGCGCCTCAAGGAGACCCTGGTGGCCGCGACGGAATCCCTGAAGTCCAAGGAAAAAGCGTTGCACGACGCCCGGCGCCAAGCCGCGGAGCTCAAGCACGCTGCACAAATGGAGAAGGCTACCGCGGCCAAGAATAAGGAGGCCTTCGACGCCGTCGAGGAGCAGAGAGTAATAAGGGAGGGCCATTGGCTCCATGTGCTTGAGCAGTACGAGGACACCATTTGTATGTTAGAGGCGGAGCGGGCGGCGCTCGGGGAGAAGCTGCGGGTCGTGGAACAGACGTCGCGGGACAAGGACCTCGCCGTGCATCTGGAAGGTTCAAATGCTTTTGGCGCGGAGGACCCGCGGTACGCTTTATTACAAGCGGAGATCGACCGGCTGCACGACGAACTGGACCGTTTGATGCACGAGCCCGGCGGCGCGGCGGCGGGGGCCAAGCGGAAGTTCGACGACGAGCGGCGGCGGAGCGAGGAGCTCGAGCGTCGCCTCCGGGCTTTGGAGGCGCAGGCCCGGCGCGACGCGAGCGCGTTGAAGGACTCGTTACAAGCGGAGGCGGCGCGCGCCGACGGGCTCGCGGCGAAGCTCATGTTCGCGGACACAAGCGACGACGCCGACGAGCTCGCGCGCCTGCGCGCGGAGCTGGCCCGCGCCGATGCGCGCGAGGCCGCCGCGGCGGAGCAGGTTCATGAAACCTCGACCCGGAACGCCTCCTTACCCAGCGACGACCCCGGCGACGCTTCCGTTGGAGCCCACCCGGAGACCACAGATCACGACGACGACGACGACGCCGTCGCTCTGCTGCGAAGGGAGAACGCGGACCTGAAAGAAAGGCTCGCCAAGGCCCAGGCGGCGCTGGGGGCGTCGGCGGCGACGCTGGCCAAGGCCCAGCAGGCACTCAAGGGGCTGGCCGACCCGGCGGGGGGGGCGCCGCCCGCGCCGCAAGAGGTCCACGAGAGCCCGGCCGAGCGCGAGAGCCAGTTGGACGAGCTGCGCGCGCGCCTGGCCCAGACGTCCGACGAGAACCGGCAGCTGAAGCGGCGGGCCACGCAGGACTTGGAGCTCGAGCGGAAGCGCAATACGGCGCGGGAGGCGTCGACGCAGCTCGCCCACGCAAAGCTCGTGGCCGAGCTCGAACACAAGGCGAAGCTCGCGGAGAAGGAGGCGGGCGCGGCGACGCAGGCCTGCGAGGCGCTGCGGGGCGAGGTGGCCAGGGTCGCGGGGCGCCTCGCCCGGGGCACGGAGCTGCTGGTGACCGTGCTCGAGGACGACGACTTTGAACGAAGGCCGATCGAGGCCTTCTTGGAGGAGGCCGATCGTTTGTCGAGCGAGCGGACCGCGGACCGGTTGCAGAAGGCCGAGCGGTCGCTGAAGCGGGCCACGGTGCGCAAGGCGAATTTGGCCGCGGTCTTCGCCTCGAAGCTCGCCAGGGCGGCCAACGTCACCTTCGACGACGGCGCCGCGGGGCTCACGGAGGACCCGGAGCTCGTAAAGCGCCGCCGGATCCGCCGGGCCATCCTGGAGTTCGCGGGGCGCCTGAAGCGCCTGCAGGACATGGCCGCGGAGAGCGGCACAAAAATGGCGGACATCCTGGACGTCGGTCCGGCGCCGGAAGTGGTGGTGGCGCCGGAGGAGCCCGAGCGCGTCGTGCTTTTTTCGGAACCGGCGCCCGAGGAAGCTCTCGAGCCGACCTCGCCCCCGAAGACGCCCGCGCATAACGAGGGCCGCAAGGCGCCGCCGAACACGCCCTTCTCGCCGGCGACCAAGCCCGGGACGCCCGTTGAAAACGAGTCGGCGTCGTTCGCGACGGCGTCGCGCGAGGACGCGGGAAATGAGCTGGCGGAGGCCTGGCGCGCGAAGGAGGCGCTGGTCGCGGACTACGACGCGCGCCTCGCGGAGGCCCGCGCGGCGCGAGACGCGCTGGTCGCGGAGCACGACACTGCGACGCGGGCGCTGCGGGCGCGCCTCGAGGACCGCTGCGATGCCGGCCTCGCGAGCTTCCGCGCAAAGGACCACGAGCTCCGGCGCGTGAGCGACGCGGTCGCGGCCGCCGCGGCGCGCCTGCACGAGCTTGACGGCGAGCTCGCAACAGCCCGCGCCGCGGAGGCCAAGGCCGAGCAACGGGCTCGGGCGGCGTTGAGCGATCCGGCGGGCGCGGCGGGAGCGCGCCTGGCCGAGCTCGAGGACCTCGCGGCGGCGTCCGACGCGCGCGCGGCGGCGGAGGCGGCCGTCGTCCGCGCCAAGGACGCGGAGCTCGCGCGGACGGGCGCGGCGCTCGCACAAGCGCGACGCGACGGTGACGCGGCGGCGGCGGACCTCGCAAAGGCGCGCGACGGCGCGGCGAGCGCCGAGGCCGCTCGGGGCGCGGCGGCGAACCGCGCCGAGGTCGAGGCCTTCACGGCCGAGTTCCTCAACGCGGCCCGCAAATGTTTTGAATCGATCGACAAGGACGACTCGGGCACGCTCACAAAGGAGGAGATCGTCCGGTCGGTGGCGTCGGACGTGGACGTCACGAGCTTCCTCGAGACCTGCGGCGAGCCGAACCTCCAGTTCCTGCTGGTGCCGGCGCGCCTCGAGGCGAGCCTTGACGCGCTCGACACTAGTAGGGACGGTGAGCTTGACGTGGACGAGTGGGAAGTCGCGATCAAGCGCGGCCTCGCGGCGCGCGTCCAGATGCTCGAGCGGGATCAGGCGGCCCGCGCGCCCGACCGGCTCGCCGCGCGCGAGGCGGTCACGCTCCCCGCGTCCGAGGGTGGCGACGCCGCGACCATCCGGGCCGAGGACGACGAGCTCGCGCGTCTACGAGACGAGGCGTCGCGCGCTGCGGCGCGCGAGGCCACTGAGGCGGGCCGCGCCGAGGCCGCCGAGAACGCTGAGATGCCACCGGTCACCGACCGCACCGAGGCCACCGAAGGCGAAGCGACGCAAGGGGACGACGCGCCAGAGGACCCGCCGGCGTTGCCT